>Ga0182014_10003236_pt1 | contig 19729 bp, 14 predicted proteins | sample 612S2DmetaG_FD_120489 | JGI IMG/M metagenome (GOLD analysis project Ga0182014, IMG submission 120489) | Permafrost microbial communities from Stordalen Mire, Sweden - 612S2D metaG | ecosystem: Environmental > Terrestrial > Soil > Wetlands > Permafrost | place: Sweden: Stordalen | collected... | reverse complement strand
CTCGGCATCGGCCAGCGTTCCGGCGTATTCGGGGAATCGCGCGAACAGACACGCGTGGCAGACAAACAAAAGGTGCAGGCGGAGATAGAGCATCAGCGCCTGCTCCTGTTCAGGTCCGGTTCGTTCGATCGTTTGGCTGTTCCACTTTCACTCGTCGCCAGGCTCGAGGAGTTCCCTCGGTCGGCCATTGAGTACGCGGGCGGGGGACAGGTGATTCAATACCGGGGTCGCATTCTCTCTTTGGTCTCTCTCCGGGCTGTCCTGGAACCCGGTATTCCCGACAGCGGTCCGTTGCCCAATCCAGTGCCGGTGGTTGTCTTCAACGATGGCGATCGCAGCGTGGGAATGATCGTCGACCAGATCGTCGATGTTGTCGAAGAGGCCGTCACGATACGGCGGAAGGCGGCTCGCAAAGGCCTCCTGGGTTCGGCGGTCGTCGGCAAACGAGTTACTGATTTCCTTGATCTCAACCAGGTGATCGACGCGGCTAAGGAAAGCTGGCTGAACTGTACAGACGGTTGTGCAAGCAGGCATCGCATCCTCATCGCAGACCCCTCGGCGTTCACCAGGGCCATGATCCGGAGCGGCCTCGACATCTCCGGCTATCTCGTTCTTGAGGCCGCGAATCTGGAAGAAGCGCTCCACTGTCTGGACAATCAGCCGGTGAATGTCGTCCTGGCAGCCCTCAATCTCTCTCCCGGAGCAGGCTCGCCCTTGCTCGCAGCCATGCGCCGCCGGCCGGAGTGGGAGAAAATTCCGGTCCTGGCAGTTGCTGACTCGGTAGAAGAGATCCAGACATCGCAATGGCGAGCGCAAGGCTACGAGAGCTGCCAACCCAAGTTTGACTCGATCGCAATTCTCGAGGCGGTAGGGAGACTTGTTTCTTCAACAGCTCCGGACGAACATGAGTTTGCGGAACAGGTGAGATAACCCATGACCATCGATCGAATAGCAGCGATATCCGCAAGGCCTCAGGCGAGTGGACAGTTCTCCACGTTCTTCGTGGCGAACCTGTTCTTCGGTGTCGATGTTCTTCACGTCCAGGAAGTGCTGCGCTTCCAGCCGATGACCCCGGTGCCCCAAGCACCGGATGTTATCGAGGGCTTGATCAACCTGCGCGGCCAGATTGTCACCGCCATTGATATGCGGCGACGGCTTAAGATGCCTCAGCTTTCAGGAGACCAGCTGCCGATGAACATCGTGGTCAGCACCCCCGACGGAGCCGTGAGTCTGCTGGTCGATGAGATCGGGGATGTGATGGATATGGATGCTTCGACCTACGAGAGGCCGCCCGACAACCTAGATCCAGCGGCCCGGGAGCTCATCGCCGGCGTTTACAAGATGAAGAACGGCTTGTTGCTTGTTCTCGACACCGAGAAGGCTGTCGAAGTGGGCGGCTGTCTTGCTTCACTGAACGCGAAGCTTGACCCCCAGTCCTCTGAAGCGGCAGCAAATGGAAAGCGTCCCTTCTCGCCGGATTCCTACGCCATCGAGGAGGAGCGGACGCGACCTGCACAGTCGCAAAATTCGAATGGAAAAGGAACGAGAAAAGTGTCCGTCAAAGAGACCAACGGCGTGGGGCGCGGGGTCAGAGAAGGGCCTGTGTAGAGGAAGGGCCGCCGCCAGTTGACCAAAATGCGGCAATCGGCCGATAACTAGGTGCCGGTGACAACTGTGGGGATCAGGCGCCTCATGGGGGCATCGAGGGTTACTTGAGTGAGCCTGGCATGACCAGGAAGTTGACAGGGCAGGAAGGCTTGCAAAGAAGCGCGACCCGAAGGGGGCAAAGACAATGAAGTGGATGAAGTGGTTTTATGACATGAAGATCGGCAACAGACTCCTTGGGGCTCTGATTTTTGGAGGATGCATCACCGCCGCTGTTGGTTATGTAAGCGTCGAAAAGCTGTCAAAGGTTGCGGATTTGTCCAAGGCATCGTATGAGCAGGAAACACTTGGAATCGCATACCTCAAGCAAGCTAATATCGACCTGATCGAAGTCGACAGAGCTGCCAAGAACACCATGCTCTCCAACTCTTCTGAGGAGCGCAAGCAATACAGGGCGCAGGTGGACGCATACACCGGCCTCGTCAGCGAGGATCTGGAAAAGGCCAAGCCTTTGATTACCTCAGACAAGGGCAAGGAAGAGTTGGCGCAGGTAGAGCAGGCTTGGAAAGAGAGCCAGGAATCCACCAACCAGGTCGTCTCTATGGCCATGAGGGATCCGCTTAGTAAAAAAAGGGAGTCTGTGGAACTCTCCTTTGGCGCCGGGCGCGCGAAGGGGGATGCAGCCGAGGATCTGATGGCCCAGTTAGCGACCTCGAAGGAAGATGCCGCCAAGGACTCCGAGCAGCTAACAGAAAAGACCTTTCACAGCACTCGCATTCTGCTGCTCGGGCTGGTTCTTTGGGGCGTCATTGGGAGTCTGGCAACCGGAGCATTCATTGCACGTAGCATTTCCAAGCCGCTTGGACTCATCACCGGGATCGCGAGGAAGATCGCGCATGGCGATGTTAATCAGAAAATCGAATATCACCATGGTGACGAGGTTGGCGTACTGGCCGAGTCCTTCCGAGGTATGATCGATGCCGTGAATGCATTGACGCAAGATGCATTCATGCTTTCGGAGGCGGCTGTACAAGGCAAGCTGAATGCTCGCGCCGACGCCGGCAAGCACCAGGGCGACTATCGCAAGATTATTCAGGGTGTCAACGATACGCTAGACGCGATGACCGGACCAATCGATGTGGCCTCCATGTATGTGGAGCAGATCGGTAAGGGGATCGTCCCGCCGAAGATCGTTGCAACTTATAACGGCGATTTCAACACCATCAAAAACAGTCTGAACGCGTGCATCGACGGTCTAGGCGGTCTCGTGGAGGCCAATACTGTCCTGCAAAAGATGGCGGTCAACGATTATCGCGCTTCGGTTGATGGGAAGTACGAGGGGGTTTTCGCCAGCGTTGCTCAAGCTGTCAATGAAGTTCGGGGCAGAGTTTCTCACATAACCAACACGGTGAAGAATGTAGCGCAAGGGGAGCTTGGGGAACTGCCCGAATACAAGAAGGCCGGACGTCGGTCTGAAGGCGACGAACTGGTGCCATCAATAATTGGGTTGATGGAAAACGTCAAGGCGCTTGTCGATGACGTCAATATGCTCACGGTGGCGGCAGCCGAAGGCAAGCTGTCAACGCGAGCCGACGCCGCGAAGCACCAAGGCGACTATCGCAAGATCGTGGAAGGATTCAATGGAACCTTGGATGCAATTTGGCTGCCCATCCAGGAAGAAATCCACGTTCTCAGGATGATCCGTGGCGGAAACCTGCGTGAAACGGTTCAGGTGGCCTGCAAGGGCGATCACGAGAAGTTGAAGAATGCCGTGAACGGTGTCCATGACTGGCTAACCGAATTAATTGCCTTTGTGACCAAGATCGCCAACGGCGACATGACCGCATCGATGGCCAAGGCTTCGGATCAGGACCAGATTCACCAGTGGTTATCTCTGATGAAAAGCAACATCAATGCACTCGCAGCCGATGCGACAATGCTGGCCTCCGCAGCGGCACGAGGGAAATTCGATACCCGGGCCGACGCCAGCAAGCACAGCGGAGATTACCGCAAGATTATCGAGGGCGTGAATCAGACGTTGGACGCCATTGTTGCGCCGCTCAAAACCACCGGCGAGAACGCCTATTCGCTGGCATCGTCCTCTGAAGAACTTACGGCAGTCAGCCAGGTCATGGCGAGCTCCGCGGAGGAAACCGCAGTCCAGGCAAACGTTGTGTCGGCGGCGAGCGAACAGGTATCCAGAAACCTCTCTTCGGTCGCAACGGCTTCCGAAGAGATGCAAGCTTCCATTCGCGAGATCTCAAAGAACGCAAACGATTCGGCGAGAGTGGCCAAGAATGCTGTCGGCGTGGCGCAATCGACCAACGAAACCATGCGGAAGCTTGGCGAATCCAGCCTGGAGATCGGCAACGTGATCAAGGTGATTACCTCGATTGCGCAACAGACCAACCTGCTGGCCCTGAATGCAACCATCGAGGCTGCTCGTGCCGGTGAGGCGGGCAAGGGCTTCGCGGTTGTCGCAAATGAAGTGAAGGAACTTGCCAAGCAGACTGCCAAGGCAACTGAGGAGATCAGCCAGAAGATCGAAGGAATGCAGGGCGTGACCAAGGGAGCCGTCACGGCAATCGAGGAGATCGGCGCAATCATCGACCAGATCAACGACATCTCCAACAGCATCGCTTCGGCCGTGGAAGAGCAAACAGTGACCACCAACGAGATCGGCCGTAGCGTGACCGAAGCAGCCCAGGGAGTCAACGACATCTCCAAGAACATCGCAGGCGTCGCCTCATCGGCGAAGAACACCACACAAGGAGCAAACGATACCAAATCTGCATCGTTGGAGCTCAGTCAGATGGCGGCGCGGCTCCAGTCATCCGTTGCAAAGTTCAGCTTTTGACCGGCCGAACAGTTTCAATTGCAGCCCGGCGGGTGGGCCACCCGCCGCCGGGCCACACTTTGATTCACTAAGGAAGTAGCAGGATGAGCAAAGCAATGGTTGTTGACGACTCCAGGACAATTCGCATCATCATTCGCAGGATCCTGATAGAACTCGGGTACGAGGTCTGCGAGGCGTCTAACGGCATAGAAGCGCTGAAGGTGCTCGAAACTGAAAAGACAGCGGTGAAGTTGGTTCTGGCGGACTGGAACATGCCGGAGATGAATGGCTTGGAACTGGTCAAGCGTTTGCGCCAGAATCCCGAGTACTCTTCGTTAAAGGTACTGATGGTTACCACCGAAACGGAGATGGACCAAATGGCATCCGCCTTGGAGGCAGGGGCCAACGAGTACGTTATGAAGCCATTTACAAAAGATATCCTCATTGAAAAGCTCGAGCTTGTTGGGATGCCTGCATCGGTAGGGGTGTAATTATGGCCGCAGTGAACCAGCGCTTCTTGCAGCCCGGTGAGAAAATCCGCGTAATGGTGGTGGACGACTCGGTTGTCATCCGGCGGCTGGTCACTCAAGTTCTCGAGCAGGATCCACTCCTTCAGGTGGTGGGAACCGCATCGAATGGCGCCATCGGCCTTCAACGGATCCCGCAGTTCAATCCCGATGTAATCACATTGGACATCGAGATGCCGGATATGGACGGCCTGGAAATGTTGCGGCGCATTCGCCGCGAGTATCCGCAACTGCGGGTCATTATGTTCAGTACGCTCACGGAGCGTGGGGCGGCAAAAACACTGGAGGCTTTGACTCTTGGGGCCGACGACTACGTGGCGAAGGTTTCCAACATAGGGTCGCTCGACGGCTCAATAGCTCGCTTGCGGGAAGAGATGATCCCGAAGGTCAAGCAGTTCTTCCGTATGGCGGAACCGAACCGGGTCGCGGTACGTCCAGTTCCTGCGTATTCTCCGACTGAGCAGCCCGTCAGGCCGGCCCCAACAGCCTTGCAGAGTTCGAAGATGCGGCCCCAGGTGGTCGTAATGGGCGTTTCTACCGGAGGGCCTACAGCGTTAGGCGCGATCATGCCGACGTTCCCTGCCGGCTTTCCACTACCGATTATGATTGTGCAGCACATGCCGCCTCTTTTCACCCGGTTGCTCGCCGATCGCCTCAATACTACATGCCAGTTGCCGGTCAGGGAAGCGACCCAGGATGACTTGGTTGAGCCCGGAAGGATTTTGATCGCGCCCGGAGATTTTCACATGAAGTTAGCCTCAAACGGAGGCGGTATACGCGTTTTTCTGGATCAATCTCCGCGGCAGAACTCGTGCCGCCCCGCAGTCGACGCGCTCTTTGCTGCCACCGGGGAGGTGTATGGCGGCGCGGTGCTGGCAGTCATTCTGACTGGTATGGGACAGGATGGCTTGCATGGCGTAGAGATTCTGAAGGCGCAGGGAGCTAGTGTCATTGCACAGGATGAGGCATCCAGCGTTGTGTGGGGAATGCCCGGCGCAATTGTGAATGCGGGTCTTGCCGACCGCGTACTACCTCTCGATGAAGTAGTACCCGAGATTCTTCGCATAACGGGCAGGAATTAAGAGGGAAAACAATGGGATGTCAAACGACAGTCACGGAGATCCTCCCGGAGAACTACCGGTTTCTTCAAGCGCATATCTATACTCACGTAGGCATCGTGCTTGAAAACAACAAGAATTATCTCTTCGAAAGCCGCCTCGCGCCCATCGTCAAGCAATTTAGTCTCGGCTCTATCAACGATTTGTGCGAACTCCTCCTCACCAAGCGTAATCCTGAGATCGGTCAACAAGTCGTTGAGGCCATGACGACAAACGAGACCTACTTCTTCCGGGATCCCTCCCAGTACGAAGCCATACGAACGGTCCTGTTGCCGAGAATGAAGGAAGAGCGGCAGGTTACGAGAAAACTGCGCTTCTGGTCAGCCGCGTCATCCACTGGGCAGGAAGCATACAGCCTGGCCATGCTGTTATTGGAGGAAGGGTTGAATGACTGGGATATTCAAATCCTCGGCACCGACTTCTCCTCGAAGGTCGTGGAACGCGCCAAGACAGCCAGTTACCAGCAGATTGAGGTGAACCGGGGACTACCAACAGCTCTCCTGCTCAAGCACTTCCGCCGTTCCGGCCTGGATTGGCAGTTGAGTGATCGGGTGCGTCGGTTGGCTCGCTTTGAGAAGATTGACCTGCGCAATAGCATGCGCACCATGGGACCTTTCGATTTGGTTTTCTGCCGCAATGTCATGATTTATTTTGATAATGCAACTAAACGAAACATCATGAAAGAACTCCATAGCACATTGTTTCGTGGTGGATGGCTGCTGCTTGGCGCCGCTGAATCGGCTATCGGCCTCGATGAGTGGTTTGAGCGAAAAACAGTGGGAAACATAACCGCCTATATTGCCCGATGAAAGGAAACTTATGCAAACCGAAACAAGTGTAGAAATGCTTGTACAAATCGTGGGGTCCGTCTTCATGACGATGATGAGCCTTGATGTATCTCCCAGTGACGCATCCTGGAAGCCCGCTGGGGATCGCTTAACTTCCTTCGTCCATTTGACTGGCGATTGGAACGGCGCCGTGTTGCTCGATTGCAATCCCCGTCAGGCCTGCCAATTCGCTGGCCGAATTCTCTCCATGGACCCACCCGACATGGTGGACGACGATGTTCGCGACGTGCTCGGCGAACTGGCCAACATGATCGGCGGAAACTTGAAGTGTGGCATGCCAACAGGAGTCCGCCTTTCCATGCCCACCGTAATGGAAGGCCGTGACTACGACATGCGGATTTGCGGGTCCCAGGTTCTGGAAAGAGTTGCCTTCGAATGCGCAGAGGGCCATTTCTGGGTCACAGTGCTGGTCACAAAGGAGTAAAGAAGTCCCAGGAGAGCTTGAGTTGTATTTTGAGGTACGCAGTGCAGCCACTGGATAATCGAAGAAGATGCGCATTCATTCGATAACCTGATTCAGGGCTTCGAATCGATCTTGGCAGTTGCGCCCGTTTCATAGTTCAGGCCGTAGGGTTCCTGTACACTCGGCTTCGGTATCAACGTCCCACCGGAAGTGATCTTCTCGATCGATCTGTCGACTGTTCTTGAAGGTTTTCAGCTGCCAAAACGGCTTGAAATAATCGAGAATACGTGCCGATATGAGATATGACGCATAGTCGCCTTGAAATCGAATCGGAGAACTATGGAGATAAACAGCCTCCCATTGGTTTCCACGCCTACGGCAAATTGGGCCGCGACAGCACGCCGGTCTAGCCCAACGACCTCATCGCCCTCCGTGACCATTCAACAAACATCTCTCGCACGTTCGTCGGTCTCCTCGCCGTCCATCGGAACCGCCTCCTCACTAGCCGAGACTCAGAATGCTGCGAGCAGTGTTCAATTGGCCACGATCGCCACGACCTATTCAACGACTGTAGCAGGCAGGAGCTACCCAGCGAGCGTCGAAGAATCCGGAGGAGTATACACAGCCTCCGTCCCGAATCCGCCGGGAGCAAGCGCGAGTGGATCAAGCGTCGAGTCAGCAGAGAACAATCTCGACATCATATTGGATGCTCTTGTCTGATCTCTTCGTTTTAAGAGCGGAACTGTATACCTCGACTTTGCGGCTTCATTAGTAACTTGGAAGTTTACGGCAATTGTGGCGAGAAAGCGCGTGATGTTTGGAGCACAAGTAAATTGGACCGGTCCACTCGACGCTACAGGCCAGCAGGCAGCGCGAAGCAACATCGCCAACGCCGAAGCCAGCGAAGCCGCATTCGCACTCATTTATGAAGCGGTCCTTGGTCTTTCCGACGAGCAATGTTCTCAAACCGAAGCGTCTGACAATTGGCTTAACACCGATTCCGACTCCGGCTTGCTGTTCAAGTACGATTCCAGCAGGATCAATGCCGAAATCAACCTGGGATCAAGCACGGGCGAGCACCACTCAACAGGCGTAGACCGCTACTCCGAACTCAACATCGGCTACGTTGAAGCACGGTATAACGGCAGCAGTATGGACAGACTCGTTTCGCAGGGAAAAGTAATTCAGATCGAGCCTATATCTTCGCAAAACGGAACGTTCCAGCCTCTTACAGCCGATACAAAGGCGACACGCGGCGAGGATGCCGGACGGTCGATCGTCCCGGACAACAACCTTCCGCCAACGTCGAGTTCCGCCGGAACTTTGAACAAGAGCCAACTCTCTGACTGGATGGATGCTCATGCGCTTTCTCGCTCGAGTCACCATTGCGCGATGTATTGTCGATTGGGGATGGAGGCCGCCGGCCTTGACACCGCGGATCGTCCTCGATCGGGTGACGCTGGAGATTACGGCCCCTTCTTATTAAGACACGGAGCAAAAGCCGTGCCACCGGATTCCTACACTCCGCAAGTCGGCGATGTAGCCGTATTCAATAAAACGGAACAACACCCATATGGCCACATTGAAATGTACGACGGCCAACACTGGGTATCGGATTTCATGCAAAATAGTTTTTCTCCCTACCGCGACGCAGCCAGTACACCACCATTTACGATCTACCGGCTTGGCTAAGGTCGAGAGATGGCACGAGCCTTCCGAAATGCATATTGACACGACGTCACTCAACGGTAGCGCAGGCCGACATTTCTGAGTTCTAGACGCGATAATCGCACTAAGAACTCGCCCTCGTGCTGTGGCGATAAGCAACGAAGAAATGGGGAAAACTGGCACGAACATGCTTTGAAACGCCGCCTACTTAGAGTTCGCAGGCCCTGAGCCAATATGCAACCTCCGCGCCATCTAATTCCATTGAATTCCTTTGCCCTCTCGACCGATATTCCTAATACCGGCTGGTTCCGGCAGGAGAAATCGAATGGCCCTTGTGACCTGGACCGACAATCTTTCAGTCGGGGTAAAATCCATCGATGATCAACACACTGTACTATTCAATACCATTAACGATCTGCATGCCGCCAAGATGAAAGGTCAAGCTAGAGCCATTGTGGGTGAATTGCTGTGCACGTTGCTGGTCTACACGCGCAGCCACTTCTCAGCGGAAGAGGAAATCATGGAAAGAGCCAAGTATTATGCGTTGGCCACCCACCGCGTCGAGCATCAAAATTTGACCAATCAAGTCGAGGAGTATGTGCACCGTTACCAGTTGGGCGACCTTTCTCTTAGCGTCGATCTGGCCGACTTCCTTTCCAACTGGCTAAAAAACCACATTCTAAGCACGGACCAGTCATATAGACCCTGGTTGAATGCGCACGGCGTGTATTGAGCTGCCAATGGCGGCTTCTTTTGATCCGAGAAACAAAACAACATCTCAGCGTCGACTTGAATTCAGGTTTTTTCCATTTTTGTTCGAAATCGCAGTAGCCGGTTCACTCCGGCAGGAGAAATTCATGGCCCTCATAACTTGGACCGACAAGCTTTCAGTAGGGGTTCAATCCCTCGACAATCAACACACGGTTTTGATTGACACCTTGAACGACCTTCACACCGCCATGCTCAAAGGTCAAGCACGTGCCGTTGCAGGCAAGTTGTTGCATACACTGGCGGACTATACTCGCGATCACTTCGCATCGGAAGAATCCGCGATGGGAGCCGCCAAGTATCCGGCTTTAGCCACGCACAGCTTGATGCACAGGCAATTGACCAAGCAAGTTGAGGACTATGTAGCTCGCTTTGAGAAAGGCGATGTTGCCTTGGGGGTCGATTTGCTCAACTTTCTGTCCGATTGGCTCACTACCCACATCCAGGGGGAGGACAAGAAGTATGGTCCTTGGTTGAACGAGCACGGCGTACGGTAAGTGCTGTCGCCGGCTCTTTGTTAAGGCGTGTGATCGGCACTAAATGGACTCTCGAAACGAACGATTTATCACCTGATTGAAAGAATCCAGGCAGGGCTCAAGATTGAAAAAGAACGTTTTCTTGGAAATATATGATGGCGGATGAAAGAGGCTTTCAGCTTGGTTGCATTGGTACCGCTGCATCAATTCAAGATATTTTTGACCCCGCATTGGAAACTCGACTTTAAGTTTGCTACGGCTTCCGGAATGTACTGAAAGATTGTGTATGCTGGACCGATAGTTCAGATTGAAGGGTACACATGGCTGCAATTGCTAATGCACTCGACAACTCACCGCTCGAGTCGGAAGGTGTTCTGCGTTTTGTGGCGCGGCAGCCGATTCTCGACCTGCACGGCAAGGTGCATGGCTACGAGCTGCTCTTCAGGGCCGGGCCGGAGGCGGCATTTCGCGGAGATGGCAATTTTGCCACGCGAACCATGCTTGACAATACGGTGATCTTTGGGCTCGACAAGCTTACGGTAGGCTTACCTGCGTTTGTAAATTGCACCTCGGAGTCTTTGACCGAGCGGCTGGTGGATGTCTTACCTCCAAGTCTAACGGTGCTAGAGATACTGGAAACGGTAGAACCCGGACCCGAGCTGATTGCCTTATGTGTCAAGCTCAAGGCCCTAGGTTATCGGATCGCCCTCGACGATTTCTCCTGGCACCCAAAGTACATTCCAATAGCAAAATTGGCCGACTATATCAAGGTGGATTTTATCCAGATGGACGCGGCTGGGCGGCAGGAGTTGTTCAGGCAGCTCCGTGGCACTTCCGCGGTTTTGGTCGCGGAGAAAGTGGAGACCCAGGAGGAATACAAGCAAGCATGCAAGGAAGGATTCACTCTGTTTCAGGGGTACTATTTCTGCCGCCCGCTGCTCATGCAATGCCGCAAGATTCCGGCGAACAGGGTTTCGCATATCCACATGCTTAAGTTATTGCAACAGGATCCGCTGGATCTGCCTCAACTAAGTCAGCTTGTAAAGCGGGACACTTCTCTCACCTATAGGTTTCTGCGGCTGGTCAACTCGCCGATGTGCGCAATGCGCCAGAAAGTCACCTCGATTATGTCGGCACTGTTAGTAGTTGGCGACGATGCGGTTCGCCGAATAATCACGCTCGCCATCACCAGCGAACTCAACGCCAACCAGCCACTTGAGATCCTTCGGATGGCCTTTATACGGGGCAGATTTTGCGAATTGGCATCCCGTCTTTGCGGGTTAGTGCAAGGTGAGCAATACCTGCTTGGGATGTTCAGCCTGCTTCCGGCAATGCTGCGCATTCCAATGGACAGCCTGGCACCAGAGCTGCCTTTGCGGGAAGAGATTCGGGCAGCGTTGATGGGCACTGTGAGCCGCGAGAGCAGCTTATTGCGTTGGGCGGAATCTCACGAGCGTGGAGATTGGGAAGAATGCGATGCAATTATCAATACCTATGGATTGAACCTGGAAAAGGTAACATGGTGTTATGCAAAGGCAGTGGTATGGGCCGATTCGGCCCTGCATTGCTCAAAGTAACCAGCCTCGGATCGGTGAAAAGTTGTGTTCCAGCTTTCCTGTTCCGGTCTCGGCTTCTGACTCGCTGGCTCGGTGCCCCGCCGAATCGCACGCTGCCTGAATTGAGACACCAGCGCTAACATCGCAAACGTCTTAGGTAGTTGCCTTTGTTCTAAGCTGACTCATAAGATCGGACACTTCGTTCGATGAAAGGATGACAAAGCTGTCGGCTTGAGCTCGGCTCCTGTCGGCTGCAATCGCACGGAGAGTTTCGAGGAGACGCACTTCAACTTCTATAAGCCTCTGAGGTTCCAACGCTGGCCTTACTTTAAGAATTGCTTCCAGGAGCCGCGAAGCATCATATCTGCTCTTGAAGAACACGATTGGTCTTCGGCCAGGAAAACGATTGTCTGGAACCACGAGATATCTTCCACTGATGGCCTGTATCACCCATGCCCTATATTCCTCGGAGAATTCCCGAAGAACCACATCAAGCGACATCGGCTGGATCATCTGTACCTGCCTCCTCCAACAATTATTAGATCATTATTTCCTAATAATTGGACTGACGAAGGAGTTCATACCGCACAATTGGCAGGTATGGATCAAGCTTGCCAACAGATCGCCGACCGGTCAGGCCACTCTTTACGCACGCTTCGATTGGAGCGTTAATAATCAATTAGGGTCGGTGCGATCCTGTGCAGCCTGGCCAACTTCCGCATGGACGCCACGCAGAAACTCCAGCCCTTGCGTAGCCAACTGTTCGGGAGAATCCGCGAACTTGCGCCACATGCAGCAGAGCTTGGCGATTGACGGCATCTCCGAATCAAAGGACTCAATCGTGATGCAGCCATCGTAGCCCACATCCAGCAATGCCGTGAAGAACTCACCCCAAGGCACAAGCCCTGTGCCCGGTATCCCGCGCTGATTTTCACACGCGTGCACATAGCCGAGCTTCGATCCCGCTTCGAGCACTGCCGCGCGGAAGCTGTCCTCTTCCCGAATCATGTGGAAGGTGTCTAGATGCACCTTCACATTCTCCATACCAACTTCGTCAATAAACCGCACTGCGTCTCGCGCTACGTTAATGAAGTGAGACTCAAACCGATTTACAGGTTCTATCCCGAGTACCAGGCTCGAAGTGGAAGCCGCATACTCCGCGATGGCACGAAAGTTCTCCACGCCCCATCTCCATTCGTCGTCTGTTCTCATCCTTCCGGTCAGATAGCCCCAGCCACTATAGACCATCCCCCCGAAGACCACAGCTCCTGCTTCGTTGCTCAGGTCGATGAGACGCATGGAAAAATCTACTCCTCGCTTGCGTACCACCGGATCCGGTGAAATAATGTTGTATTCTTCGGGCATCCCATAACCGGTATTTACCGTCAAACCCAGGTCGGCTGCGGCATGGCGTACCTTGGCCGCCGGAAATCCATCGGGGTCAAACGGAATGATCTCCACGGCATCAAATCCCATCCGCTTCACCTCGTCCAGCAGCGGCAGATCCTTCTCCAAAAACGTCTCATGAAACAGCAGAGAATGAATCCCGAATTTCATCCTGGCCTCCAAAATTCCGTGCGTACCGGATAAGCCGCGCCGCACCAGACAGAATAACGCACATGCCCGAGCGCCCTTGACAGGGATTCCGAAGGCACATGTTTGCCAAGGAAGTTACCGGGTTGATCAGCGCACAAGAACTGTGGCGCCGTCGACATTGCGGTAGCTGAAAGTAGAGAATTTCAACGCAACCAATCGTTCCGGGCAACCGTTGCTGCTGGCGGCATTGAGGATCTCAATCGGCTATCCAAAAGCCAGCTATCACCATTGCGCCCGACGGTGTTAAGATTAACAGTTTCCTATAGTTCAGCCGCCTTTTCGAAGGTAGGCGGTGGCCCAAATCAATCCTGGAGAAACAACATGAAGAACCGCATGACGCGAATTGCTGCGGGCATCCTCGCGTGTACAGGTACGCTCCTCTTGGGATCAGTTCTGCAAACCGCAGTCGCCCAGGATGCAGCGAGTCTCCCCTACATGAATACGAACCTCCCACCCGAGCAGCGCGCCGCCGACCTGGTGCATCGCATGACCCTGGCTGAGAAGGCAACACAAATGCAGAACAGTTCCGCGGCTGTTCCGCGGCTCAATGTTCCCGCATATCAGTGGTGGAGCGAGGCTCTCCACGGAGTGATCAATCAGGGGGTGACGGAGTATCCGGAGCCGATCGGCCTGGCCGCGACCTTTGATGCGCCGGGCATTCATCTCATGGCGACACAGATTGGCATTGAGGGACGCATTAAACATGTGCAGAACGTACGCGAGGGACACACAGGTATAGGAGGAGGTCTGGATTTCTGGTCCCCGAATCTGAACATCTTCCGTGACCCTCGCTGGGGCCGCGGACAGGAGACCTACGGCGAAGACCCCTTTCTCACCGGCCGCATGGGCGTTGCCTACGTGACCGGAATGCAGGGCGACGACCCCAAGTACTACCGGGCGATTGCAACGCCGAAGCACTATGCCGTGCACAGCGGGCCGGAGCCAACGCGGCACTTTGCGGATGTGGATGTGAGCAAACACGACGAGGTGGATACCTTCGAGCCTGGATTCCGCGCCGCCATCGTGGAAGGCAAGGCCGGTTCGGTGATGTGTTCTTATAACGCAATCAATGGCGAGCCGGCATGCGCCAGCCAGTACCTGCTACAGGACCAACTGCGCGGCAAATGGGGCTTCCAGGGGTATGTGGTTTCCGACTGCGACGCAGTCCGGGATGTTGCCGCCAATCATCGTTACCGTCCAACTCAGGCGCAGGGTGTGGCCATCTCCGTGATCCGGGGCATGGATAACGAGTGCGTCACCTTCACCTCGAGATTCGGCGAACCGGTGGAAAAGGCATATATCGATGCCGTAAAGCAAGGATACCTGCCTGAAAGCACGCTGGACACGGCGCTGGTGCGCCTCTTCACCGCGCGCATGAAGCTCGGCTTGTTCGATCCGCCGGAGATTGTCCCTTTCACCAAGATCGACGAAAAGGAACTCGACAGCGCGGAACACCGCGTCCTGGCTCGCAAGCTCGCCAATGAGGCCATGGTCCTGCTCAAGAACGATGGCCTGCTTCCGTTGAAGTCGGAGGTCAAGAAGATCGCCGTCGTCGGTCCGCTCGCCGACCAGACCAGGCCTCTGATCGGCAATTATGCCGGTCAACCGACGCATATCGTCTCTGTGCTTGAAGGCCTGAAGGCGGAGTTCCCGAAGGCGAAAATTACCTTCATTCCGGGAACCCAGTTCCTGCGCAATGAGGGCGATCCGGTTCCGGATAACGTGCTGACGACTCCCGATGGCAAGCCTGGCTTGAAGGCCGATTACAGCGAGTCCACGGGCAGGCCAGGCAGGGCACCCAGCGCCCCCGTGCTTGCCAGTCGGACTGAAACCAACGTCAATCTTGCTGACGGCAGTTTACCGCCGGAGGTTGCCGGGAAGAAGTCCATTGGCGTGCATTGGACAGGCTTTATCACCGCCCCGGAATCAGGCGACTACCTGGTCGGCGTGCGTGGCATGGGTTTTGCACGACTCATGATCGACGACAAGCAGGTGGCGATGATGTTCAGTGGCGCTGAAGCCGGCGCCGGTACAGGCCGCGTTCACTTGGAGAAGGGCCAGAAGGCAGCGCTCAGCATCAACTATGGCAGCATGAATGGCAAGCCGCAGACGCAACTGATCTGGACCAAGGTGAACGACGCGCCTTCGGCAGAGGCTATTGCGGCAGCAAAAGATGCCGATGTTGTGATTGCCATCGTAGGCATTACAAGCTCGCTTGAAGGGGAGGAGATGCCCGTAACCGTGCCTGGATTCCTGGGCGGCGACCGCACCAGTATCGATCTTCCCGCGCCTGAAGAAGCGCTGGTTGAAGCTGTGGCCGCTACTGGCAAGCCGCTCGCCGTCGTGCTGGTAAATGGCAGCGCGCTGGCCGTCAATTGGATCAGCGATCATGCCAATGCGGTTCTGGAAGCATGGTACCCCGGCGAGGAAGGCGGGGCGGCTGTAGCGGAAACTCTGAGCGGTAAGAACAATCCTGCCGGACGCCTGCCCATAACTTTCTACAAGGATCTCAGCCAGTTACCCAACTTTGAAGATTACGGGATGGCGAATCGCACCTACCGGTACTTCAGTGGCAAGCCGCTCTATCCCTTCGGCTACGGGCTCAGCTATACCACCTTCAAGTACAGCGACCTTCATCTCCCAGCGCAGGCTGTAGCTGCGGGACAGCCTGTCGACGCTGACGTCACTGTAACCAACACTGGCAACGCCGCGGGGGATGAGGCCGTCCAGGTCTATCTCAAGTTCCCCGAAGTTAAGGGTGCGCCGCAAATCGCTTTGCGCGGATTTCAGCGCCTACACCTTGAGCCTGGCGCGAGCCAGAAGATTCATTTCGAGTTGAAAGACCGCGATCTGGGTATGGTCACCGAGCTTGGCAACCCGATCATCGCCGCCGGTGATTACACCATTAGCATCGGCGGAGGACAGCCCGATACGGGAGCGCCAGGCGTGAGCGGACACTTCCATATCAATACCCCGATTGCTTTGCCCGAATAGTGTGGTGGAGCACGCAGGAAGTGCGGCCAGTCCGGCACTTCCTGCATGAATGGAAACCAATGCGAGCGTGTGAAGGAATGGATCGCAAAGTTAGAGGTGAAGATTGAAACGGCGAGATTTCTTGAAAACAAGTACCGCGGCTGCTATTGCTTTGGCCGGTTCTCATCAGGTGCTCCAGGCATCCACGGCTGGCGAAGATAACCCTAGTAGCTCACCTCAGGTTTCCTGGGCGCCCGCAGCAAAATCGGGAGCCGTTCCTGACAAGGGCGTCCCCGTGCCGCATATTGGCGCCACCCCTGAAAACGTATACCCACCCAAGCCGCCGGTCTTTGCGGCGTCGCGCCTATCGCCCGATGTGAAGGTCTCGCCGATGCCGCTTTCGGATCGGCTTAGGCGCAGGATTGTGCCGCGACAAGGCTTCTGTAGCACGATTCCCGGCACGACGGTCAGCGAAGGGCTCACCTCCGGCAACGGACACATGTATATCGAAGTGACCTGCGATCCATACTCCGAGCAGATCCTTTTTCATCACGAAAGCCTTCTTGTGCCGTGGAAGAGGCCCTTTGAGGCGCCCAAGGCCGCGGAAGTATTTCCGCAAGTGCGGCAAATGGTATTGGACGGCAAATACCAGGACGCGATTGAGCTCGCGTTCATGGAAATGAATAAGGGCCCCATCAAGCAGAACACGGGGCCGCACCCCACCGTCCCAGCATTCGTGATGCATCTCGATCTTCCCAAGACCGCATCGGTCAAGGATTACCTGCGCACCGTCGATTTCGAGAGCAGCGAGGTAAAGGTGCATTGGAGCGATGAGAAGGGCGACTGGCTCCGTCAAACCTTCACCTCCCGGCCTGACGATCTCGTAGTCCAATACCTTACCTCCCCAAAGGGGCAGCCGGTCAATGCCCGAATTGCGGTACAGAAATACTCGCGGGGAAGGCGTCCGGGAGGATTGTTCGGGGGGAATATTGGGGAAAGCGAGGTTCAACACGATTTCAACGAAGAGCGGCTCATAACCAAGTGCCGCTTGGATCCCTCCGTGGATAACAGCGGCTACGCAGGAGTGGTGCGCGTGGTGCGCAACGGCGGCTCGGCGCGCATGGATGGCGACACACTGGTCGTCGAGAACGCATCTTCAGTAATGTTGCTGACCCGCATCGAGTGGTTCGCCGATTTCAGCGAGGACAAGGTCGAAGCGCTGCGGCAGGCCGTCGAGCAGGTTACCCCGGACTACAACGCGATCCTCGCGCGGCACCGCAGGGTCCAGTCGGAATCTATGAACCGGGTCAACGTGGACTTCGGCGGCGCCTCTCAATTTGGAATGTCTTCAGAAGAATTGCTGGCTGATCAGCGGTCGCGGCGGGACTACTCGCCGGCGCTTCTCGAGAAGACCTTCGAGATGGGACGCTATTGGTTCCTATACACCAGCGGCAAGTATCCCACCATGATGGCCGAGACCAACGCCAACATCAACCTGCAGATCGCGCCCGGTGTGCAGGCTGATCTGCGCGAAGGCATGGATGCCTACTTCAATTGGATGGAGAGCCTGGCCCCGGACTTCCGAGTGAACGCAAAGAATATCTTCGGGATGCGCGGCACTCATTATTCCCTCTGCCCGCAACAGAATGTCGGCGTCTCGTTCCATTACTCCTGGGCCGAATCGACTGGAGAGATATGGCCTCATCCCTATTGGCTCTCCGCCGGCGGCTGGTGTCTCCGCCCCTTCTGGGATCATTATCTGACAACCGGCGATCTGGAATTCCTGCGCAACCGCGTAGTGCCTGCCTATAAAGAACTGGCGCTCTTTTACGAGGATTTCCTGACGGTCACCGATAAAGATGGCAATTACATCTTCGCCCCATCCTTCTCGCCGGAGAACAACCCTGCAAACACCGGACCTGGAGCCATGATGTCGATCAATGCCACCATGGACATCACGGTTTGCCGGGAAGTTCTATCCAACCTGATCGACGCCTGCGAACTCCTCGGTACCGACGCCGGCAGCCTGCTGAGGTGGAAGGCCATGCTGGCCAAGCTGCCGCCTTACCTGCTGGAACCGGACGGCACCTTGAAGGAGTGGGCCTGGCCCACCCTCGAAGAGCGTTACAGCCATCGGCATATCTCCCATTTGTATGGAGTATGGCCCGGCGACGAGATCGATCCCGATCGCACGCCCAATCTGGCAAGGTCGGCGATGATGGCCGACCGCAGGCGCGTGCCTGAGAGGCTGGCCGCTCACGGCCGTTGCCATCGTGCCCTGGTTGGTGCGCGGCTCAAGGACTGCTACATGGTCGACACCGAACTGCGCCAACTGATTGAGCAGGGCTACGTCGCCAACACGCTCCGTTGTTCACACGACCCCTACGCTTGGCCCATGCCCGATGCGCAGGGCGGGATTCCCACGATCGTCATGGAGATGCTCCTCTATTCGCGGCCAGGTGTCATCGAAATCCTGCCGGCTCTTCCGGAATCGTTAGAGAAGGGCTCCATCAGTGGAATGCTGGCGCGCACCTTCGCCAGGGTTGAAAAGCTTGTATGGGATATGCAGGCAGGAACCGCCGATCTGACCATTACCTCGATCAAGGACCAGGAGATCAAGCTGATTGTCCGGCACGGAATCGAGAATATCTCGGCGCCGGCAGAAGTACTGGCGAGGACGCCCCTTCCAGACGGGATCTCGTGCGACCTGCGCCTCAAGAAAGGGGAGCCGGTTCGGCTGCAACTAAAGCTTGGCCGGCACAAGCCCCTCGATTGGCTTGCGCAGGTCGGTCAGCGCGATCGTTTGTAACGACGAGAATGTTAATGTAACTCCGCCCGCGAATATTCCAATGGAACCTCTGATTGAGTCGATGTTTTGAACGGGAAAGACTTCAATCGTGCCTCAAACGCGATAGAATTACACGGTTGTGCAGTTTTTCACTGGCAACTGACAACTGGCAACTGATCACTGACAACTGATAACTGTGGCTGAACAACGCGGGTTCTCTCGCCCGCAGGCCCGACGACCGCATCTCTTTACGCTACATCGAATTCGTAGAGGCTAACGCTAACTGCCGGAATCAGCACGGTCTCCTGCAGCCTATCCTGCGCGCTCTCGACGATCTTGACGGCAGGCTCTTTGCCCGCTTCATTGGTTGAGTTCACACTGGGCGGCGCGATCAGATAAAGCTTGCCCCGATCGCGCAGCTTGACGCCGTCGATCTTCAGCGCGAAGCTGTGGCCCTCTTCCGTTGAATTGACCACTGAAAGGAGGAACTTCTTGCGATCGCCAGAGAAGGCCGCGAGAATATCCAGAGGATAGGTCGGGCTTCCGGTGGGCTTTATTCCTCTATCG
>Ga0182014_10003233_pt1 | contig 19732 bp, 15 predicted proteins | sample 612S2DmetaG_FD_120489 | JGI IMG/M metagenome (GOLD analysis project Ga0182014, IMG submission 120489) | Permafrost microbial communities from Stordalen Mire, Sweden - 612S2D metaG | ecosystem: Environmental > Terrestrial > Soil > Wetlands > Permafrost | place: Sweden: Stordalen | collected... | reverse complement strand
CTGTTGGTGGATACCTCGTTTTCGATGGTGATGGAGAATCGCTGGCTGCCGATGAAGCAGACGGCGCTCGCTCTCAATCACCTGGTGAGTACCCGGTTCCGGTCGGATGCCTTGGAGATCATCGCGTTTGGTCGTTACGCGCGCACGGTGACGGCCGCTGAGCTGACGGGTCTGGAGGGTGTCTACGAGCAGGGCACCAACCTGCATCACGCGCTGGCACTGGCAGGACGGCACTTGCGCCGACACCCCAACGCGCAGCCCGTCGTGCTGGTGGTGACCGACGGTGAACCCACCGCGCACCTCGAGGATTTTGACGGTGAGGGTTCGAGTGTCTTCTTTGATTACCCGCCGCATCCGCGGACCATCGCTCACACCGTGCGCGGTTTCGATGAGATGGGGCGACTGGGTGCGCAGGTGACGATTTTCCGGTTGGGCAGTGACCCCGGCCTGGCCCGGTTTATCGATCAGGTGGCGCGGCGGGTCGAGGGGCGTGTCGTGGTGCCTGATCTCGACGGGCTGGGTGCGGCCGTGGTAGGCGACTATCTGCGGTCGCGGCGTCGTCGCTAGCGTCCGGATTCATCGCGCCGGCGGGCGATTCACAGTTTCTGGAGCCCGCGCAGGATCTTGAAGAACGGCGCGACGGACGTGATGCTTTTCCGCAGGTTCGGCTGCAGGTGGCTGACATTGCTGGCAACCAGATAACGCACTCCGTGGTCTCGCCATTCAGCAGCGTGATCGATGACCTCGTCGGGCGTCCCGGTGAGAAGCACCTGTTTGAGCATCGCCACTGGGACGTTTCTGATGTAGGACAGCACCGTCTGCTCGTCTAGGGTTTGCGGGATTAGGTCCTGGGCGCCGGAGAAGTCATGTCCAAGCGGATGTTGCACGCCGTGGCTGGCCCACACCTGGCCCGGAATGATGAGCGCGATGGCTTTTGCGGCATCTGAGTTCAGGGTCTGCTCGACGTCGTCGCGGCTTCGCCCGGTGAAGACAAAAATCGAGAGTGCCGGGATGATCGAACTAGGGTCTCGCCCGGCGTTGGATGCCGCTGTTTGCACTGCTTCAAGACCGGCTGCGTAGTCCTTGGGTCCCGAAATCAGCCCGGGGAACCAGGCGTCGGCGTAGCGCCCGGTGGCTCGCAGCATGCGCGGCCCCTTCGCAGCGATCCATATCTCGGGCCATTTGCCACGGTAGGGCGGCAGGTCGAACATCGCGTTACGCAATGGGAAGTACGGCGACTCACGCGAGACGAGTTCGCCACCGGAGTCCCACAGTGCACGGATCGTGGCGACCGCCTCTTCGAAGCGCGCCACGGGCTTGGTCCAGTCCACCCCGTAGGGTTCATTGCCCTCCCGCTCTCCGACGCCGATGCCGAGAATGGTCCGGCCGCGGCTGATTAAGTGCAACGTGGCCGCGGCCTGCGCGGTGACCGCCGGATGACGTCGATTGGCATCTGTAACCCCGACACCAAGCCGCAGACGTGCAAAGCGGTTGCGGGAGGCAAGATGTCCGAGCATCGTCCACGGTTCGAGTTGGGCGTCGACCTTTGGGGCGAATTTGGCGGCACCGAGGTAGCCCGACGTGGCGATCGAGCGTGGGTACAGCGAATTCAGGTGGTCGGCTACCCAGTAGGAGTCGGCACCGCTGGCCGTGGCCATCGCAACCTGGGCTCGCGGGAGCGCGGTTGGGGAATATCGTAAATTGAGGATCTGAGCGCTGAGGCCGACTCGGAACTGGCTCACCAACGTCGCCTTTCGCAGCAGTTGAAGCAGCATGGCGGTCCGAGCCCGGCCGCGGCCGGTCACCAGCTTGCCACCGCTGCTTGGTCTTGGCTAGGCAGTGGTCAGCCCACGCCCGCGGCATAGCGTGGAACGGTGGGTGGTTTGCTGCCGCGACGACCTGCTGGACGCGGTCGTACGAACAGACGTTTATGATCGGGCAGTCATCTCGACAGAGGTGTCGCGGACAGAAAGTTAGCCGGGGGTATCGGGCAGTTCATAACTGTTTCACAGCAACTGAGGCCGCCGAAGAGGCTCCGCTGCGGCTACGCTGAGCGAAATGCCAGAACCTTACGCGCAGTTGAACATCGGGAGTGCGATGACGGGGGCACCGTTCACTTCCCTGACGGAGCATGGTGGGGTGCCGCAGGGCGCGTGCCCTTTTGGCGGCGGCATTCTGTGGACCGGGGAAAGAATGCCAGAGCCGACTGACGAAGCTGTGCGTGGGCGGATGAGTTCTGCTGCCGGTTTTCCGGTGGTTGCAGCGGTGCGGCGCGATGCGCGGCTTGCGCGAACCTATGGGCCCTCCGTTGTGCGGGGGCTGACACTCCGGGTCACCCAGACGACCCGGTCGAGACTGGTCAACAGGCATGACCCAAAGCACGTGCAGATCACCGACTTTGACCCGATGGACCCCGCGGTGGCCGCCGATCCATATCCCCATTACCGCATGTTGTTAGCCGGCGAGCGGGTGCATTACAACCGCAAGCGCGATTTTTACATTTTGAGTCGATACGCCGACGTCCGCGACGCCGCCCGAAACGCTGACGTGTTGCGCAGCGCCCGCGGAGTCACCTTTTCGCGGCTGTGCTTGCCATTTCTCCCCACGTCGGATCCGCCCGAGCACACCCGGATGCGCAAACAGTTGCTGCCGGGTTTCGCCCGTGGCGCCTTGGAGTCCTGGCGTCCGACGGTCGACCTACTCGCCCGAGAGTTGGTCACGGGCCTATTAACCCAGCCGTCCGCCGACATCGTTTCCACGGTGGCCGCACCGATGCCGATGCGCACCATCTCCCACATTCTCGGCGTAGCGGAGTCCGATCAAGACGCGTTCTGTCACTGGTCCAAACAGGTGGTTCGAATCACCGACGTCAACCTGTCGCCGTCCGGAATGTTTTCGCTTGGTCGGAGCTTTAACGGATTTCGACGTTTGTATGCATTTTTCACCGAAAGGTTGCGCGACGGGGGGTTACTGGGGGAGCAGACCGTTCTTCGGAGACTCGTCGCGGGCGCCGAGCATGGCCGGCTCAGCGACGAGGAATTATTCTTCTTCGCCCTGTTGCTGTTGGTCGCGGGTTACGAGACGACCGAGAACCTGCTCAGCACCTTGTTCCTTACGGTGGCGCAGTGGCCAGACCAGCTCAGACTTCTTGCACAGAGACCGGAGCTGATCCCGTCGGCGATCGAGGAACAGCTCCGATTTGCGTCTCCAATCCAAAATATTTGCCGCACAACGCGCGTCGACTATACCGTCGGCCGAGCCGTTATCCCGGCGGGCTCCCTCGTGCTGCTGGCGTGGGGTGCGGCCAACCGCGACCCACGTCAATACGATGATCCGGATACCTTCCGTGCCGACCGCAACCCGACCGGGCATGTCGCGTTCGGCTCCGGCATCCATTTGTGCCCCGGAGCTCAGCTGGCACGGATGGAGGGCCAGGCGGTGCTGCGCCAGATCGTCGAAAACATCGACCAGATCGAAGTGCTCGAGCCGCCGAGGTGGTCGACCAACGCGAACCTTCGCGGTCTGACCCGGTTACGGGCCGCGGCGACGCCGCGAGCTGACTTGGGTGGTGTTTTTGCCGCATCCGAGACCGCATAGGGGTCAGAAGGAAGGTGCGATGCGGGCGCCACGTTCCTCGTCCTTGTTTTCGTGGTGGCACGAGTGGGCGGCGCCGCTGTGGATCGGTTGCAACTTCTCCGCCTGGATGCGCCTGCTGATCCGTAACCGGTTCGCCGTGCACTGGAGCCGCTGGCACTTCGCGGTCATTTACACGTTTCTCAGTGTGGCGCACTCCTTTTTGGGATTCATGCAGAAAGTCATCTTCGGCAGGCGGGTGGCCGATACCGTGATCGCCGACGCGCCGATATTCATCGTCGGACACTGGCGCACCGGCACCACCCTGCTGCACGAACTATTGACGCTCGACGAACGCCACACAAGTCCTACCAGCTACGAATGCCTTGTGCCGCATCATTTTTTGCTGACCGAGTGGCTTGCACCATGGATGGGATTCTTGGTGTCAAAGCACCGGGCCATGGACAACATGGAATTGAGCTTGGAGCACCCGCAGGAAGACGAATTCGTGTTGTGCATGCTGGGGCAGCCCTCGCCGTATCTGACCATCGCGTTCCCGAACCGACCACAGCAGGATCTGCGCTATCTGGATTTGGAGGAGCTCACGCCGCGGGAATTAGCAGCGTGGAAGCAGACGTTTTTCCGATTCGTCCAGCAGGTGTACTTCCGCCGCAGGAGGCGGGTGGTCCTCAAGAACCCGCCGCACAGCTTCCGGATCAAGGTGCTGTTAGACCTATTTCCGCAGGCGAAGTTCATCCACATCGTCAGAGATCCCTATGTCGTCTACCCGTCGACCATTCATCTTCGACAGTCGCTATATCGCAAACACGGCTTGCAGCGGCCGACATTCGCCGGATTGGACGAACAGGTTCTGTCTACCTATCTCGATCTGTATCGAAAGTTGGACGAAGGGCGCAAAGTTGTTGATCCGTCCAGCTTTTACGAATTGCGCTATGAGGATCTGATCGCTGATCCGGAAGTGCAGCTGCGTCGACTCTACGAGCACTTGGGGCTGGGTGACTTTGAGCAGTACCGGCCGCGGCTTCGGAAATACCTCGCCGAGCATGCCCAATACGAAACGAACACCTACGAGCTGACGGACGAACAGCGCGCGATCGTCACGGAGCGCTGGGGCGAAGTCATTGACCACTACAGTTACGGTCAAGCACCCGCGGCGGGTTGATCGTCTGCTACGAGCGCGGACTGCGGGCTTTGCGTTTTATGCTCACACCGCCCCACAGGGAAAAGCCGCGGATTTTCACCTTGGGCGCGCCGGGCGTGCCGTTGCCCAGGATCTCGCGGTCGAAGCCGCCCATCACACCGTGGCCGTCGATCTCGACGTTGACCTCAGGCGGCAGCAGGATGTTCTGGCCACCCATGATCGACACCGCGCGGATTTCCACTTCAGTGGAGGTGAAGTCCGCGTAGCGCAGATCCAGCACACCGCTGCCGCAGAAGGTGAACGTGGTCAGCTTCTTCGGCACATTCCAGCGGCCGCGGCGCTCGAATCCGCTCAGCATTGCCAGCAACAGCGTGGACGGCGCCGGATTGGTTTTTCCGCCCCTGCGCGGGCTTATCGGCGCATCCGGCAGGTCCTCCCGGAGTTCATCCAACTCCTGGTAGGTGGTTGCCGCATATGCCTTGGTGAGCCGGTCTTCGTAGTCGTTGAGCTGCAGGCGGCCCTGCTCAACCGCGTAGGCCAGCAACTGCGCAACCTGTATGCGATCGGTGTCCGCCGCACGAGGTGCTTCGTCGCGCGCGTCCTTCGCGTCGCGTTGCGCTGAGTTGCTCATCACACACGAGCGTACGACGTCCAGTTGTTGCTGCAAGCGGGTTGGCCGAACTGCAACATTTCCTGCGGCGTTGGGGATCGCTCAATCCCCGGTGGTGGCCCAGCTGGGCGGCCGTTTCTGCAAAAATGCAAGCATGCCCTCGCGGGCTTGGTCGGAGACGAATAGCCGGGCCGACTCCTCGGTGAGCCGTTCGGCGTCGCGGTCGAATCCTTCGAGCACCGCTGCTGTCGTCAGCGCCTTGGACGCCGCGAGCCCCTGGGGTGAACCGCGGCCCACATCGGCGACCAGCGCCGCCACGGCGGCGTCTACGTCGTCGGCTGCCGTCGTGATCAATCCGATTTCCGCGGCTCGACCGGCATCGAACGTCTCGCCGGTCAGGTAGTAGCGGGCGGCGGCGCGCGGCGTCATTTTCGGCAGCAGCGTCAGCGAGATGATCGCCGGTGCGACGCCGATCCGCGCCTCAGTCAACGCGAAGGTGCTGCGCGGACCCGCCACCGCGATATCGCACGCACCGACCAGTCCCAAGCCGCCGGCGCGGACGTGGCCGTTGACCGCGGCGATCACTGGCAGCGGCGATTCGACGATGGCGCGCAGCAGCGCGGTCATTTCCCGGGCCCGCGCCACCGCCATGTCGAATGGGCTGTCATCGCCCGCCGCCGAAGACTGGGACAGGTCCGCGCCAGCGCAGAAGGTACCGCCGGTATGCCCGAGCACCACCGCCCGCACCGCCGGATCGGCTGCGGCGTCATGCAGCCCCTGGTGCAGCTGGCTGACGAGCGCGCCGGAAAGCGCGTTTCGATTATGCGGAGAGTTCAACGTCAGCCGGGCGAGCGGCCCTCCGGATTCGGCCGGCCCGGTGTATTCGACGAGCGTGTTCATCAAGTAAGGCTTCAGTAGCTTCGAGGCAGACCCAGCGATGTCTGCGCGACGAAGTTCAGCACCATCTCTCGGCTGACCGGCGCGATGCGGCCCAGCCGGGCCGATGCCAGCATGGCGGCGACACCGTACTCTTTGGTCAGCCCGTTTCCGCCTAGCGACTGCACCGCCTGGTCGACCGATCGTGTCGCCGCTTCGGCCGCAGCGTATTTGGCCATGTTGGCGGCTTCGGCCGCACCCACGTCGTCGCCACTGTCATAGAGCGACGCGGCCTTCTGCATCATCAACTTGGCGAGTTCGACCTCGATGTGGCACTGCGCCAACGGATGTGACAGGCCTTGGTGTGCGCCGATCGGGGTGGACCAGACCTGGCGGGTCTTGACGTAGTCGACGGCCTTTTCCAGCGCGTGCCGTCCCAAGCCGACCGAGCTGGCCGCGCCCATGATGCGCTCGGGGTTCAGGCCCGCGAAAAGCTGCGCGATGGCGGCATCTTCGGCGCCGACCAGCGCATCGGAAGGCAGCCGGACATCGTCGAGGAAAACCTGGAACTGACTCTCGGGGCTGATGATCTCCATCTCGATCCGGGTGTAGGTGAAGCCGGGCGCATCGGTGGGTACCACGAACAGCGCCGGGCGCAGCTTGCCGGTCTTGGCCTCCTCGCTCCGTGCCACCACCAGCACCGCCTGCGCCTGGTCGATACCCGAGATATAGACCTTCTGGCCCTTGAGGATCCAGTCGCTGCCGTCCCGACGGGCGGTGGTGGTGATCTTGTGCGAGTTCGAACCGGCGTCCGGCTCGGTGATCGCGAAAGCCATGGTCAAAGAGCCGTCGGCGATGCCAGGAATCCAGCGTTTCTTCTGCTCCTCGGTGCCGAACTTGCTGATGATGGTGCCGTTGATGGCCGGCGATACCACCATCAGCAACAATGCGCTACCCGCGGCCGCCATCTCCTCCATCACCAGCGACAGCTCGTACATTCCGGCGCCGCCACCGCCGTACTCCTCGGGCAGGTTCACCCCTAGGAAACCGAGCTTGCCCGCCTCGGACCACAATTCGGTGGTGTGCTCGTGTGCACGCGCCTTTTTCAGGTAATACTCGCCGCCGTAGTTCGACGCCCAGGCGGACACGGCCTTGCGCAGGGCCTGACGGTCCTCGTTTTCGATGAAGCTGGTTTCGGTCATTCCGGATCTCTTTCTGATTCAGGCGTTTCTACGCGCGCCAGGACTGCACCGACTTCGACCTGTTGGCCGGTGTCGACGTTGAGCTGGGTAAGCACGCCATCGGCCGGCGCGGTGATGGTGTGTTCCATCTTCATTGCCTCCAGCCAGATCAACGGCTGGCCGGCCGCGACGGTGTCGCCGACCGCGGCGCCGAGCCGGATGACGTTGCCGGGCATTGGGGCCACCAACGATCCCGGTTCGAAGGCCGAACCCGGCTCGGGGAAGCGTGGCAGCGCGACCAGGTGAACGGGACCGCGCGCCGAATCGGCATAGATGTCCTGATCGTCGGCGCCGTATCGGGCGACGGCGAAGCTGCAGGCCACCCCGTTGCTGTCAGCGAGCACCACCTCGTTCGCCGAGGCCGAGACGAGCTGTACCGACCCGGCGGGATCGTGGCCGGGCAGCGTCAATCCGGTCCTGGTGAACTGGTATTCGACGCGGTGCTCGGTGTCGGTGTCGTCGCGGTAGGTCTTGACCTGACAGCCCGACGCCAGGTTGCGCCAGCCACTGGGGATCGCCCCGCATACCGTCGCAGTGGCTCGGTTGTGCGCGGCGTCCGCCAGCGCCGCAGCGATCGCCGACAATCGAACGGTGGCGGCATCGGCCAGCGGCGCGGCCAGTTCGGTCAGACCGTGAGTGTCGAAAAACGCCGTATCCATGGCTCCGTCGAGGAACGCCGGATGCCGCAACACATTCACCAGTAGCTCCCGGTTGGTGCGCACCCCGTGCACGCGTGCGCGCGCCAGCGCGTCGGCGAGCACCAACGCTGCTTGCCGACGCGTGGGGGCATACGAGATGACCTTGGCGAGCATCGGGTCGTAGTGGATCGACACCACCGATCCGTCGAGGATCCCGGAATCCAGCCGGATTCCGGTCCGCTGCCCCAGCGTGGCAAATTGCGTCCGAACAGCCGGCACGTCGATGGTGTACACCGGACCGGCTTGCGGCTGCCAGCCGCTTGCGGGGTCCTCGGCGTAGAGCCGGGCTTCGATCGAATGCCCGGTGGCGCCGGGTGGTTCGGCATCGAGTCGATCGCCGTCGGCGATGGAAAGTTGTAGCTCGACGAGGTCCAGTCCGGTGGTCTCTTCGGTGACCGGGTGCTCAACCTGCAGCCGGGTGTTCATCTCGAGGAAATAGAACTCGCCGTCATCATCGGCGAGGAACTCGACCGTGCCGGCGCCCGTGTAGCCGATCGCGCTTGCGGCCAGTCGGGCGGCGTCGAAGAGCTTGGCCCGCATGCCCGGTGTGCGTTCCACCAGGGGCGCCGGTGCTTCTTCGATGACCTTCTGATGGCGGCGCTGAATGGAGCATTCCCGCTCACCGACGGCCCACACGGTCCCGTGGGAGTCGGCCAGCACCTGAACCTCGATGTGATGCCCGGTGGGCAGGTAGCGCTCGCAGAACACGGTCGGGTCGCCGAATGCGGACTGCGCTTCGCGGCGGGCGGCGGCGACTTCGTCGGGCAGCGATGCCAATTCGCGGACCACCCGCATGCCGCGACCGCCGCCGCCTGCGGAAGCCTTGACCAGAACCGGCAGCTGCGCTTCGGTGACCGTATCGGGGTCGAGTTCATCGAGCACCGGCACACCGGCGGCGGACATGAGCTTCTTGGCCTCGATCTTGGAGCCCATAGCCCGCACCGCGTCCACTGGCGGCCCGATCCAAATCAGCCCGGCGTCCTGTACCGCGGAAGCGAAGTCAGCGTTCTCCGAAAGGAATCCGTAACCAGGGTGCAGCGCGTCGGCGCCGGCGGCGCGGGCCGCCGCGATGATGGCCTTAGCGTTGAGGTAGTCGCGGATGTTCGGCAGCCGCACGCGGGCGTCGGCCTCGCCGACGTGGGGCGCGGAGGCGTCCGGGTCGGTGTAGACGGCGACGGTGCCCACACCCAGCCGGCGGCAGGTGGCGAACACCCGCCGCGCGATCTCGCCGCGGTTGGCTACCAGAACTCTCGTGATTGGCATCGATGTCACATCCGGAAGACGCCGAAGTTAGACGTCCCCTTGATCGGGCCATTAGCAATGGCGGACAAACACATTCCCAGTACGGTTCGGGTGTCGCGCGGGTCGATCACTCCGTCGTCGTAGAGCATCCCGGACAGCACCATGGGCAGCGATTCGGCTTCGATTTGGCCCTCTACGGCGGCTCGCATGGAAGCATCAGTGGCGTCGTCGACTTGCTGCCCGCGGGCTTCGGCGGCGGCCCGGCTCACGATGGACAGCACGCCCGCCAGCTGGGCGCCGCCCATCACCGCGGATTTGGCGCTGGGCCACGCGAACAGGAAGCGAGGGTCGTAGGCGCGCCCACACATGCCGTAGTGACCGGCGCCGTACGAGGCGCCGATTAGCAGTGAGATGTGCGGGACGGCGGAGTTGGACACTGCGTTGATCATCATCGAGCCGTGTTTGATCATCCCGCCCTCCTCGTAGTCCTTGCCCACCATGTAGCCGGTGGTGTTGTGCAAGAACAACAGTGGAGTGTCGGAGCGGTTGGCCAGCTGGATGAACTGGGTCGCCTTCTGCGACTCCTCGCTGAACAGGACGCCTCGCGCGTTGGCCAGAATGCCGAGCGGATAGCCGTGCAAGCGGGCCCAGCCCGTCACCAGTGATGACCCGTACATCGGCTTGAACTCGTCGAAGTCGGAACCATCGACGATGCGGGCGATCACCTCGCGCGGGTCGAATGGGATGCGCAGATCGGGTGGCACGATGCCGATCAGCTCCTCGGCGTCGAACAGCGGCTCGGTGACCGGCGCCGGCGCGGGTCCCTGCTTGACCCAGTTCAGCCGCGCCACGATGCGGCGCCCGATCCGCAGCGCGTCAAGCTCGTCGACAGCGAAGTAGTCGGCTAAACCCGATATGCGGGCATGCATTTCGGCGCCGCCCAGGGATTCGTCGTCGGACTCCTCGCCGGTGGCCATCTTGACCAGCGGAGGACCGGCCAGAAATACCTTCGAACGCTCTTTGATCATTACCACGTGATCGGAGAGCCCCGGAATGTAGGCGCCGCCCGCGGTGGAGTTGCCGAACACCAGCGCGATGGTCGGGATGCCGGCGGCCGAGAGCCGGGTCAGGTCGCGGAACATCTGACCGCCAGGGACGAAGATTTCTTTCTGGGTGGGCAGGTCCGCCCCGCCGGATTCCACCAGCGAAATGACGGGAAGCCGGTTCTGCAAGGCGATCTGGTTGGCCCGCAGTATCTTCCGCAATGTCCACGGGTTGCTGGTGCCGCCCTTGACCGTCGGGTCGTTGGCGACGATCAGGCATTCGACACCGCAGACCACGCCGATGCCGGTGACCGCGCTGGCGCCGATCGTAAAAGCGCTGCCCCAGGCCGCGAGAGGGCTGAGCTCCAGGAAAGGGGAGTCCGGGTCGACGAGGAGCTCGATGCGTTCCCGCGCGGTCAGCTTGCCGCGGGCGTGGTGACGCTCGACGTACTTGGCGCCACCGCCGGCGAGCGCTTTGGCGAACTCGGCGTTGATCTCATCGAGCTTGGCCTCGGTCGCTGACGCCGCCGCGGAATACGCGTCGGCCTTTGGATCGAGTGTGGATTGCAGTGCGGTCATGCTTGGAATCCCAGGGTTTTGGCGGCCAATGAGGTGAGAATTTCGGTGGTTCCCCCGCCGATGCCAAGGATCCGCATGTCCCGGTACTGGCGTTCGACTTCTGATTCGGCCATGTAGCCCATTCCACCGAATAGCTGGACTGCTTGGTTGGCGACCCATTCACCGGCCTCGACCGCGGTGTTCTTGGCGAAGCACACCGGCGCGATCAGGTTTGTTTCCCCCGCCAGTTGGCGCTCGACCACGTTGCGCGAATAGACCCGGGCAACGTCGATGCGTCGGGCCATCTCGGCCAGCGTGTTCTGCACCGACTGGCGCGATATCAGCGGGCGGCCGAACGTCTCCCGGTCACGGCACCACTGCACGGTCAAATCCAGGCACCGCTGTGCGCTCGAATATGCCTGTGCGGCAAGGCCGACCCGCTCCGCCACGAATGCCTGGGCAATCTGCGCGAATCCGCTGTTCTCGGCGCCGACGAGATTCGCCGCGGGCACGCGCGCGTCGGCGTACGACAGCTCCGCGGTGTCTGAGGACCGCCAGCCCATCTTGTCCAGCTTGCGGCTGACCGCAAAGCCGGGCGTGCCCTTCTCGACCACCAGCAACGAAACCCCCGCGGCGCCAGGGCCACCCGTGCGCACAGCGGTGACGACGTAGTCGGCGCGGACGCCGGAGGTGATGTAGGTCTTCGCGCCGTTGACCACGTAGTGATCACCGTCCAAGACGGCGGTGGTACGCAGGTGCCCGACATCCGAGCCGCCGCCGGGCTCGGTGATGGCCAGGGCGCCGATCTTGTCGCCGGCCAGCGTCGGGCGGACAAACGTGTCGATCAGCCGCACATCGCCTGACGCGATCATGTGCGGCACGGCGATGCCGCAGGTGAACAGTGACGCGAAGACGCCCCCGGGTGCGCCGGCCTGGTGTATCTCTTCACAGATGACCACCGCGTCGGCGCCGTCTCCGCCACCGCCGCCGACCGATTCGGGCAGACCCGCGCCCAGGAGGCCGGCCGCGCCGGCGCGCCGGTGCAGGTCGCGCGGCAAGTCGCCGCTGCGCTCCCACTCGTCGGCGTTGGGCAGGATCTCGCGTTCTGCGAACGACCGCACCGTCTTCCGCAGCTGTTCGCGCTCCGGCGTAGTCCAGATGTTCACGGTGTCGTCCAAAGATCCATAAGAAGACTTTCCGGGATGTGGTAGTAGCGACTGCGCAGCCATTCACCCAGGCCCTTGGCCTGCGGATCGAATCGTGCTTGGTAGGCAACGCCCTGACCCAGGATGCCGTCGATGACAAAGTTGACCGCCCGCAGGTTGGGCAGCACGTGGCGGGTGACGTCGAATTCCGCGGCCTCGGGCAGCAACTCCTTGAGCAGCTCAACGGTCAATGTGTTGGCCAGCCAGCGCCACTGTTCCTCGGTGCGAACCCACACCCCGACGTTGGCCGATCCGCCTTTGTCGCCGCTGCGCGCGCCGGCGATCCGGCCCAGCGCGACCCGTTGGGTTGGGCCAGCCGGGAGCGGCTCGGGCAGGGGCGGAGGGTCGGCGGATGCCAGTTCTAAAGTTTCGGTGGCGCAGGGGATCTGGCTGCGGCCGCCGTCGGCGTGCACCGCGGTGTGCGGCACCAGGTTCGCGTCGACATAACCGGGGGTGAACACCCCGTAGACCTGACCTTCGCCCGGCGGGGCGGTCACATGGAAGCCTGGATAACTGGCGAGTGCCAATTCCACCGCGGCCGAGGAGAACTGGCGGCCCACGTTGGCGGGGTCGGGGTCGCGGACGACGCAGCGCAGCATCGCGCTGGCCGCCTCTTCGGTGTCGGCATCGTTGTGATCGGTGCGGGTCAGAGACCACTGCAGCTCGGCGGGCTTGACGGTGAGCCCGGCTTCGAGCTGCCGGCGCACCAGGTCGGCCTTGGCCTCGATATCTAGCCCGGTCAATACAAACGTCATGGCATTGCGGAATCCGCCGATGCTGTTCAGCGATACCTTTAACGTGGGGGGCGGCGGTTCGCCGATCACACCGCTGATGCGCACCCGGTCGGCACCGTCAGCCGACAGCTCCACGGAATCCATCCGGGCTGTGACGTCCGGGTTGGCGTAGCGGGCGCCGGTGATTTCGTAGAGCAGCTGAGCGGTGACGGTGTCGACGCTGACGAGGCCACCGGTGCCGGGGTGCTTGGTGATCACCGACGAGCCGTCGGCATTGACCTCGGCCAGCGGGAAGCCCGCGTAAGACAGGTCGGGAACCTCGGTGAAGAACGAGTAGTTGCCGCCGGTGGCCTGGGTGCCGCATTCGATCACGTGGCCGGCGACCACGGCGCCCGCGAGCTCGTTGTACTGGGTGCGACCCCAGCCGAAATGTGCGGCTGCCGCCCCGACGATCACCGAGGCGTCGGTGACCCGGCCGGTGACGACGACGTCGGCTCCGTTCTTGAGGCAGTCGACGATGCCCCAGGCGCCCAGGTAGGCATTGGCCGTCAGCGGTGTCCCGAGCCCTAGTTCCGCCGCGCGCGGCTGTAGGTCGTCGCCTTCCACATGGGCGACCCGGGCCGCGATGCCCAGGCGTTCGGCCAAGGCGCGTACCGCGTCAGCGAGGCCGGCCGGGTTCAGGCCGCCGGCGTTGGCGACGATGCGTACCCCGCGGTCGCGGGCCTCGCCCAGGCAATCCTCGAGCTGGGTCAGGAAGGTTTTGGCGTAACCGCGGTCGGGGTGCTTCATCCGGTCGCGCCCGAGAATCAGCATGGTCAGCTCAGCCAGGTAGTCACCGGTCAGATAGTCCAGTTCGCCACCGGTGAGCATCTCGCGCATCGCCGATAACCGGTCGCCGTAGAAACCCGAGCAATTCCCGATCCGGACGGCCTCAAGAGACGCCATGCGCTCCCTCCCTTCGGGGATCACTCTTGAGCGAACCAACCAACCGGTAGGTTAGTAGGTACTGCCGGTGTCGCGTCAAGGTGTGGTCGCGGAATTTCGCCGTGACGCTACGCTCGCGGCCCGTTTTGGTGAGCGGAGGCCCACCGACTATCCTGATGGGTAATCGTCGCCGTATTCGCCGCTGGCAACTACTGGCTGCACGCGCGACGCACCAACCGGAATCCCCCGATCAAGGAGTTAAGGCCCCACCATGGCCGTACCTAAGCGCAGAATGTCGCGCTCGAATACCCGCAGCCGGCGCTCGCAGTGGAAGGCCACGAAGGTCGAGCTCGTCGGTGTGACGGTGGCAGGTCAGAAGCACAAAGTGCCCCGCAGGTTGCTCAAGGCTGCCCGACTTGGTCTTATCGATCTGGACCGGCGTTAGGCGGATCGCCCTACCTGCCCTCGGGCGCGGTGGCGATCTTCAGACGGAGTTAACTAAACCCACGGCGTGCCTCTCAGGCCGCTCTCAGGCGCTGGGACCAAACTAGTGGCCGTGCGGATACTTGTTGTTGACGACGATCGCGCGGTGCGCGAGTCGCTGCGCAGGTCACTCTCCTTCAATGGCTACTCGGTCGAGTTGGCCCATGACGGTGTCGAGGCCCTCGCCATGATTTCCAGCGACCGACCGGATGCGCTGGTCCTGGATGTGATGATGCCGCGCCTGGATGGGCTGGAGGTCTGCCGCCAGCTCCGCAGCACCGGCGACGACCTGCCGGTTCTGGTCCTCACCGCCCGCGATTCCGTCTCCGAACGGGTCGCCGGCCTGGATGCGGGCGCCGATGACTATCTGCCGAAGCCATTCGCCCTCGAAGAGCTGTTGGCCCGCGTGCGGGCGCTGTTGCGCCGCACCAAGCCCGACGATGACGCCGAGTCGGCACCCATGACGTTCTCCGACCTCGCCCTGGACCCGGTGACCCGCGAAGTCACCCGTGGACAACGCCGCATCAGCCTTACCCGCACCGAGTTCTCTTTGCTGGAAATGCTGATCGCCAACCCGCGGCGCGTCCTCACCCGCAGCCGCATCCTCGAGGAGGTGTGGGGATTCGACTTTCCCACCTCGGGCAATGCGCTGGAGGTCTATGTGGGGTATCTGCGGCGCAAAACTGAAGCCGAGGGTGAGCCGCGACTGATCCACACGGTGCGTGGAGTGGGATACGTGCTTCGGGAGACACCGCCCTGATGATCCGGCTCCAACGATGATCAGGTTCCAACGCCGGGGGCGCACACCGCTGCGCACCACCAGCTCGTTGTCCCTGCGGTGGCGGGTGATGCTGCTGGCGATGTCGATGGTGGCGATGGTCGTCGTCCTGATGGCGTTCGCGGTCTACGCGGTCATTTCGGCCGCTCTGTACAGCGATATCGACAGCCAGCTGCAGAGCCGAGCCCAACTGCTGATCGCCGGCGGGTCGCTGGCCGCCGATCCCGGAAAGGCCATCGAAGGCACCGCCTACTCCGATGTCAACGCGATGCTGGTGAACCCTGGCCACTTCGTCTACACCGCCCAACAGCCGGGCGAGACGCTGCCGGTCGGACCGGCTGAGAAGTCCGTCATCCGGGGCGATCTGCTGATGTCCCGGCGGACGGCGTCGGATCAGCGCATCCTTGCCATGCACCTGTCCGACGGCACTTCGCTGCTGATCTCCAAGAGCCTGAAGCCAACCGAAGCGGTGATGACCAAACTGCGCTGGGTGCTACTGATCGTCGGCGGCATCGGTGTCGCGGTTGCCGCGGTGGCCGGCGGGATGGTGACCCGGGCGGGGCTGCGTCCGGTGGGTCGCCTGACTGAAGCGGCCGAGCGCGTGGCGCGTACCGACGACCTGCGCCCCATTCCGGTGTTCGGCAGCGACGAATTGGCCAGACTGACTGAGGCATTCAACTTGATGCTGCGGGCGCTGGCGGAGTCTCGGGAACGGCAGACGCGACTGGTCACCGACGCCGGACATGAATTGCGCACCCCGCTGACGTCGCTGCGTACCAACGTCGAACTGCTGATGGCGTCGATGGAACCGGGAGCGCCACGGCTGCCGGAGCAGGAGATGGTCGACCTGCGTTCCGATGTGCTCGCTCAGATCGAGGAATTGTCCACGCTGGTTGGCGATTTGGTGGACCTCACCAGAGACGACGCCGGCCAGGTGGTGCATGAGCCAGTCGACATGGCTGAGATCGTCGACCGCAGCCTCGAGCGAGTCAGGCGCCGCCGAAACGATATTCACTTCGACGTCGAGGTCATCCCATGGCAGGTCTACGGTGACAACGCCGGGCTGTCCCGCGCGGCGTTGAACCTGCTGGACAACGCCGCCAAGTGGAGCCCACCCGGCGGCCATGTCGGGGTCAGGATGAGGCAACTCGACCCGTCGCACGCCGAGCTGGTGGTTTCTGACCACGGCCCGGGGATTTCGCCGCACGAGCGTCGTCTGGTGTTCGAACGGTTCTACCGATCGACGACGGCGCGGGCGCTGCCGGGTTCTGGACTGGGCCTGGCCATCGTCAAACAGGTGGTGCTCAACCACGGTGGGTTGCTTCGCGTCGAAGACACCGATCCGGGCGGTCAGCCGCCCGGCACGTCGATTTATGTGCTGCTTCCTGGCCGGCCGATGCCGAGGGCGACGCGTCCGACGCGCGCGCGGGATGACGTGACCAATAAGAACACGGGGAATACCAAGAACATCGGGACTGAAGCCGAGGCCGGAGTTGCCGATGATGTGGCGGGAAACACGGCGAACTCTCGGGATTCGGCGAACGTTATCTCAGTGGACTCTCAGTCCGCGCGGGCAAGGTAGTTGCAGTTACTGTTGGAAATCGAGCCCCACCGCGCCAACGCACGCCGAAATAGAGAGAGCGACGTATAAGCGACATGACGAATCACCCGAGGTATTCGCCACCGCCGCAGCAGCCGGGATACGGTACCGCGCCTAATCAGCCGGTGCCCCCCGCGTATGCCCAAGGGCAGCAGCACCCATACAACCAGCAGCAGGCCGATTGGCGTTACCGCCAGCCGCAACCGCCGCAGGCGTCGTACCGCCAGCCCTATGAGCCTTTCAAAGGCACGGGGCCGGGTCCAATACCTGGAGGCACCGGGCCGGGGCCGATACCGGGAATGCATCCGGCGATGCCTCCCCCTCTCGGGCCGATGCACCAAAAGCGTCCTCGCGCTGGCATGTTGGCCGTAGGCGCGCTGGCTATCGGGGTGGTGTCGGCCGGTATCGGCGGCGCCGCCGCAACGGTCATCGAGTTGGGCTCGCATTCCTCGGGCGGCGGTGGCGGCCTGATCATGGGAGGGGCGCCCAGCGTCCCGGCGGGAAACATGCCAGCTGGCAGCATCGAGCAGGTCGCCGCCAAGGTGGTGCCCAGTGTGGTCATGCTGGAGACCGATGTGGGTCGCCAGTCGGAGGAAGGCTCCGGCGTCATCCTGTCCGCCGACGGGCTGATCATGACCAACAACCACGTGATCGCGGCTGCCGCGGGCCCGGCTAAACCGCCTGCTGGCGGTGGCGGTGGCAATCCCCCAGGCGGGGTTCTCCCCCCAGGTGGCGGTGCGAATCCCCCCGGTGGTGGCAACCCCCCCGGCGGTGCCAATAACGGGGCCCCGAAAACGACGGTGACCTTCTCCGACGGCCGTACCGCGCCGTTCACGGTGGTTGGTGCCGATCCCACCAGTGACATCGCCGTGATTAAGGTGCAAGGCGTTTCCGGACTCACCCCCGTTTCCCTGGGTTCTTCGTCGGACTTGCGCGTCGGCCAGTCGGTGGTGGCGATCGGCTCACCGCTGGGTTTGGCGGGCACGGTGACCACCGGAATCGTCAGCAGTCTGAACCGGCCGGTATCCACGACCGGCGAGTCGGGCAACCAAAACACGGTGCTGGACGCGATTCAGACCGACGCCGCGATCAATCCGGGTAACTCCGGCGGTGCGCTGGTCAACATGAGCGGCCAGCTGGTGGGCGTCAACTCGGCGATCGCCACCTTGGGTGCTGATTCGCCCGATGCCCAGAGCGGTTCGATCGGCTTGGGCTTCGCGATTCCGGTCGACCAGGCCAAACGCATCGCCGATGAGTTGATCAGCACCGGCAAAGCGACACACGCCTCGCTGGGCATTCAGGTGACCAGTGACAAAGGCACCCCGGGTGCCAAGGTCGTCGATGTGGTGCAGGGTGGTGCGGCCGCCAATGCCGGAGTGCCTAAAAATGTGACTGTCACCAAGGTTGACGACCGCCCGATCAACAGTGCCGACGCGCTCGTTGCCGCGGTGCGGTCCAAAGCGCCCGGCGACAAGGTCGCGCTGACCTACCTGGATCCCAATGGTGGCAGCCGTACAGTGCAGGTCACCCTCGGCAAGGCGGACCAGTGATGAGAGTCGATGAGCCGTTGTCGGAGCTCGGATATACGGTTGCACCCATGGAAAAGGGCGCCGAGTTAATAGTCGGCCGCGCGTTGGTCGTCGTCGTCGACGACCGCACCGCGCACGGCGACGAGGACCACAGCGGTCCACTGGTCACAGAGCTGCTCACCGAGGCGGGTTTCGTCGTCGACGGCGTGGTCGCGGTCGCGGCTGACGAGGTCGAGATCCGCAACGCGCTGAACACCGCGGTGATCGGTGGCGTGGACCTGGTGGTCTCCGTGGGCGGGACCGGGGTGACGCCGCGCGACGTCACCCCGGAAGCAACCACCGACATCCTGGATCGGGAGATCCTCGGTATCGCCGAAGCCGTCCGCGCCTCGGGACTTTCCGCGGGGATCATCGACGCAGGATTGTCACGCGGTCTGGCCGGCGTTTCCGGAAGCACCCTGGTCGTCAATCTCGCCGGTTCCCGTTACGCGGTGCGCGATGGGATGGCGACGCTGAATCCCCTTGCTGCCCACATCATCGGGCAATTGTCCAGTCTGGAGATCTGACGCAGCCGGACCAGGAACCGGCGGGGAATTAGTGTGATTCTGCGTCCGCGCGGGGTCCGTAGTTGGGCGCCGGTGTCGTCGTGGTTCCACCGTGCTTTCCGGACGAGCCCCCGCTGGTTTCGGCCAGCAGGTCGCGGATTTCGGTGAGCAGAACGATTTGGGCGTCGTCGGCCTGCTCGACCTCACCTTTCCTGCGCAGCGTGTTGTAGGGCAACACGACCAAGAAGTACACCACTAACGCGATCAGGAAGAAGTTGATCGCCGCCGAGATCACGATGTTCAAGTCGATGGTCTGACCACCGCCGATGCTGATCCTCAAGATGTCGACGTCAGAGTTCGGGCTGACACCGATCCGATTGATCAGCGGCGTGATGATGCTGTCGGTGAACCTGGTGACCAACGCGGTGAACGCGGTGCCGATGACCACCGCAGTGGACAGGTCGACGATATTGCCCCGCGAGAGAAACTCCTTGAATCCTTTGAACATGGGGATGTCCTTTCTGCGCCTATCTGCCCCTGGTAGGCCGATGGAAATCTATTGAGCAGCGGAGGGAGTTTGCCACAGATCACGTTTCGGGCCGCGGTCAGGAACTCAGTGCAGAGTGAGGGTAACCGCCTGACCCAGTGCCGAGCCCGCGACCGTGTTCGCCACGCGAGCCGGCAGCGCGACTAAGACTACGCGTTCGCTATCCGCGTCCCGGCCTTTCCCCTTGGCCGACACCAGGACCACGACCGCATCGGTGGCGACGACCTTCGTCGCGGCCTGGGCGTCGGCTCGTGCATCGGTGGCGGGCGCCGCCAGAACATCAACGACATCACCGACGCGAACCAGGTCGATCAGGGCGCCGTCGGCCAGATGCAGCGGCACAATGCGGGCGCCGGGCCCGGCCGTCGATTCAGCGAGCCGGCT
>Ga0182014_10003232_pt1 | contig 19738 bp, 18 predicted proteins | sample 612S2DmetaG_FD_120489 | JGI IMG/M metagenome (GOLD analysis project Ga0182014, IMG submission 120489) | Permafrost microbial communities from Stordalen Mire, Sweden - 612S2D metaG | ecosystem: Environmental > Terrestrial > Soil > Wetlands > Permafrost | place: Sweden: Stordalen | collected... | reverse complement strand
ACGCGGCCGAAAGCCGAATAGTGGCCGTCCAGGGCCGGTTGCGCCGCGATGCATACGAAGAACTGCGCGCCGTCGCTATCGGCCTTGCCCGGAATACTGACGGTGGAAACCACGCCGCGCTCGTGTTTCAGGTCGCTGAATTCCGCGGGCAACAGGTTCAGCCCGCCCGAACCCCACAGGTTGCGCGGCGTCGTGGCGTCTTTGAGCAGCGGATCGCCGCCCTGAATCATTCCGCCGGCCACCACGCGGAAAAACGCGCTGCCGTCGTAGTAGCCTTCGCGCGCCAGTTTCACGAACTGCGCCACGTGCCGCGGGGCTTTGTCCGGCGCGAATTCGAAACGGAACTCGCCCGCCTCCGTCGTCACCACCGCTTCCAGGTCCCCGGACGACGCCGGTATCATCGGCACCGAATGCGGCCGCGTCTGGGACCACGCGCCCGCCGTTGGCAAACAAGCCAGCAGCATCGTCAGCCACGCTGTCTTCATGAGTCCGCTCCCGCGCACGGAGTTTCCCCCGCCATACACAGCTCCTTCGCGCCGTCTTCGGCGTCCCCCACCATCGGGCCGACACCGGCAAAAACCCATCGCCCGACGATGGCCGCTCCGCCCAGCGCCGCCGCCGCCATCAGAAAGGCCGCCGAGTAGCCATAGTGCTTGGCCACCCCGCCCGCCACAAAAGAACTGATGCCCACGAATAAATCATAGAACGCGCTGAGCAGGCTGACCACCGAGCCGCGCTCGCTGGGCGGCGTCTTGCGTAACACGGTCGAGCCGACCGCCGACCACGGAAACGAATACCCGAAGCCGAGAAGCGCCGCCGACCCAATCGCCATACTTCGATCCGGGCCGCCGGCCAGCACGCACAAACCCACCGCCATCAGCGCAATCCCGCCGTAGAAGGTGATGGCCGGGTGAATCCGGTCCGGCAGCCCGCCCAGAAAGAAGCGCGCCGTCAGCACCATTAGCGCGAACGCCGTGAATGCCGCGCGCCCGGAATTTCCGTAGTTCGCCAGGTGCAGCACCAGGAACCCGGTCACCACCGGATAATACACATTTGTCAGTCCGTGGGCGAGACCGGGCATCAACAGCGACTTGCGCATGAGCGGCTTCCGCGGCGCGTGCGGCGCCGGCCGATAATCCTCGGGAATGAGCGTCAGTACGGCAAAGGCCACGCTGGCCGCAATCACCTGCATGGTGGCGGCGCGGCCGAACGAACCCAGCCACGCGCCCACCACCGGTCCCGCCGAGATGCCGCCCCAGATCCCGCTGCTCAGGTAGCCCAGCGTCTGCCCGCTGCGCTCAATACCCCCCAGTTCCACCGCCCAGGCCGCCGCGCCGGTATAAAGGCACGCTTCGCCAAAGCCCTGCAGAATCCGCCCGGCATAAGCGCCAGGCAAGCCGAACGGCAATAGATAAGCTACGCCCGCCAGCGCACAACTGCCCAGCCCGCTCAGAAATGCGAATTTGCGCCCGCGCCGATCCGCCAGCGGCCCCGAAATCAGCCTTCCCGCCAGAGCCACGAACGAGAATATCCCAATCACCAGGCCGACCGACTGGTCCGATGCGCCCAGGTCGTGCCGTACGTGCGGACCGACCAGCGGCAACACCGTACCCATGCCCAGGAATCCGAGAAACGTGGCGCCGATCAGCGCCCAGAAGCGCCCCCCGAAGGAGCGCGCGGAAAACCCCATCGCTTATTCGATTGTAGCGTGTATCGCGAGGATGCCTGTTTCACGGCGGCCCGCCAGGGCGGAGATCGAGAATATTTTGGGGCGGGTATTTACTGCTTCCACCACACGTATGTGACATACGCTAAACTCACCACGGCCACAATTATGAGAATAAAAAGGTAGCCGCCCAAGAAATCGTGCCAATAAGCTCCAATCGCAATTCCTAAAGCTAGCATTCCCGATTTAAAAAAACCGGCCTGCCACCATTTCAACGTGAACGTCTTGAATATATTCATGCGCCCGCCTTTCTTCGGGAGGTCATCCATGATTTTCTCCTGGATCTCAAACCGACCCACTCCATTCATACGCCGAACACGTAATTACAAACGCAAAATGCGTATAAGAGGAGCCTCCGGCCACGACACCCCCGGCCACGGCCCGCAAGGCGAAGCCGCCGGTCTCAACCAGCGCTGCGCCGACGAGAGAGCGGAGGCCGAATTCCAAGCCACTAAGCATCGAGGCGCAAGTGAGCCCCAGGGAAGTTATCCCGCCAACTGCCTTAGCACGTACTGCAGAATCCCGCCGTAGCGATAGTATTCCACTTCCTGCGGCGTGTCCACGCGAACCCTTACGGTGAACTTCTTTTCGCCGCCATCGGCCGCCACCGCGCGCACGGTTGCCTTGCGGCCTCCGCCGTTCAGCGAGGCCGGGATGCCTTCGAGGTGAAACAGTTCCTTTCCGGTGAGGCCCAGCGCCGCCGCATTTTCACCCTCGCTGTATTCGAGCGGCAGCAGGCCCATGCCCACCAGGTTGGTGCGGTGAATGCGCTCGAAACTCTCCGCGATCACCGCCCGCACGCCCAGCAACATGACGCCCTTCGCCGCCCAATCGCGCGAAGATCCCGAGCCGTACTCCTTGCCGGCCAGGATCAGCAGCGGTACGCCCTCCTGCTGGTATTCCATCGCCGCGTCGTAAATGAACTTCTGTGCGCCATCGGGCAGATGCACCGTCCAGCCGCCCTCCGTTCCGGGCGCGAGCTGGTTGCGCAGGCGGATATTGGCGAGCGTGCCGCGCACCATCGCTTCGTGGTTGCCGCGACGCGCGCCGTAGGAGTTGAAATCCGCCGGCTTCACGCCCAGGCCGATCAGGTATTTTCCCGCCGGGCTGTCCTTCGGAATCGACCCCGCGGGCGAGATGTGATCGGTCGTCACCGAATCGCCCAGCATCGCCAGGACGCGCATGCCGGCCAAGTCGTGAATCGACTTGGCCGGGTCCACCAACTGCTCGAAGTAGGGCGGCTTCTTGATATAGGTTGAGCTCGCGTCCCATTGAAACGTGTTTCCGGTGGGAACCGGCAGCGTCTGCCAATTCGTGTCCCCGTCGAAAACGTGGGCGTATTCGTGTTCGAACATACCCCGGTCGATGGCCGCGCGCACGGTCGACGCGATCTCTTCGTTGCTGGGCCAAATGTCGCGCAGGTAAACCGGCTGGCCGTCCGAGCCCGTGCCCAGCGCGTCGCGGGTCAGGTCGATATCCACCGTGCCGGCCAGCGCGTACGCCACCACCAGCGGCGGCGATGCCAGGTAATTGGCTTTCACCAGCGGATTTACGCGCCCCTCGAAGTTGCGGTTGCCGCTGAGCACTGCCGCCACCACCAGGTTTTCCTGGTTCACCGCCTGCGCCACCGGCTCGGGCAGCGGCCCGCTGTTGCCGATGCACGTGGTGCAGCCGAAACCCACCAGGTTGAACTTGAGTTTCTCCAGGTACCCGACGAGCCCCGCCTTCTTGTAATAATCCATCACCACCTTGGAGCCGGGAGCCAGGCTGGTCTTCACCCACGGCTTCACGCTGAGCCCGCGTTCGACCGCCTTTTTGGCCACCAGCCCCGCGGCCAGCATCACCGAAGGATTGGAAGTGTTGGTGCAACTGGTGATGGCGGCGATCACCACCGCGCCGTCGCCGATGGATGCACTCGCTCCGTCGATTATCGCCTCGGCATTCTTACCCGCGCCGGGAAAGGCGTCGTGGAAATTCTTCTTCACCCCGCCCAGTTCCACGCGGTCCTGCGGGCGCTTGGGCCCGGCCATGGATGGCGTCACCTCGGCCAGATCGAGCGCCAGCGTGTCGGCATAGACCGGGTCGGGCGTGGCATCGGTGCGGAACAGCCCTTGTTCTTTGGTATAGGCTTCCACCAGCGCTACCAGTTCGGCCGGACGGTTGCTGAATCTGAGGTATGCCAGGGTTTCGTGGTCGACCGGGAAAAAGCCCATGGTGGCGCCGTATTCGGGAGCCATGTTGGCCACCGTGGCGCGGTCGGCCAGGCTCAGGGCGCTCAACCCCGGGCCGTAGAATTCCACGAATTTGCCCACCACGCCCTTCTTACGCAGGATCTGGGTGATGGTCAGCACCAGGTCCGTCGCGGTGCAGCCTTCCTTCAGCCTGCCGCGCAGCTTGAAACCCACCACCGGCGGCAGCAGCATGGAAATCGGCTGGCCCAGCATGCAGGCTTCGGCTTCAATTCCGCCCACGCCCCAACCCAGCACGCCCAGCCCGTTAATCATGGTGGTGTGCGAATCCGTGCCCACCAGCGAATCCGGATACGCCACGCCGTCTCTTGTAAACACCACCGGCGCCAGATACTCCAGGTTCACCTGGTGGACGATGCCCGTATCCGGCGGCACCACGCGAAAATTACGGAACGCCGTCTGTCCCCAGCGCAGCAGCATATAGCGCTCGCGGTTGCGCTCGAATTCCAGCAGCGCGTTCAGGTCGAAGGCTTGCGCCGTCCCGAAGTGGTCCACCTGCACCGAGTGATCGATCACCAGGTCGGCCGGCATCAGCGGATTAGCGCGCCCCGGATCGGCGCCCATGGCGGCCAGCGCATCCCGCATCGCCGCCAGGTCCACCACCGCCGGAACGCCGGTGAAATCCTGCAACAACACGCGCGCCGGCATGAAGCTGATCTCTTTGCTTTCGCCTCCCGCCGCCCCGGCCGCGACGTATTCGATGTCGGCAGCCGAAACCCGCCGCCCGTCTTCATGGCGCAGCAGGTTTTCCAGCAGAATCCTGGTCGAAAACGGCAGCCGCGCGGCGTGGCCTACGCCCTTTTCGTCAATTGCCGCCAACCGGAAATATCCATACTCGGCGGCGCCCACGCGCAGCTTCGCCGCCGCGCCAAAACTGTTTTGTGCCATCAGTCCGATTATAGAAGGAAAGCGCGGGGAGCTATGGAGGGCGCCCCGTCACACCAGCTCAATGGTAACCCGGCGCCCCACCATTGCCGCTGCCCGCTGCAGGCTCGATAGCGTGATGTCGTTTTTCGGATCTAAAAGGCGATCGACCTGGGTGCGGCTTGTCTTGAGTAGCGTGGCCATGCGCGCTTTGGAGATTTTCCTGCTCCTCATGGCCTCGGCGAGCTGCCACGCCACAACCTCCTTGACCGCCTGGGCCTGCGCCTCTTCGAAGGTGCCTTCCTCTCTGAGGAAATCGTCAATGCTCGAACCCATGTTTTTCTTGCTCATCGCTCCAGTTCCTTTCGGCGCTTCAGTGACGGGAAACATGCGGGCTGTCCCCGGGTTTCCCTGGGTCCCCCAATAAATGGTGCGGCGGACCAAGGTCCCTGAGATACAATGTATCTCAGGGGGACCACATCATGGCGACGACGATGGTTCACGTCCGCGTGGATGAGAAGACGAAGCGGCGCGCCGCAAAGACGCTGGCCGGGATGGGAATTTCCGTGTCCGACGCCGTTCGCATGCTGCTGGTCCGCGTAGCCGCGGAGAAGGCCCTTCCATTCGACGTGAAGGTGCCCAACACAACCACCGTGAAGGCGATGCGCGCCGCCGATAAGGGCAATGGCAAGCACCTGAGTTCGGCAGGAGCGCTCTTCAGGGAACTGGGAATCTGATTCGGTGCGTAACCCGGTACCTGGGGCCCAGTTCCGGCGCGATGTGAAACTCGCACAAAAGCGCGGCAAGGACATGGCGAAGCTCCGCGAGGTGATCCTGCTGCTGATCGAAGCGAGCCCGTTGCAGGCGCGCTTCAAGGATCATCCGCTCGGCGGCGACTGGAAGCACTTCCGCGACTGCCACATCGAGCCGGACTGGCTGCTGATCTACAAAATCGACGGCGACGACCTTCACCTCGTCCGCACCGGAACGCACTCGGATCTGTTCTGAGGGGAAACGGGACAGGAAAGAGCAGTCCAGCCTGAACTGCGTCATTTTCCAATCCAGAGAAGAGGGCGGTACGCCAGGTTCGGAATAAACGCGCAGTTCAAGCTGTCCCGGTTTCCCCGGTTTTCCACCCGCGTGTTTTCCGATTTCTTCGAACTGCCCTGGGACTCGCGCCTACGTGTATTTCCCGTCCACCAAGCGGCGCAGACCTTCGGCCTCGTTGCGCAATTCTTCCGGCAACAGCCCCTCCGGCGTATCTTGATAACAAACCGGCCGCGCGAAACGCAGGATCGCTCGCCCGCCGACCGAGGTGGTGCGCGCGTCCGAGGTGGCGGGATAAGGCCCTCCGTGGACCATGGCCTGGCAAACTTCGACGCCCGTCGGATAGCCTTGAAAAAGAATCCGGCCGACGCGTGTTTCGAGCGCGGCAACCAGCCGTACGGCATCGCCTTCGTCACCGGCGGCCATTTGAATCGTGGCCGTCAGATTGCCTTCCATGGTGCACGCGATGGCCAGCGCTTCTTCGAACTTGCCGTAGCGCACCAACACGGAGGCTGGCCCGAAAACTTCTTCGCCTAAATCGGGCTCGGCCAGAAATGTTTCCACGGTAGCTTCGAACAAGGCCGGGGCCGAGCCCTTGGCGGACGCGAGCGTCCGCACGCGCGGGTCGGCGGTGCGCGCCGCAACCTTGGCGGTGTAGTTTTCGAGAATGCCGGCATTCAGCATGGGAGCTTCCGGCGTGGCGGCGAGTTTTTCCGCCAGTGCCGCCGCCAGACGATCTCCCGCGGCGCCGCCCGGCAAGGAAATCACGCCGGGATTGGTGCAGAACTGGCCCACGCCGGCGGTGATGGAACCGTGCAGTCCGGCCGCCAGCGCATCGCCGCGCTCGGCCAGCGCGTGCGGCAGAATGAATACCGGGTTGACGCTGCTCATTTCGGCATAGAACGGAATCGGCTCGGGCCGCGACTGGGCAATAGCGAGCAAGGCCAGCCCGCCTTTGCGCGAGCCGGTGAACGCGGCGGCCTGGATTAGCGGGTGAGCTACCAGCTCCTGGCCGATCCGGTATCCCACCGTAAACAGCAACGAAAAAACGCCCTCCGGCATGCCTGTTTTTTGGGCCGCGGCCAGGATCGCGCCGCCGCACATCTCCGCCGTCCCGGGATGTGAGAAATGAGCATTCACCACCACCGGATTGCCGGCGGCCAGGGCGGAAGCGCTATCGCCGCCGGCCACCGAAAACGCCAGCGGAAAATTGGAGGCGCAAAAGACCGCGACCGGTCCGAGCGGCCGGAGCATGGAGCGCACGTCCGGCTTGGGCAGCGGCTTGCGGCCGGGATCGCCGGTATCGATGCGAGCGTCCACCCATGAGCCTTCTTCCACGATTCCGGCGAAAAAACGAAGCTGGCCGGAGGTGCGCGCCAATTCTCCCCGGAGGCGCGCTTCCGGCAGCGCGGATTCGGCCCTGACGCGTTCGATCAGCGGGTCGCCTAAGGCTTCCAGCCCGGCGGCAATGGCCCGCAGAAATTCCGAGCGCCGGGCGCGAGGGAGAGCGCGATAAGGGGCGAAAGCGTCGGCGGCCAGATTCGCCGCGCGATCCATTGCGGCGGCCGTGGCGCCGTCATAGGCCGGCTCCAATCGCTCTCCGGTGCGCGCGTCGTATCCGTACAGCGTCTCTTCGCCGCCGGTGGCGCGGCCCCATCCAACCAGCGATTTTCCTTGCAGCATGTTCAACCCGCAATTCTCACACACTTTTCACCGCGGCGCGGACCGGCCCGGGCGCGCGGAAGACGTACAATGGATATAGCGAAAAGGTTGTTGAAGTCGTGGGAAATCCTCTGGGCAATGTTTTTCAATCGCTGCGGGCGAGGCTGGACAAGTTCCTGTCGGGCGCCGTACAGGACGATCCCTTCTATCTTTCGAACCGTACCATCGCGCAGAAGATGAGAAGCTGGCTGTCGATTGGCATTCCGTGCCTGGTGGCGATCGGGGTGGTAGCTTTCGCTCTCTCGCGGCGCGGCGGCGCGAAGGACGTCCGGTCGGACCTGACGCCGGCGCAGCTTGCCGCGAAAATGCTGCCGGATTACAGCCAGACCGTGCACCTTGCGGCCGGCGACGGCGTGAACGTGGACGAAGTACAGGTGGAGCACTCGGATCCCCCCAAGCTGATTGGCGTGGCGAGGAACAATACCGGGCACGTGGTGAATTCAGCCGACGTCGTGTGCGAACTCCTGAGCCCGCGCGGCTCTCGCATGGGCGCGGTCACCGCCCACGTGGGCGAGATCGCGCCGCACATGACCGCGCGGTTCGAAATCGAGATCGCGCAGGATACGGCGAAAAGCGCGATCGTAAGCGAAATCCACGTCCACTAAACTCATGTCAGCGGTCGGCCTTCTGCCACGGCGGAGCGGTTCACGCCCGAAAACTGGCAGCCATTATGGCGGCGCCAGTTGAAAAAAATCCGCCGGCTCGAAGCTCTCAATCCGCCACTTTTTTTCGATCCTGGCTACGCGGAGGGTGACGCGGTCGTTCTTGCGGGTTTTGACGACGCCGCTCCCATTGCCGCTCACTTCGACCAGATCCATGGCCCAATCGATACCCACCGCGCGCAACCGATCGTCGCCCTCATTGGCTACCAGATCCAGGGACGGCTGCACCTCACCGCCCGCCATGGCGCCGCGGACGGCCTGCTCCAAGTGCACCTTGGCGGCGAAGGCGGGGTCGAAGAAACTGAGAAACCGCGGCACGTCGCCGTTATCGAGCGCCCCGGCCACCTCGTGGAACATGTCCCACAAGGCAGCCATATCGGGCGGCGGCGCGAAAAAATCGGCGGGCTCGAAGAAGGCGATGCGCCATCGGCCGCCGCGGTCCACCAGGCGGCAACGAACCTTAGCGGTGCGATGGGTGAGGCCCGGGATGCCGCCGCGCTGGGTGATGTCGAGCGCCCAATCCAGCTCCAGCAGGCGCTCGCCGGCTTCGCCGGAGATGCGGTTGACCTGAATGCGCGACTCCGCCTGGGCCTGCGCGATCAGGGCGCCGGCGCCGCGCTGGAGGGCATTGAGTCCGGGCATGGCCGGGTCGAAGGCTTCCCGAAAGGCCGCCGCGTTGCCGGTCGAGAGGGTTTGGGCCACGCCGAGGACGAAATCGGCGGGCGATGTCCCAGCGGCCAGAAGCGGCCAGGCGGCCAGCACGGCCAGACCGAAAGCGTTGCGCATCTTTACGTCCTGTAGCTGGCGTTGATCCGAATATAGCCTTCGGTGAAGTCGCATGTCCAGAAGCGCGCCTTGCCTTTGCCCTTGCTGCGGAAGTGCACGCGGATCTCGCATTCGGGCTCCGCCAGCTTGCGCGTGAGATCTTCCTCCGAAAAGGGAGCGGCCAATCCCCGCTGGCAGACCGCGACTCCTTGCAGATAGATATCGGTCTTGGCCGGTTGGAAGGGCACGCCGGCGTTGCCCGCTGCGCAGAGAATGCGGCCCCAGTTGGGATCGGAGCCGGCCACGGCGGTCTTCACCAGCGGAGAATTGGCGATAGCGCGCGCGATGCGGACGGCCGCGTCGTCGGACGGCGCGCCGGTGATTTCGATGGTGATCAGCTTGGTGGCGCCTTCTCCGTCGCGCGCGATGGCCCGCGCCAGTTGCTCCATGACGGTGGCGGCGGCTTCTTCCACCTTGCGCAGCTCGGCGCCCTCCGGTTTGACGCCCGAAGCGCCATTGGCCAGCAGCAACAACGTGTCGTTGGTGGAGGTGTCGCCATCCACGGAGAGGCGATTGTAGCTGCGCTCCACGCCGCGCTTCAAAATGGCGCGTAACGGGGCGGGCGAAATGCGGGCGTCGGTCATGACGAAACCGAGCGTGGTGGCCATTTGGGGATGGATCATGCCGGACCCCTTGGTCATGCCGGCCACATTCACGGTGCCGCGGCGCAGCTTCACCTGGGCGGAGGCGGTTTTGGCCCGGAGATCGGTGGTCAGGATGGCGCGGGAAACGTCGTCGAACCGGTCGGGCGATAGGCCTTCTACGAGGCGCGGCATGGCAGTGGTAATTTTCCTCGGGTCGAGCTCCACGCCGATCACCCCGGTAGAAGCCACCAGCACCTGGGTCACGGGTAAACGCAAAAAGCGGGCAGCTTGTTTGGCGCTAGCCAGCGCCACCGCGTTGCCGGTGCGGGTGGCGCAGTTGGCGTTGCCGGCGTTAATCAGAATGGCGCCGGCGGCGCCGTGGCTGAGCCCGAGCAAACGGCGCGAGAGCCGTACCGGCGCGGCCTGGGCGCGATTTTGGGTGAAGACGCCGGCGGCGGAAGCGGCAAGGCCGGTCACGATCAACGCCAGGTCGTCCTTTTCGACGTTGCGGATGCCGGCGTAGGTGGCGGAATATGCAAATCCGAGCGGTAGGTAGTTCAAACCGGTATCTCCCCCAATGGTTCATTTTCGGCCAGGCGATGGCCGTTGGCGAAATCGGCGGCGGGCATGCGCTTGCGGCCTTCGAGCTGGACTTCGAGAAGCTCCAGGCCGCCATCGCCGGTGCGCACCACCAGCGGGCGGACGGAAGCCAGAGCGCCGGTTTCGGCAGCGGAATTGGCCGCCAGCGCGACCGGCCGGCTGCGCCAGATATGGAGCGCGTGCCCGCGCCAGATGGTCGATGCTCCAGGCCACGGCTGCAGCCCGCGAACCCGGTTGTCGATGGCGGCGGCGGCTTGGCGCCAGTCGATGTGGCCATCTTCTTTCTTGAGCAGCGGAGCGTAGCTGGCCTGGGCGCTATCCTGCCTTTGGGGCACGATCGTTTCCGCTTCAATGCCGGCCAGCGCTTCGACCAGAAGGCTGGCGCCCATGGTGGAGAGGCGGCGGCCCAATTCGACGGCGTTCTCTTCGGGGCCGATTTCGGTCTCGGCCTTCAGGAGCATATCGCCGGTATCGAGGCCCGCGTCGATGCGCATGATGGTGACGCCGGTGCGCGCCTCGCCGTTGACGATGGCCCACTGGATGGGCGCGGCGCCGCGATATTTGGGAAGCAGGGAGGCGTGCACGTTGAGAATCCCCAGCGGCGCCAGATCGATGACCGATTGCGGAATGATCTGGCCATAGCCTACCACCACCATGGCTCGCGGCGTTAAGGCGGCAAGATACTCGTGCGCCTCGGGACGGCGGATGCGCTCCGGTTGGTAGACGGGTAGGCCGAGACGGAGCGCGGCTTGCTTTACCGGCGGGGCGGCGGCTTGCTGGCCCCGTCCGCGAGGCCGGTCGGGCTGAGTGACCACCGCGGCCACTTCGTGCCCGGCGGCGGCCAGCCGGTCGAGCGTGGGAACCGCAAACGCGGGCGTACCTAGAAAAACCACCCGCACCGCCGCGCCTATCCCCACTCCCCGGCGCGCTGCATCTTCTTAATTTTGCGCTTCATCAGGTCGCGCTTGAGGGGACTGATGTGAGTGATGTAGAGCCTGCCGTGGAGATGGTCGATTTCATGAATCAGGGCGCGCGCCAGCAGATCTTCGCCGGTGATTTCGAATTCCACGCCCTTGGCATTCTGGGCGCGGGCGATCACGCGCTTGCCACGGCGAACCTGCTCGCGGAAGCCGGGAATACTCAGGCAGCCCTCCTCGCCCACCTGTTTGCCTTCGACCTTGAGGATCTTGGGGTTGACCAGTACGAGCTTGTCTTCGGGCCGTTCGCCGTTGGAGCAATCGATGACCGAGATCTTTTTGCCGATGCCAATTTGCGGCGCCGCCAGGCCTACGCCTTTGGCCGCGTACATGGATTCAAACATGTCCGCGATGAGCTTGTCGAGCTCGGGCGTATCGAAATCCGCGATGGTATCGGCTTCGCGCTCCAGCACCGGGTCGCCAAATTTTACGATGGGGTACACCATAGGGTCAGAAGTTCTTCACCTGTTCGAGATAACCATGATAGTTGCGGCGCGTCTCGGCGAGCGAGTCGCCGCCGAATTTTTCGAGCAGAGCCTGGGCGAGTACCAGCGCGACCATGGCTTCGCCGATCACGCCGGCGGCGGGAACCACGCAGACGTCGGAGCGCTCATAGGCCGCGAGGGCGGATTCGCGAGTGGCCAGGTCCACGGATTCCAGCGGGCGCCGCAGGGTGGAAATGGGCTTGAGCATGCCTCGCACCAGAATATCCTGGCCGTTGGTGATGCCGCCCTCGAGTCCACCGGCGCGGTTGGCGCCGCGGGTGAAGCGGCGGCCCTGGCGGTCGTAATGGATGGTGTCCTGCACCTGGGAGCCGAAACTGGCGGCGCCCTCGGCGGCAAACCCCACTTCCACGCCTTTGACCGCCTGCATGGAAACGATGGCCTGGGCCAGGCGTCCGTCGAGGCGCGAATCCCAGGTGGTGTGCGAGCCGAGGCCGACCGGGACGCCGTGGGCCACCACTTCGAAGACGCCGCCGGCGGTATCGCCGGTGCGATAGGCCTGGTCGACCACTTCCTTCATGCGGGCTTCGGTTTCCCCGTCCACGCAGCCGAGCAGCACCTCGTCCTTCTTACTGAGGTCGACCAGTTCTTCCCAATCGGCATGTCGTTCCAGGCGTACGCCACCAACGGCTATCGCGTGGCTAAGCACTCCAATGCCGAATTCGGCCAGCAAGGCTTTGGCGATGGCCCCGATGGCGACGCGGGCGGCGGTTTCGCGGGCGCTGGCGCGCTCCAGGATATAGCGGGCGTCGTGGAAATCGTACTTGATGGCGCCGGCCAGATCCGCGTGGCCCGGCCGCGGGCGGGTGACGGCCTTCCAGTGGGACCCCGAGCCGGCGAAGTCTTCCACCGGCAGCGACTCGGTCCAGTTGGCCCAATCGCGATTGCGGATGATGATGGCGACGGGAGAGCCGATGGTGCGGGAATGGCGGACGCCGGCCACGATTTCGGCGCGGTCGGTTTCGATTTTCATGCGCCCGCCGCGGCCGAACCCCTGCTGGCGGCGCCAGAGTTCGCGGTTGACGGTTTCCAAATTTATGGGTATGCCGGCCGGAAGGCCCGTTAGGGTCGCCACCAGACATTCACCGTGGGACTCTCCGGCGGTCTCGAATCGCAACATTCTATTAGAAGATCGTGACGAAGTTTCATGGTAGCAAAGTGGCGGCGCGAGGCGGCAGGCGAAGCGAAATCGGGTTCGGGGGGATGGGCACAAGTCGCTTGGATTGTGCGGATGGTACCAGGCGATTCCGGGCCGGCGTTCGGCCGCTTTTCGCTATGGCTGGAGCCTCAGCGTGGCTTTTCCAGCGGGACCAACGTAAGTCAGCTCCATCGAATCGATGCGCTCGATCTTGCCTCGGTACTGGAAGAAAATCAGTCCTGCCTGAGGCAGGGGGCGGTCGCCCTCCGGAAGCGCGACCCTTTGCACGCGCTGTGCCCACCCGCGCTGGATCTCTATCGGGACCTTGGGCGGCGGGGGTGGGTTCTTGGAATCGGCCGGCGGCGCACTCGATTCGCCGCTGTTCAGGACGGTTTTCTGCTTCGGGACGACTGGTTCGGGCGGCGCCCACTCGGGATCCTTGACGGATTCGACCACCAACCCGAAAGGCTGGCTGGGCAAGGGCTTCTTCCCGTTGATGCGGAGTGAAAAGTCGGTGGAGGATATCGTGGCCCGCGCGCCCGGCGGGCCGAAGAACCCCGTTTCGATCGCCACGTAGTCTTCGGTTGCGAGGGGACCCTGCACGGTGGGGACCGAGCGGCCGGTGAACTCGGCCCCAATCGTCACCGCGCCTGCCTGACCATGGGCCTGATACTCGGCCGGACTCGGTCTGGGCGGCATGCCCTTCGCTTCGATTTGCGCGTCCTTGCTCTGGGTGTTTTGCCCTTGTATACACAGGCAGATGGCGGCGGCCAGAGCGCCGATTTTCAAAGAAGGGGAAAGTCGCATTCCAGCTAAGAAGCTAACATACTCGATGGTCCGGTTGGTGGCCGGGCTTCTCCAAAGGCGACCATGACCTTTTCGTATCGCGCCGACAGTCGTGATAAACGCTCTTTCGCGCGACCCCGAATTTACGGCGGAGTTCCTGATCCGCCATCGCGACAAACTCATATTCGGCAGCGATTGCGGTTGCACGGATGGCCACGGCGGCGGTACTGGTCAGGCCAACAACCCCGGCGCCAGCCGTCTGGCGGGCAAATGCGTGGCACGCGAGACCCTGGCTCTTCTGAAGAAATCCACCTCGCCGGCCTTGTTCCGCCAACTGACATGGCAGAACAGCCACAAGTTGCTTCGTATTAGCGCGTGAACCGTTGTGTTCCGGCTCGGACCGCTAAAGGCGGCGGCCTATTCCATCTTGCCGTGGCCCGTGATCCAAAGCTGGTAACCGGTAACGCCCACACCGTACGTGGTGGTCACCTCCAGCCCCGCCTGGAAGGCAACCGCCTTGGCGCGGCCCAGGACCGAAACCGGGCTCAAGGCGTCCGCCAGATTGACGGCGCCGAAAAATACCAGCGAGATCGACCCGCCCGCAATCAGGTCGGCCGAGAAGTTGATCAGGACAGCCGGCCCGCTGATGCTGTCGACGTCGAGTTCGCTGCTGGCCCAAAGCGACGGCGCCAGGTAGAGCCGGCCCCACTCGCCGCCGGTGCTGGGAAATTGAGACGAAGAAAAGCTGCCCGCGACTGGACCGAGCACAGACAGCCCCACTCCGGCGCCGCCCCCGGCGCCACCGTAGTTGAAGGGGATGGTGTGCTTGCCGTCCCCCATGGCCATGTGGAAGGTGCCGCCCGTTCCCGCGACATAGAGAACCTTCGAGAGCCCAACAGATCCACTCGCACTGCCGTTGCTGGCCATTCGCCACGCACAGGGGTGGTGCAGCACGCTGCCTGCCAAATCGTCCAGAAATGCCATAAGTTCCCCCCAAGGTTGCAATTAACCGGGATTTCCATTTGGGGCTCCCGGCTTCGACAAAGTTTATCATAGGTCTCCGCTCTTGATTCTCCGAAGTGCAGTTTTTCTTCCCGGGCGACGTCTTTGGCTCAATAGTGGGCAGCGCCGTGCGCTGCGGCGGACAAGCCGAGGGCCTGCCCCACACTCGGGCAACTGGAATACGTCATCGCGATTCCGAACAGGAGTACTAAGACGGCGCGTTTCCCATGCGGCGAATCAGATTTTTTGATGGCGCGATCTGGCGGTTTTCTGTCACAATCAAGCGGAAGTCTCCGCGCGGCAACGCGCAAAACTGGGCCGATGGCGATCCGGGTCGCACCGCATCATAAAACCGCGTACAGGTACGACCGACTGGTCTCGCTGTCTCCCCAGGCGGTGCGATGGCGGCCGGCGCCGCACAGCCGGACGCCGATTTCGAGCGATTCGCTGCGCGTGGAGCCGGCGGAATACTTCCTGCTGGCTTGGGGCGGTGGTCTTGGGTGCGGATGACACGATCTTAGAAGCGGCCAAAACGTCCGGCAGCGCCTGGCGCTATGCCCCGCCTGCCGGCCACTGGGACGAAGCTCTGCGCCCCTCCGGATACCCGCGCCGGCATTGGCGCCAGCTCACGCTGGCGCTGCGCCAGATCGGCGTGGGACAGCTCAGCCGCCGTTGGCAGATCGGCCAGCAGTTGATCCAGGCCAACGGCGTCACCTACAACGTGTACGGCGATCCGCAGGGGAAAGAGCGCCCCTGGCAAATGGATCCCATTCCGCTGGTGATCGATCCGGGCGAATGGGCGGGAATCGAACGGGCCATCGCCCAGCGCGCCGCGTTGCTCAACCTGGTGCTGGCGGACCTGTACGGCCCGCAGAAGCTGATTGCGGAACGGCGCGTACCGCCCGAGCTGATCTTCGCCAACCCGCATTTCCTCCAGCCCTGCCATGGGTTCACGCCAGCCGGCGGTGTGTACCTGCAGAATTATGCGGCCGACCTGGCGCGCTCGCCGGATGGCTCCTGGTGGGTGATTTCGGACCGCACGCAGGCGCCGTCGGGGATCGGCTATGCGCTCGAGAACCGCCTGGTGAGCGCGCGCACGCTGCCCGCGATTTTCAACCAATGCGAGGTGCGCCCGCTGACCCGGTTCTTCGAGCAGACGCTGGGCGCGCTGCTTTCGCTGGCGCCGCGGCGGGCCGCCGATCCCCGCATCGTGCTGCTCACGCCCGGCCCTCACAACGAAACCTACTTCGAGCACTCGTTCCTGGCGCGCCATTGGGGAGTGCCGTTGGTGGAGGGCGCCGACCTGACGGTCCGCGACAATCGCGTGTTCCTGAAAACTCTGGCGGGCCTGGAAAGGGTGGATCTGATTCTGCGCCGCATGGACGACGCGTTTTGCGATCCCCTGGAACTGCGCGGCGATTCGTTGCTGGGAGTGCCTGGCCTCGTCGAAGCCGCCCGCGCCGGCAACGTGGCCATGGCCAACGCTCTCGGCAGCGGCCTCGTGGAAACTCCGTGCCACATGGCCTTCCTTCCCAGCCTTTGCCGCCACTTGCTGGGAGAGGATTTGCGCATGCCCTCGGTGGCTACCTGGTGGTGCGGCGACCGCGAGCCGCGCCGCTACGTTCTCGATCACCTGGAAGATGTCGTGGTCAAACCGGCCTTTCCGCGGCCGGGCCAGCAGGCCGAGTTTCCGGCCGGTATGGACCGGACGGCGCGCGAAGATCTGGCGCGGCGCATCGCGGCCTCGCCGAGCCGGTACGTGGCGCAGGAGCAGGTGGATCTTTCCACCGCCCCGATTCGTACCGATGAGGGCCTGGAAGCGCGGCACGTGGTGTTGCGGGTATTCGCGGCCTGGGACGGCGCAGCGTATTCGGCACTGCCAGGCGGGTTGACGCGCGTGGCTACCGGCGACCGCTCGCTGGTGGTCTCCATGCAATTAGGCGGCGGCAGCAAGGATACCTGGGTTCTGGGCAAGCGGGAAACCGAGCCTTCCGATTCCCAACCGGCGGCGATTCAACTGGAAGGCAGGCGCAGTTCCGGCGAGTTGCCCAGCCGCGCGGCGGATAACCTGTTCTGGCTGGGCCGCTACGCCGAACGCCTGGAACACGGCGCCCGGCTGGTGCGCGCCCTGTTGCCGGGACTTTCCGGTGAAAGCGATCTGGGAAATGCCGTTTCGCTCGACACCGTGATCCATCTGCTGAGCGGGCTGGGATATCTGTCGGCGGAAGAAACGGGAGCCTCCATCGCGCAACAACGCTGGAACCTGCAACGGCTGATGGGGCTGCTGGTGTTCGACCCGTCCCGAACCTCCGGCCTGGGCTGGAACCTGAAACAGATTCGCCGCGTCAGTTGGCAATTGAAAGAACGCTTTTCGCAAGACACCTGGCACGTGCTGCAACAGCTCGAAGGCGATTTTTCGCGCACCCCACCGGGAACTGCCGAACAGCGATTCGTGGCGGCCATGAATCTGCTAGACGGAGCGGTAATCACGCTGTCCGCCTTTGCCGGCCTGTTCATGGAAAACACCACGCGCGGCAAGGGCTGGCACTTTCTGGACATCGGCCGGCGCCTGGAGCGGGCGCTGGAAACCTGCGCCCTGCTGCGGGTGGGGATTGCGCAGGCGCCATTCGACATCGAACCGTATCTTGCCGTGCTGCTTCAGATCGCCGATAGCGGCATCACCTACCGCACGCGCTTTCTCACCAAGATGCGCACCGAGTTTGTGCTGGAGCTGCTGCTGGCCGACGAGGCGAATCCCCGCTCGGTCGCTTTTCAATTGGCCACGCTGCTGGACCGCGTGGAAAAGCTGCCGGCGGCCGACACCGAAGCCGAGCCGCTCGAGCGCGCGCTGGCGGACAAGGCTTTGACAACCGTCCGCGGCGCCAGCATGGACGACCTTGCCAGCCGCGACGCCGCCGGCGATCTGTGGGCGCTGGACGGCTTTCTGGCCGAGCTCCGCACCGGCCTCTACGATTTTTCCGACGCGCTCACGGCGCGCTATCTGAGCCATCTGGCGCCGAGCCGGCTCACCGTCCGGCGCTGAAAAACTGATGCTGTACCGCACAACCCACACCACCCGCTATCTGTACGAGGAACCGGTTTCGCAGTGCTTGACCCAGGCTCACCTCACGCCGCGCAGCTTCCCCGGCCAGACGGTGCTGGAGTCGGCCATTCACGTGGAGCCCGAACCGGCGCTGTTCGGCCGGCGGCGCGACTACTTCGGAAACGAGGTGGCTTCCTTTTCCATTTTGCGAGCCCACGAGCGGTTCATCACCACCGCAACCAGCCTGGTGCGGGTGGAACGGCGCGCGAACCATGCCCCGCCGGTTGCCTGGGAAGCCGCGCGCGACCGGCTGGCGGCCTACGCCGACGCGCCCACGCTGGAGGCCTTCGGTTTCGTTTTCGATTCGCCGCTGGTAGCCACGTGCCGCGAGCTGGCCGATTTCGCCGCGCCCAGCTTTCCGCCCGGACGCCCGCTGGTGGAAGCGGCGGGAGATCTCTCGCACCGCATCCATTCCGCGTTCACCTACCTGCCGCAATCGACCTCGGTGGATATGCCGCTCATCGAAGCCTTCCGCAAGCGGTGCGGCGTGTGCCAGGATTTTTCGCACATCATGATCGGCGCGCTGCGCTCGCTGCGCCTCGGGGCGCGCTACGTGAGCGGCTACCTGCGCAGCGGGGCCGACTACCAGGGAGCGGAGGCTTCGCATGCCTGGGTTTCGGCGTTCGTGCCGGGCGCTGGTTGGCTCGACTTCGATCCGACCAACGACATGATGCCCACCGATGGCCACGTCACGGTGGCGTGGGGACGGGACTATGGCGATGTCACGCCGGTGAACGGGATCGCGGTCGGCGGCGGCAAACAGGTGGTCGAGGTGGCCGTGCGGGCGGAGCCGGTGGAATAGCGTGGGGCGGACCGTCGTTTCTTGTGGTCTGCCATCCGGACTGTTTTTGGGCATGGTGAAAGACGGAGGACGAGTGGAGATGGTCGAGTGCCGGGTGTAGGGCAGGCCACCAAGAACGACGACCTGCCCCACTCCGATTATTTGCTGGCCGATCAGCGCAAGATGACCCTGGCGAAGAACTACTTCGCCTGGCAGGCGCGGCTGGTGCTCCCGTATCTCGGGCAGCGAGTGGTGGAGGTCGGGTCGGGCATCGGCAATTTCACCGGCCTGCTGCTCGGTCGCGAGCTGGTCGTGGCCGTCGATCTCGACCCGGCCGCGCTTGGCGAGCTGCGCAGCCGCTACGGGGAGCGCGAAAATCTACGCGCCGTGCTGTGCGACGCCACCGGTCCCCGCTTTGCGGAAGTGGCGCGACTCGCGCCCGACAGTTGTGTTTGCCTGAACGTGCTGGAACATATGGCCGACGATGGCGCGGCGCTGCGCAATATGGCGGAGATTCTGCCGCCGGGCGGAATGGTTGTCCTGTTGGTGCCGGCCTTTCCCGCCCTGTACGGGCCGATCGACCGCAACCTCGGCCATTTTCGCCGTTACACCCGGCGCGCGCTGGTTGCCGCGGTTGGCCGTGCCGGCCTGGCTCCGCGCCGCCTCGGCTACGTGAACCTGGCCGGCTGGTTCGGCTGGTGGTGGAACGCGCGCGTCGCCGGGCGCGAGGAGCAATCGGAAGCGCAGATCGCCGCATTCGACCGCTGGATCGTTCCCGTGGTTTCGCGGTTGGAAGCGCTGGCGCCGGCGCCGTTCGGGCAATCGCTGCTGGCGGTGCTGGAGAAGAAGTAGAGGGGCCCTCCTATTTTTCCTGTTAGAAAAATGAACCTCACGGCTACCACCAACGTCCGGCAGAACTACCGGCTGAGCTGGCATCATCGCGAAGAGTCACGCCGTCATTCTGCTCCGCTCAGCGTTCACACGGCAAGCGCCCTGTAAAGGCTGTCCGGTCCTCGTTCAAGAGCGCGACCATGCGGACTCAGGCACCTTCCGAAGTGCAGGCCGAAGGCCTACTCCACGGGAGTACGCGGCAAATGAGTTCTTCTCCGGAAAGTCTGGAAACACTTGGTACCGTTAAGTCCCGGCAACGCTTTTGTGGAGTAGGCCTT
>Ga0182014_10003231_pt1 | contig 19744 bp, 15 predicted proteins | sample 612S2DmetaG_FD_120489 | JGI IMG/M metagenome (GOLD analysis project Ga0182014, IMG submission 120489) | Permafrost microbial communities from Stordalen Mire, Sweden - 612S2D metaG | ecosystem: Environmental > Terrestrial > Soil > Wetlands > Permafrost | place: Sweden: Stordalen | collected... | reverse complement strand
AGTGCCAGTATTAGCAAGCCGGATGTGTCTCCGACGCGCGAGAGCATGCTTGGACCGAAAGCGGGTCAGCCTGCCGCGAGGCCGTCCACGGCGACGGCTTCACGTCCGACGGTCAGCCGTATGACTCCGCCGGCAAACTCGTCGAGGCCGGCTGCTGCCGCGCCAGCAGCGGCAAGTCACGCGCCCGAGGGACGGCAGACGGCTGCGCAGTCGTCGCCTGCGGCCGGCGGCCGTTCCGTGCCCCAGCCTCCGCGGAGTGGCGAAAGGTCGTTGTCGGAGCCTTCAAACAGCGGGAGCGCGAGATCCGGAGGAGGTTCGCTTTCGGCCTCGCCCATGTCACGCTCGGTGCCACGTCCGCCGGAAAGCAGCGTGGGCCGGTCAACGATGACTGCCCGTAACACGATGCCGAATACGTCTGCGACACCGCGTTCGTACTCGACGCCGTACTTCGGACGAAGCACGCCCAGCAGCGTGCCGCGTCCCACGGGACGAATCGCCCCGGCTCCGCGCGATTATCCGTCAGCCTCCCAGAGCCGCGGAAGCTACTCCGCCCGCTCGTACGGTGGCGGCGGCAACGGCGGGTATCGTGGCTACAGCGCGCCTCACGCCGGATCGTACGGCGGCGGATCGTACGGCGGCCGCAGTTATTCGGCGCCCTCATCACATAGCTCAGGCTCTTACCATGGGAGTTCCGCATCCCACGGCAGCTCGGGATCGCACGGCCATTCGGGAGGAGGTTCTCACGGAGGCCATCGCTGAGCTGATCTGATTTTCAAATCTTGTCGAACGCCGCCTGCCAGTCCGGGCGGCGTTTCTTTTGGCCGGGCTACATATGGCGCCAGTCAGGGACGCCGCAGAGACGTAGCTAGCTACGTCTTTACCATCGAGAACTGTGTATACTGCGAGTTTCAGCCTACGGAGATCCCATGAGAACTTTCTTAATCGGCCTGATCGTTGGTTTCATCATCGTACCGTTCTGCGTCTACATCTATTTCGTCACCGGGAGTGCGCCGGTGGCGACTTCCGCGCCGGCCATGCCATTTGAGAAAACGCTGGCCCACGACGCGCTCGACGCGCGGATCGCGAAGGAGGCGCCCAAGACGGTTCCGGTTCCCGCGGACGAATCCAACTTCATCGCCGGCGCGAACGTCTATCGGGAACATTGCGCGGTGTGCCACGGCTTTCCCGGAGGCCCGCCCACCGCAGCCTCGAGGGGCATGTATCCCAAACCGCCGCGGCTGCTGGAAGGCACAGGCGTGACCGACGACCCGCCGGGCGAAACCTATTGGAAGGTGTCGAACGGCATCCGGCTGAGCGGGATGCCTAGCTTCAGTGAATCGCTATCGGAAACGCAGATGTGGCAGGTCAGCCTGCTGGTAGCGAACGCGGATAAATTGCCCGCTTCCGTGAAGACGGCGCTCTACGTCCCAACGCCGCCGCCGGCGGCACAAACTGCTCCGCCGCAATCCACTACACCAGCGACGAAGCCCTAGTGTCGTAAGTCAGAAATTGGTTGATGAATCTGCGCGTTGAGAAAAGCCGGCACCGAGCCCGGCAAGAACAAAAAGGATGGGTAATCCTTTCTGACAGAGCGGAGTCTGGGCCAGCTGCTCCTCCAGATGACGGTCCTAACTGCGTTACTTTGGGGGGATCGTGATCCATCGAGACTACTGCAAGGGCGTGTAAGCCACGCAGGCCGCTTCAGTGGCGACCGGAGCCGCAGCGGCTGCCACATACCGGATTAGGCCTTCTTCGTTCGAACAGAAGCCGCGCACACCGGTCGTCTTGGCAGTAGAAGGAGCACCGCCCACGACGTAGCTCGTGTTGGGAGCAGCCGGGAACGCCGCTAATGCAAAATAGTAGCCGCTCTTGGGAGTGGCCACGACCGTAGCATTGGCCAGGACCCAGTCGATCAAGCAGGCGCTAGCCGCGGTCGGCTGAATGCCGGAACAGCCGGTGGCAGCTGGCGGTCCGAGGGCAAGCATGGTTCCCGAATAGCCCGATGTTTGATAGGCGCTCAGGTACGAAACCTGGGCGGTGTTGACGATACGAATCGAGCTGGCCGCAGATGACTCGTTGGCTGCGATACGTGCGCGCAGCAGGTTTGGAATGGCGATAGCAGCGATGATCAGAATAATCGCAACGACGATGAGCAACTCAATCAGTGAAAAACCTCTTTGTGTCCGCGTTTTCATTTTTCAGACTCCATAGGGCGTGAGCTTTTGAGCCGTGGCTCTACCGGTTGATTGCACGTTCGATACCGACACTGTACCATTGCGGCGTCGCATCGCCAGGCACTATTTCAGCACAATAGAATGAACGACGTAACCTAAGTAATCTCGGGCGTGCAGCGGGCTTCGACTGGTGCAATTCGGGGCAGAATGGTGACAAATTTTGTCAACTCTCTACCTGATTTTGTCTGCGGGCGCTGCGGAAAAGTCTTAAAGGTTGTGTGCCGGTAGAGATCGGGCTGGGTAACTTAAGATGCATTATCGCAGGGGAAATTCTTGCGCTGCTGGTCCGAGGGTACAGTTGTTCGAGCGGCGTGACCCAGTCGTGAATCAATCGGACCCGGCTCAATCTCCCGTCGTTTCCACCATCGCCATTGCTTCTACCGCAGGCTTCTTGGTCACCTGCGCGCTGGTGATCAGGATCACCGAGGCTATCACGATCGCACTGCCAGCCAGGATGTAGCGATCCACCCGCTCGTGCAATACCAGCCATCCCAGAAAGACTGCGACCACCGGGTTGACGTAGGCGTAGGTGGAAACCTTCGCGGTGGGGACATGGTTCAGCAGCCAGATATACGCGGTATAACCAATCCACGATCCGCAGATCACCAGATACAGAGTGGCGGCGACTCCGCGTGGCGTCCACACCGCTCGCGAAAAATCTCCCGCACTTATGGCGAAGAGAAGGTTCGCCAGACCTGCGGCGATCATCTGCCAGGCGGTAGCCGAGAACGGATCTACATCCGCGGACTTCCAACGCTTGGCCAGCACCGAGCCCAGCGCCCAGCTGAACGACCCGCCCAGCAGGCTGATCGAAGCCCACAGCTGTACCCGTCCGAATGCAGTCGTGGTGGTGAGATCGGGCCACAACAATACGACCAGCCCGGCCACGCCCAGGCCAAGCCCAGCTTTACCGCGCACCGAAACATGATGATCGCCCAACAAGAGCGTATCCAGCACCAGGAACCACAGCGGGGTTACGGCAACGATCAAAGCTGCCAGCCCGGACGCCACATGCTTTTCCGCATACGAGAGAGTGAGATTGCCGCCCATGAGCAAGAGCACGCCAACCATCGCCATTTGCCCCAGTTGCCGCGGGTTGAAGCGGATGTTTCGCCCGCGCAGTCCGCAGAATGCCAGCATAAACGCACCCGCGATCAGAAAGCGTGCCCCACACATGAGCGCGGGCGGAATGCGTTCCACCGCAATGTCAATGGCCAGGTACGTCGATCCCCAAAAGAAATACACCAGCCCAAAGGCAAGGATCACGGCAAAGCGGCTCGGGTGCTGGGCATTGGTCATGGGATGCTCGATAAACCGATACGTATCAGACACACTAAACGTGCGCCGAGATGCGAGATATTAGAACTGTACCGGAGTCTCCGCAAAGGTGCTGTGCGCCCACTCGGCCATGACTAAGGACCATGAACCGAATGGGGGTTACGCCAGCGTTGGAGGCTTGCTATAATAATGTTGGAATGATTCCCGATGCGTGGCCAAAAACCCAATTCGCATCTGCCCGCGTGCTGGCTCCACTCTCTGGTGTGCCCGCGCCGCTATCTGGCCGTGTTGCCCTCGCACACGCGTCCCAGTTTATTTGGTAGCGACTAACTCTTCCATCCTCCTCGTCTGATTCTGGCTTAGAGCGCAAGTTCGCCTGTTCACGGATCACGCTTCAAGCCAATGGCTATAGACGAACGACCAACGACCAGTTTTGGAGGATCCCATGTCAACTCAAACTCTTATCGGTCCCAAAATCACAACCGCTCTTCCGGGTCCGAATGCGATACGCGTTCTGGAGGGCGACCGCAAATATATTTCGCCGTCTTATACCCGCTCCTATCCGCTGGTCGCCAAGCACGGACGCGGCATCGTGGTTACGGACGTGGATGGAAATGAATTTTTCGATTTCTCCGCCGGCATCGCCGTCACCTCGACCGGCCACTGCCATCCCCATGTGGTGGCGGCGATTCAGAAGCAGGCCGCCGAACTGATCCACATGTCGGGCACCGACTTCTATTACGAAAACATGGTGACGTTGGCGGAGCGCCTCTCGAAGATTGCGCCCATGCCCGGGCCGCACAAAATCTACTACGGAAACTCGGGGGCGGAGGCCATCGAGTGCGCTCTCAAGCTCGCCCGCTATCACACCAAGCGGCAGAACGTGATTGCATTCTATGGCGCGTTCCACGGACGTACGATGGGAGCGCTTTCGCTCACCGCGTCAAAGCCGCAACAAAAGCGGCGTTTTGGCCCGTTGGTTCCCGGCGTAACCCACATTCGATACCCGGACGTATATCGCGGATGCGAGGGTGGGCCACAAGACGCGGAAGCCTTCGCGCTAGGCTGCGCCCGCTTCATCGAAGACAAGCTCTTTAGGACTGTGCTTGCACCCGAGGAAGTGGCTGCGATCTTCGTCGAGCCGGTGCAAGGCGAAGGCGGATACGTTGTCGCACCCACAGTCTTCATGCAGGAACTTCGCCGCATCTGTGATCGTCACGGCATCCTGCTGGTGGTGGATGAAGTGCAAAGCGGCATCGGACGGACCGGAAAATGGTGGGCCATCGAGCACACCGGCGTTCAACCCGACATTGTTTGCTCAGCGAAAGGCATCGCTTCGGGCATGCCGCTGAGCGTAACCATCAGCAAGGCCGAAATCATGGACTGGGTTCCGGGTTCGCACGCTTCCACCTTTGGAGGCAACCCGGTGTGCAACGCGGCTGCACTGGCTACGCTGGATGTGATTGAGCGGGATGGCCTGCTGCACAATGCATCCAAAGTCGGCAACCATATGTTGAAGCGGATGGCGCAGTGGCCCAGCAAACACAAGCTGGTCGGGGACGTTCGCGGGCGTGGGCTGATGATTGGAGTCGAGATTGTCAAAGACAAGAAGACCAAAGAGTATGGCGCGGCCGAGCGCGATCGTATCATCCAACTGGCCTTCGAGCGCGGCATTCTCTTTCTGGGCTGCGGTCCGAGCACCATCCGCATCGCTCCGCCGCTGATCGTGACCGCGGAGGAAGCGGATGTTGCGATGGATGCGCTTGAGGAGTCGATTTCGATTGTGAGTCAAGGGGCTTGAACGGCGAGCATGTTGCGGACGTTTGGCCACGGCTCAAAAGCTGAGAAGGGTTCCACGTGGAACGTTGTGCGCAATCGGAGTTATGTTCCACGTGGAACACTTTGTTGGTGCGGTTGTGTATGTACGCTGGTATATGGGCGATGGGCGAAAGCAGTCTTGTTTTCTTGGAGTTACGGCCGAGAGGCGCGGGCGTGGTGACGGCGGGTCGGCAGGGGCGCGTGCCCAAGGTGCGGCCCGCGGGACTGCCCCACTCAAGCCAACGGCTTGAATGGGCCACCGGCCAGCGGTTTTCCAGCAATTGTGTGCAAAAGTGAACATTTTCGGCGGTCACGATTCTGTCACAATATTGGAGGGTGTAATGACACGCCGGGAGAAAGATTTTGGTGCCACTACCCAAATCGATCAAGATGAATCGGGACTTCGACCCGAAGCAGTTCCTTGCCACTATCGGCGAGGGTAGAAAAGTCGTGGTCACTCCTAGGAAACAGACAATCTACACGCAGGGGGACGTGGCTGATTCCGTCTTCTATATACAAGAAGGCAAAGTCGGACTCACCGTCGTATCCAAGATTGGCAAGGAAGCAACCCTGGGCATCTTGAATGGCGGAGACTTTTTCGGAGAAGGTGTCCTAGCTGGACAGCCTCTTCGCATGGGATCTGCAACCACAATGACGGACTGCGAACTTCTGCGTATTGACAAGAAGGCCATGATAGAAGCGCTTCACCGGGAACACACGTTCTCCGATCTGTTCGTCGCGTATCTGCTGACACGGAACATTCGGTACGAAGAGGATTTAGTCGACCAACTCTTCAATTCCAGCGAAAAGAGACTAGCCCGGCTTCTGCTCTTGCTTGCTCGTTTCGGCAAGGAAGGCGTGCCCGAGACAGTAATCCCCAAGATCAGCCAGGAAACCTTAGCCGAGATGGTAGGCACAACCCGCTCGCGGGTGAGTTTCTTCATGAACCGGTTTAGAAAGTTAGGCTTCCTTGACTATGATGGTGGGAGCGGGCTGCAAGTTCATAGTTCACTTCTGAATGTCGTCCTCCACGACTAGCTTCCTCGCGGCGATCGCAAAAGCAAAGCTCCCCAGACCGTGATGGGCAAATCAAGCACGTGCTGGATCGCTGGATCTAATTTCGGATGTGTATAAAACTGAACATTTATCGAAACCATTAACAATTACTCTGGCTCAGTCTGGAAGCCGCAAGAGAAGTCCAACGTGCGGTTATTTCGGCGCCTGCAGGACCATTCTAAAGAAAAACTGGAGAACTCAATATGGCAAAAGGCGCGCATCACAAAGCCGCAGCGGAACACGATAATGCAGCCAAAGAACATCGCACCGCAGCAGAACATCACGACAAGGGCAACCAAAGCGCTGCTCTCGACCATTCAAAGAAGGCACTCGAATGTTCCACCAAGGCCCATGCATGCTCCACCGAGGCTCACAAGAAGTCAGAAGAAAAAGCTCGGGTAGCTGCGTAGTACGACTTATGGATCTAAAGTCAAGCCGCCTTTGTGGGCGGCTTTTTCAGTATTTACAAGGGTGTGGAAGATAGTTCCTTTGCTGGACACCAAGAACTGAAATGAAAAAAATGAAATGGCTAAATGATTTCGCGCCAACCGATTCGTTGCCGTTCGACGGTCTTTACCCTGAGCGACAAATTCAGGCTAATGCGGGAGTGGCGGCATTTTCGTCGCGACCAGCACCTCCAACAAGGTGGCCGTGTCACGAACGCTTCCAGAGATGGTGAGAAGTGCTTCTGAGATGACGGGATGTTGTTGCGCCAGCGAGTCAAGACGGTCACTCACGTTATAGAGTTGCTGAACTTCGTGCAGGATCGCATTCGGGTGCATGGGTAGGCCTTCCTGAGAACCTAAGAAGAGAGAACTTCAGGTGATCTGATTAGTTCAGAGAGCCTGAAAAAAGGGTTCGCGAGTTTGGTCTCGATATTCGAACCCTCATGAAATACCGCGAAATGGGATCAGGTTGTATAGTCCTGCACTCTTCCTGTAATCGCGCTAGCCACGCCAACGCGAGTAGCCCCAACCACCGCCGCCGAGCAAAAACAGCACCAAAAGAACAATCAATACCGTTTCCATATTGCACCTCACTTGTAAGAGGAAGCTGGACTGGCCTTTGTAACGGCCATCTCATTTCTTCACTAGGCTACATGGTAGAGGTGGCCAAGACGGATGTCTGATCACAATGGACCACTTTGAGTGCTCGATTTGTACGACGCGCTATTTAGCCAAATCAATTTTCGGAACTGCAGCAGGGTGACTTCGCCGGGTTTGAAGGAATGGGCTGATCAGGAGAATCGCGATTACTCTTCATATTAGTTGCGGGCATGCTGACGGTGTTCGGGTGCTACGCCAGCTCGATCTGCATCACGGTTGGCCTGGCGGGATTTCTTGCGATCCTGGTCAAAATTGATCAGCTTGGGACGACCTAGTCTTGCCACACTCCGGACATGACAACAAAAACGATTCCCGCATACCTTGAGGAAGAGCGCCAAAAAAGAAAAGCCGACCTACAGCGGACGGAAGCAGAAGCTGCGCGCATCCAGCCATTGCGCCATGGCCACCATCGCACGGCGAACCAGCCCGGACTGGAATTGCCAGCTCCAATTGAAGCGATACCCAAGAAGAGGAAAACTGCCACAGCAACTCGGAAAAAAGCGCGGGCCACGCGAAAGACGGTAACGAAAGCCCGCAAGATCGCTTGACTGTGTTGGCCGCCGGAAGCGGGGATAGGAGTTCGATGGATCGATCCCAGAAGCTCATCCAACTCTCGCAAATGATTGCAGTCCGCCGATGAAAAATGGGCCGCCCGGTTAAGTCCAGACGGCCCGATTCTCTACTTATTATAAGCGGCGGTTTTCGTCTTGCCGGACACTTCTTCCCAGTAAGGCGTGTAACCATAGTGCTTATAAATGTTGGTTCCCCAGGTCGAATCGGCCATGTTCGGCCAGTTGTCCTTATCGAAGCCCGGAGCATTCTCCAGTTTTTTCTTGTCAAGGTTCAGGACGGCGTGCTTTTCCGCCAAATTGAAGTGGAACGCGTTCCACGGAATGGCGAAATACTTGTCACCCATCCCAAGAAAGCCTCCAAAGGATAAGACCGCGTAAGCGATCCGGCCGGCTCCAGCGTCGATTACGAGGTCTTCGATTTTTCCGAGGTCCTCATTCTGTGCGTTGACGACTTTACTGCCGATCACCGTCTTCTTGGCTGGAACAATATCTGTATATCTGACTGTTCTTTTTTCTTCGATGGTTTCCATGTCTTTACCTCACTCCTAAAGGGAAGCTGGCTGATTCGCCTACTTCCTCGTTCGCATAGTAAAAGGGGCGAAGATGGATATCTGGTCAATTCGAGACACAATGCCGGGGTGCCCCGCTGCGTGCGGTTTTTGAAGCTGTGAAAAAACCTTGTTCCAGCGGACGCAAGGAGCGGGGCACCCACCACCGATGCCCATCTGGCAGACATCAAAGTCGACTTCAATTTCAAGGTCAACGGCTGGCGGGCAGGAGTGTCCGCTTACATGATCTTCTTCAGCGTAAATCCGATCTGCGATTGACTTCGTACTTGAAGCAGTAGACAGAGCCGGTCGTAAATCGTTGGGGCGTGGCGCCGCGCCCCGGTCTAGCCCACGACTGGCGACGTCCACTAATTCAACCCCAGAGGAAAATCTTATGAAGCCACTGAAAACGATGGTGGCCTTCGCCGTGGCGCTGTTCATGCTGGTTCCGGCCAGCCTGTTCGCGTCGAGCCATCGCGAAGCCCCTATCTCCGCACTGGACCACACCGCGGACGTGACTGACTGGTACGCGTTTGTCAGCTACGACCACCCCGATCGAGTGACCATGATTCTCAACGTGGACGGGTTCCTGGAACCCTCGAATGGGCCCAACTACTTTCCTTTCGATCCCAACGTGCGTTACGAAATGCACGTCGACAACAACCGCGACGGAATTCCGGACATCACATTCGAATTCCGCTTCAAGACGGAAATTCGCATGCCGGGAGTTTTTACCGGCTTTGTGGGCGGCATCGCCGGCATTCCTCCCATCACTTCTCTGACCGGTAAGGGTTCCGAAGGGCTCAGTTTGCGCCAGACCTATACGGTTTCCATGGTCAAGAACGGCGTCAGTACGGACCTGACGGAAGGGAAAACACTCTATGCAGTGCCTTCCAACGTCGGCCCGCTCACTATGCCGGACTATGAAAAATTGTTCCGGCAGGGCGTGAATGATCTGGGCAACGGAGTGCGCGTGTTCGCCGGAACAGTCGATGATCCTTTCTTCATCGACTTAGGCGCAGCCTTTGATTCTCTGAACTTCCGCATGGGGGTGGGCGGCATTCTGCCTGCGGCAGAGGATGCCGACGACACGCACAACTACGCGCCCGATGCAGTAGCCGGCTTCAATGTGAACTCGATTGTGCTGGAGGTTCCCATCACTATGCTGACGGTGGACGGAAAAAGGCACAATGCGAATGACAAGGACGCTGTGATTGGGACTTACGGGGCTACGTCACGCCAACGCGTCTCCGTGCGGCGAGCCTCGGGAACTGATTCGAGGAACAACCAGTGGCGGCAGGTAAACCGCGAAGGCAACTCGCTGATCAATGAACTGATCATCGGAACCGGGTCAAAAGACAAGTTCAGCACCGACTTTCCGGTGAACGACAAGCAGTTCGCCAGCTTCGTGCTCAATCCTCTGCTGGCACAGCTGTACTCTTCCGTGCTGAACATCCCGGTGCCGCCGCCGCCGCGGAATGACCTGCTCTTGCTGGTGCAGTACGAGCCTCCGATCTGTCCGGGATGCGGCTCGGGCGATACCGGGCCGGTCGCGGATCTGCTGCGGTTGAACACCGGCATTCCGCCAACCGCAGTGGGAAGCCAGAAGCGTCTCGGCTTCCTGGCGGGAGACTTGGCGGGATTCCCGGATGGCCGTCGGCCCATTGATGACGTCGTGGATATTGCCTCCCGAGCGGTGGCTGGCATTCTCGTCGACTCGAAAAAGTACGGCGCGCCCATCGGCGACGGTGTGCAACTCAACGAAGTGGGCTATGGCACTACGTTCCCGTGGGTGAAACCCGCCCACAGCGGGCGTGACAGCCATCACATTGGTCCCGGACAGCGAGGCTGCACCGGCCAACCCAATGATATCTGTCCCGTGAAATAACTCTGCTTCGTGGCCGCTGCCAAACCAAACGGCGGCCACGAACTTTTCGCAAAGAACTCTAAAAAAAAAAGGAATGTCATGAAACGAATTGCAGCTCTTCTACTGTTGGTTCTGGGCGCGGTTGCCGGGTTTGCGCAAGGCCCGAACGCCCCTGCTGAAGCCAAGCTCTCTCCTGCCGAACGCGGCATGGCGCAGGCGAGAAAGTTAATCGAGAAAAACCCCAAGGATTTCGAAGCCTACAACGCGCTGGCTCTGGCACTCTCACGGCGTGCGCGCGAGACTTCGGACGTTAAGTTCTACACGGAAGCGGAAGAGACCTTGCAGAAGTCGTTTGAAGTTTCCCCGGACAATTTTGACGGCCAGAGAATCCAGGTTTGGCTCTTGCTGGGCAAACACGAGTTTGCTGCTGCATTAGAGGCGGCGAAAAAACTCAATCAGAAGATGCCGGACGACGTGATGCTCTACGGATTTCTTACCGACGCCAATGTGGAACTCGGAAACTACAAAGACGCGGAGACAGCGGCACAATGGATGCTCGATCTGAAACCCGGAAATACTCCTGGCTTGACGCGGGCTGCGTATCTCCGAGAACTGTATGGCGACATCGAAGGCTCGCTGGAGTTGATGAACATGGCATACCAGTCGACGCCGCCGAATGAAGTCGAAGACGCTGCCTGGATCGTCACCCAGATGGCGCATCTGAACCTGGCGATCGGAAGGATCGATGAGGCCGAGAAGCTATCGCAGGAGACGCTGGTGATGTTTCCGGGATATCACTACGCGCTCGGCAATCTGGCGAAGGTCAGAATCCAGCAGAAGCGTTACGACGAGGCAGTGAGATTGCTAAAGCAGAGATACGATGCGGCGCCACATGCGGAGAATCTGTTCGACCTGGCACAGGCACTGCAGTTGGCCGGGAAGACGGACGAGGCGAACAAGGCTTTTGCGGAGTTCGAGCAGAAGTCGCTGCTCGAAACCAACCGCGGGGACAATTCCAATCACGAATTGATCTTCTACTATGCGGACTATGCCAAAGAACCCGTGAAAGCGCTGGAAGTGGCGCAGCGGGAATTCACCCGCCGCCACGATGTCTTCACACTAGACTCTTATGCCTGGGCGCTGTACGCGAACGGGCAGTACGTAGAGGCGCGGAAGCAGATTGAAACGGCGCTGGCAGTCGGCATTCGAGACGCGAAGATATTCCGCCACGCTGGGGAGATCGCGCTAAAATTCGGAGACAAAGCCGCCGCAGAGCATTACCTACGGGAGTCGGCCGAGTTGAACAGTGTAGGTTCGGAACAGGCGCGGATCACGCTGGCCAGCCTCGCTCCAGATGCGCGACGGTAGGATCAGCGATGCTACGAGTGCTCCGCATCACGGCGATAGTCCTTCTACTGGCTGGTTGCGCGTTGGCAGCTGAGACTGCCAACGCCAGCCGGCGGACTGTTTTGCCTGCTCAAGCAGGCGTCCTCAAGGGTCACATCACCGACCCTCAGGGCAACGCTCTGCCGAGTGCATCGGTACAGTTGGTCGCCAGAGGTCCTTCTGAAAATGACAAAGTTCTAGCGCACGCCACTTCGGGGCCGGACGGGCGGTTTGAATTGAAAGCTGAGTCTGCCGGAAGTTTCAACCTAGAGGTCTCAGCGCAAGGATTCCGGACGGTGGTCCGGCAGATCACGGTCGGTTCCGAGGGCAATCCCGAGATCGCAATCCGCATGAACCAGCTCTCGACCCGGATTGAGAACGTCAACGTTACTGCGGATATCAACGAGACTGACGTGCTCTCTCCCGACCCCGGAGAAAAAGTATTTGTGGGTCAGGATCTGCTGGATGCCAATCCAGGACGTCCCGGTGCGCCGGTGTCAATTCCGGGATATCCCATAGAAACCGCGTCCAGCGGAATTAAAGCGCCGCAGTACTTCGCACCGGGCGTGGCGGGAGATCACGGCGAACCCATCGCGCAGTACATCGCGGTCGGAAGTTATCTAGTGCCGAACAATCTTTCGGCGAATGCGCACGGCAACGGATACTCCGATCCCAACATATTTATTCCCGACATTCTGGAGAGCGTCCAGATCGATGGTGGCGCGTTTAACGTGAGGGAAGGGAATCATGCGGTGAATCTGGCCGCGACCTATGGTCTGCGGTCGAGTCTCGATCCGTTCCTTACGGTTACGGGAGACTATCGAGACATCAGTGTTGTAACTGGATTCAGCCCTGTGCCTGATTCATTTGTGGCCTTGAGCGCCGCTTTTGGCAACGGGTTTCTCGATCGCCTGGAACACCGGCAACAATATAAGTTCAGCGGCGAACGCATCTTTCATTTCGGCGAACACCGCCTCACTTTGGTGGGCATTGGATATTACGGGGTCTCTTACGTTCCCGGACTTATACCGATCTATGCCACGAACGCGAATGACGCCAATTTCCCCAATCTCGGCGATACGATTGATCCCCGGCAACACGACCAGACTCACACCGCCCTGGTCGCTTTGAATGATGTCTGGCAGATCAGTGGGAGCCAGCAGTTGCAGCTCTCCGGTTTTTTCCGTACTTATGATCTTTCCTTGTTCTCCAATTTTGGACAAGGCTTGATTCGGCAGAGCGAATTCCGCACCGTCACTGGAGGCAGTGCGAATTACGTGAACCGGCTTGCCGAATATCTTTCATTGCTCGGAGGGCTGGAATATAACCGCGAGGCGCCGCGCCGCGATGATCTTGATCACTACGGGAATTTTGACCCCAGCAATCCCGGGTACTACGGGCCGTTTACCCCCGTTGATGGAAACAATCTGACCATCGGGTCGGTGACTCCTTACGTCGCTGCCGAGGGCGGACTGACCCACTACTTGCGCTACTATCTCGGTTGGCGCCGGGATGAAATCAACTTCGATAACCAGGATTTGCTCCACCCGCAGAATTCGTTTCAGAAATGGGTGGGAGTGAACTCGCCCAAGGCGACGGTTTCTTTCCTCCCCAAGGACTCGTGGTACGTTCCTCTGATTTCTCTAAGCTTTGGGCAGGCTTTCTTTACCGAAGACCCTCGAATCGGCACTGGAACTACTGTCGGCACTCCGGTGGCGACGTCGCATTCGTATCAACTCATAGCCAGCAAGACGATCCACAAGACGGACGTACGGCTCACCCTTGGACACGTCACGAGTAGCGCGGAACTTGCAAAGATTGATCCCGACACAGGATTACAATTCAACCAAGGGCCCAGCCGGTTGCGATTTCTGGCAGTGACGGTACGGCGGAGCTTCGCGATTGGCTCGCTGCAGGCCAGCATCTCCAAAGCCGATGCTCGTGACCTGGATTCGGGGTTGCCCACCCCTGAGGCGCCGAGGACGATCTTTGACGTTTTGGGAACGATCCAGAAGCTTCCACTTCACCTGCAAGCCAGAAGCGAGTTCGAATACGTGGGGGCGAAGCCGCTGGGCACGGGCTGTTTGCCAATCCTGACGAACGAATGCGTCGGTGTTCCGGTGAAGGAGTTTCGCGGGGCAGTCGTACGCCCATTCCTGAATAGCCGTTTGGAGGCCGGGGTGAATTTTCTCCTTGCCAGCGGCTACAGCGGCCAAACGACGGAGAATTTCGAGCCGTCCCCGATACAGGAAGTCGTGGGAGTTCGCATACCTTCTTATGCCAGCGTCAGCCTCACCTACAGATTTGGGCGATCGGTCGTGCCCTAAGAGGTTCTAATTAAGTATGGGCCAATTTCACTTGCCCGGAAGATAAAAGGCTTCAGGCGCTGGCCGATACACTCGGATCATCCACAAAGGGCGGCGGAGATTGCCAGAGCCGGTGACAGCGCGAGTCATTTGCAGCCAGCGGCGATATTCTTCGTGTGCCCGGTTGGTGTCCACGAAAACATCCCCGTAGCGATCCTCCGCGCGGGCTTTGGTCACCGTGACTTTTTGATGCCAGCAGTGCTGTCCACTAATCGGGTCCGGTTGGACGGGGAAGGTCAGGTTCTGATGCACGCCCGCATCTTCCCAATGGATACGCGATGAATCAGGATCGGCGCTCTCAAAGGGTTGGATGCCGTGGATCGTCCGCATCATCCATTTTCCTGGCTCGATTTGTTTTAGATCGACCAGCGCGGTGGACCAGCGTTCCCCGCCAAAATCTTCTTTCAAACGCCAGCGCCCGAGGTGATGGGAGCAGGCAATCACGCCCGGACGCATTCCCTCCGTAGCCCAAACTCTGTCCACAAAGTAGCCGATCGCGGTTTGAACGCGCACCAGATCGCCGGTGACAACCCCCAATCGTGATGCGTCCTGGGGATGCAACCAGACCGGATTCTTGTGCGAAATTTCATAGAGCCACTTCGCATTGCCCGACCGCGTATGGATCAGCGTGGGCAGGCGGAACGTGGGCAGAAGAAGCATCTCGCCTTTGGCAGCGTCGATGTTGTCGCGATGGACGTGGCTCTTGATGTAGCCGGGAATCGAATGTTCGGGCCAGTGCCAGTCCTTGAGGGTCTTCGAATAAAATTCGAGTTTGCGCGATGGGGTAGGGAAGCCAGCGACGGCGCTACCATCGACCTCGACTCCGATTGGCGCTCCATTCTTTTTCACCACGTGTGTGACGGGATCGACTGTGCTCCCCTGCATTTCTTCCGGCTTGAGAGCCTTCCGGTGCAACTCGTAGATGTTGTTTTCAACCAGGAAGGCTCCGTACTTCCGCATGTAATCCAGCGGCGTGAGCCCTTCGCTGGACGCGGCCTGCGGCAGGCCCGGAACGCTGTTCTCAAAAATCCATCTGTAATACTCATCGATTCTGATCTTCTCTCCCGGGCGGTAAGGCGACTCAAAATAGCGGCGGATGCCCATTTTCCCATCGGGATCGACGCGCCACGACAACTCGATCCAGAACTCGTCCTCCTCCCAGACCTCGCCCAGTCCGGCTTCGCGGTGCGCTTCATACGTGGAGTTGAATTTCTTGCCTTGCCTTTCCAATGCCAGTCGCAGCACGGGTTGGCGGAAGCCGACCCAGCGAGCGGCATGAGTCTCCTGGCTCATCAGATCGTGACGCTCGGAAGCATGGCCCATGGGCAGAACATAGTCGGCAAACCAGGCAGTTTCGCTCCAGGTGGGAGTGAGGCAGGCGTGGCGCCCCACTTTGCTTTCGTCGGTTAGCGCCTCAATCCAGCTCAGGCCATCAGGATTCGTCCAGACCGGGTTGTAGACGCGGGAAAAATATACGGCGAGCTTGCCTCGGCCCTCTTTCAGAAAGTGCGGCAGCAAGAAACTCATCTCGAAAAATGCCAGCGGATATTCACGCGCCCACATTAATTCATTCCACGCGTTCGGCGGCGGAGGCATCATGGGCGGCGTGGGGATGAACTTATTCCAGGCGCTGGGAGAAGTGCCGCCGGGCGTTCCAACTGCGCCCACCAGCACAGCCAGGAACTCTAACGCGCGCGCGACCTGCCATCCGCCAAGATTGCCGGCGGCGGCGTTGCGCCAGACGTGCGTGCTCAACGCGTGGCCGGCGCGGCCCACTTCGTGCGCAACTTCGACGATCATGCGAGGATCGGCTCCGGATTCTTGCGCCGCAAATTCAGGCGTGTACCGGGCGTAGATTTCCTTGAGGACTTCGAGAAACGTCTCGAAAGTTTGCGGCCTGGCGGGATGCTCCTCGCGCAAATACTCTTCCCAATTCACCCATCGGCGGACGAACTCGCGATCAAACAGGTTCTCCTGCAGCAGCACGTTGCACATCGCCAGCAGCACAGCCGACTCACTCCCTGGCCAGGTGGAAAGCCAGTAATCGGCCTTCGACGCGGTGTTCGAAAGACGCGTATCGATGACGCAAACTTTCGCGCCATCCATCTTGCCGTCGATAATCCGCTGCGCATGCGGATTGAAATAGTGCCCCGCCTCCAGATGCGAACTTAGCAGGAGAATAAAGCGGGCGTGGGAGTGATCGGGCGAGGGGCGGTCGAAACCGTGCCAGAAGGCGTATCCAGTGCGCGCGCCCGCAGAACAAACATTGGTGTGGCTGTTGTGCCCATCGATGCCCCAGGCGTGCAGCACTCGCTGGTTATAAATCAGTTCGTGCCCCGGCCGCCCGACGTGGTACATGATTTCGTTTTTGCGTCCCTCCTGCAAAGCGAGGCGAATACGCGAAGCCAGGTCGTCGAGAACCTCGTCCCAGGTTACGCGCTCCCACTTTCCTTCTCCGCGCTTGCCGGTTTGCCGCAGGGGATACAGAATGCGCTCCGGATCATTCACCTGGTTGATGGTCGCCGGACCCTTCGCACAGTTTCGGCCGCGGCTGCCCGGGTGCGCGGGATTGCCCTCGAATTTCTGCACCCGCATCTTGTCCTTGTCGACATAAGCCAATAATCCGCAGGCAGCTTCGCAGTTGAAGCATATGGTCGGAATCAGAGAATAGTGCTTTTCGACTTTTTCAGGCCATCGCGCGGGATCGTATTCAGTCCAATTATCCCAACGATCCGATGGAGGATAACTGGAGAGCCCCCCGGCGGGCTCATCCAGGTCCAGCGCTTGCGGGTTCAGCGGAAGATGGTCTTTCATAAATGTCTCGTTAACTTAGGGGAACTGACTGCCCGGCCTTGACCCAAAGCTCTTCAAACCACCACAGTCCGGCAAGGGCCAAAACCGCGGCAATCATTGCAAAGGCGATGGGGACGGCGCCCAGCATCGCCAGCGCCGCGAGAATAATCGGAGCAATTATGCCGATGCCGATGACAAGTCCCCAGAAGCGCCGGCTCAGGCGTCCATGGATTAGCACTCGCGTGGCGATCCTCACATCTTCGCTGATATGAGGCAGCGCAATCTCGCCCATGTTCATCGCCAGGCTGACGATTAGCGAGATTAACAGGATGAGAATTGCTGGTCTGAGAGCTCCCGCAGTCGGATCCATCAGAATGCCCATGATCAGTATCGTGGAGGAGCCGGCGACAAAAGCCTGCACCAGCAGGTGCCACAGGAAAAGCGGGCTTTGCCACAAGTCGCGGCCTTTTGCCTGGGCAAAGAGAAACGCCGAATAACACGCGCTGGCAACTGCGAATCCTGCGGCAAGCCATTGCAAAACGCGGGGGACGGAGCCGAGAAAAATCCCGAACAGCAACCATGCGGACGCGAGCACGCCATAGCCAATCAGAAAGTAGGTGCCGATGACCAGCCAGGAGCGGAAATTGGGCTTAGTAATAAGGTAGAAAAAACGGTCAGGCCGCTTCAGATCGAAAACCAGCAAAGCGCTAGTCACGGCCAGGCCGACAAGCGCGCCGGCCGGGCAAACGATGTTGAACAACGTGGAAGCGGTCTGACCAGCCAAAGTCAACAGGACCGCCGCGACCAACAGGGCGCCCGCGGCCACTGCCTTCGACCAAAGGTAAGCGGCAATCCTCCAGCCCCAGGGTGTCGGGTGCGGGACGTCATAGACTTCGCGCGCCAGTGCGCCAGCAAGGTTAACTCCATCGTTCGCCGACGCTCCGGCATATTGCTCTCGTCGATCCGACCAGAGATAGGTATCCGCTCGCGACAGCCGGGTTGGCTCAAGCAAATCGCCCTCAACCCCGACGTAAAAAAGCTTAGGCTGCGTGCCTTTCTGCGGTTTGCGCACGGAAACCTTCTGGGTTGCCACAACGCGGCTGACTTTACTGGCAGGATTCTCCAGATCTCCGGCGAGAATCGCCTGCGTGGGGCACACAATGACGCACGCCGGTTCGAGCCTCATTTCAACCCGATGGGCGCAGAAGTTGCACTTGGCCGCCGTATTGTGGTTGGGATCGATGTAGAGAGCATCGTACGGACAGGCCTGCATGCAGGCCTTACAACCGATGCAGCGCCGGTTGTCGAAATCGACGATGCCGTCCGTCCGCTGGTACAAGGCGCTGGTAGGACAAATCTCGGTACACGGAGAATCATCGCAGTGGTTGCATCGCATCACGCCGTAGTGGCGCGAGCTGTGAGGAAATTCACCCTTCTCGATGTGCTTTACCCAAGTGCGAAATACGCCCACCGGCACCTGGTGCTCCTCTTTGCACGCGACCGTGCAGGCGTGACATCCAATGCAACGGTCCTGATCGATGACAAATCCGTATCGCATCTATGGACGTTCGTTCTCCTGCCGCATGACGGGAAAGATTTCCGCTTCGACATCATAGCTGATCCTCGCGCGCGATTAGCTGTGGGTATCCTTTTCGGAAACCCGAGGAACTTTGTACGGCGCTCGGATTGCGTCTGGAATTTATTTTCATTGGCAAAAGCGAAAGTCGGCTAAGATAAATCCGCCCCAATCCGCAACGGAGGTTCGCGCAATGAAGTCAGCCTGGTCAATGGCCGCACTTATTCTCACCGCTAATATCTTGGTCCTATTGGCCCACGCCCAGGACGTGACCAGGAAAGATGCCGCGCCCAAACCCGCGCTGAGCCCCTCGCAGGCGGTGCTTGAATCGTGGAACGACATCGGACGGAAACTGATTGCCATGGCAGAGGACTTTCCCGAGGACAAGTACGACTTCAAGCCCACCCCGGCGCAGCGCAGTTTCGCGGAGCAACTGCTCCACGCTGCCGGAGCAAACTACTTCTTCACCAGTCCAGTGCTGGGTGAGAAAGCGCCCGCCCTGGAAGATCCAAAGCGTGACCACTACAAAACCAAGGCAGAGGTGGTTGCCTTCGTGAAAAAGTCGTTTGCGGACGGTGCCGCGGCCATCAAGACGAAGGGTGACCAGGGCATGGCCGACTTGGTAACGGACCCGGACAGCAACCAGCAAGTCCGCGTGTCTGACATGGCATACGCTTTAATCGAGCATTCCGGAGAGCACTACGGCCAACTCGCTGTCTATTACCGGGTAGCGGGCTTGATCCCACCGGAGTCGCGTCCCAAGAAATAGGTGACCCGCAGAATGCGGGACAATCATCTGGAAGGTGAGTGAAGCTCGGTTGACAGCGATAAAGGAAACTCGATGGTTTGTCGGGTGCTCGGGAGGATCCCATGTGAGGTGAACCCGATCAGGCATGGTAAACTGTTGGAAATCGCCGGAGAGGTGGCCGAGTGGCTGAAGGCGGCGGTTTGCTAAACCGTTGTACGGGCTAACACCTGTACCGGGGGTTCGAATCCCCCCCTCTCCGCCACACAGTCTGGACTGCAGAGAAACCCCGCTGCATTCCTCCGAAAATTGCGAGAAAATGCCGCAATTTCGCAATTCCTGCCATTAAAAGGGACCGGAGAAAGTGTGTCCCAGGAGCGTGCTGGAAAGTTTTCCGGT
>Ga0182014_10003226_pt1 | contig 19765 bp, 10 predicted proteins | sample 612S2DmetaG_FD_120489 | JGI IMG/M metagenome (GOLD analysis project Ga0182014, IMG submission 120489) | Permafrost microbial communities from Stordalen Mire, Sweden - 612S2D metaG | ecosystem: Environmental > Terrestrial > Soil > Wetlands > Permafrost | place: Sweden: Stordalen | collected... | reverse complement strand
TTTCTATGACCACCCTGGATCTGTCACGGCAGGGGTCGCGGGTTGGAATAGGTCGTGTTCCCCGCAAAATGGAAGTGATAGCGGACTGTGCCCATTTTTGTGCCCACGCTCATTCAAAATTAGAGCATTTATAATTTAAGTATTTACAATATATGCGATAATAGCCCTGCCGGTAGAGAGGGGGCTGGATGCAATCGTATTCGCAGGATTTGCGCGAACGAGTACTGTGGGCATTGGATCGTGGTGAGAGGCCGAGTTCGATTGCACGGCGTCTGGAAGTGAGCCGCGTCTGGGTCTACCAAGTTCGAGACCGTGCACAGAAGTCGGGCAAGCGGACCAGTTTTCAGATCGGCGGCCATCGCCGTTCACGAGTGGCTGAGATGGAATCGGTGCTGCGCGCCTGGATCGAAGCGGAGCCTGATCTGGCCTTGTCGGAATTGTCCGCACGTTTGGCCAAGCAGGATGTCTTGATCAAGCCCGGCGCACTATGGCATCAGTTGAACAAGTGGAATCTCACCTTCAAAAAAAACCCTGCACGCCAGCGAGCAAGAGCGCGAGGACGTGCAGCAAGCTCGGCGAGCATGGGCTGAAGCATTGCCGAGGATGGATGTAGAAAAGCTTGTATTCATTGATGAAACGTGGACATCGACCAGCATGACGAGACGTTGCGGGCGCGCACCAAAGGGCAAACGTTGCATCGCCTCCGCCCCGCATGGGCACTGGAAGACGACCACCTTTGTAGGTGCGCTGCGCCACCGCCGATTAACCGCACCGATGGTCACTGACGGCCCCATGGACGGGGAGATGTTTCTTGCTTACGTGCGCGAATTCTTGTGTCCAACGTTGCAGCCAGGAGACATCGTTGTTCTTGACAACCTCAGCAGCCACAAGGTCTCGGGCGTTGAGGAGGCGGTCCGTGCGACAGGGGCCTCTGTGCTTTATTTGCCACCTTACTCTCCCGACTTCAACCCCATCGAGAAGCTCTTTTCCAAACTAAAGGCACTCCTTCGCAAGGCAGCCAGACGATCCATCGATGCCCTATGGAAGGAAATCGGCGATCTGCTCAATGCCGTCACGCCTGCCGAGTGTTCGAACTTCTTCGCCTCATGCGGGTATGTAAACACTTAAATCGAAAACGCTCTAGTGGAACGGTTAGTACGATTTGGCCTTTTGGGGCTTTACGGAGTTTGCGAATTATTTGCTACCAGATGGAAACGTCCGTGCTTATGCCGATTACTGATTGAGCTCCGGGTGCGACGTTCATGTACAACCTTGAGATCAATCATGATGGTGTCCATATTCTTCGACATTTTTTGAAGGCGTGGTGGCCACTTTCAGGCGAAATCCGTAAGAACCCGTTGAACAGGTTGACCAGGTTGAAAGGATTGAAAAATGCGAAAGATTCGTGTATTCAATAGATAGCGGTACTTCATTGAAATGGAATGACTTGCTAAAAGGCTGGGGCGTGAATCCCTTCTTCGGCACCAAGATTTCCCATCTGATTGAAGTCAAAGATAAATTAAGCAATACCAGCAACTTACAGGATTTCACATCTATCACATGTCACCTGAATACCCCTTTGTGGACCCAATTCCGTCCAAAAACCATAGCAAGCGGAAATCGCTCCGGCATGGGTGTCTATACTCATCTCCCTTTGTGAGTTCCGATGCCAAATCGATCTGTTGGGGATTCTGGTGGTGTTAGACCCCGCCACTACCCCGTCAGTGGCTGCCGGCTCCGATAACCAGCTGATACTCGGGGACCAGGCGCATACTGTCCACCTTCACGATCTGCCCGTTCGATGAGAAACCGGGATCGTTGGGAAGCTCAAAATAGACCGGGGCATCCTTGCGAAGCGGCAATATGCTCAGTTCGAAAGAGTTGGATTCACGCGAATTAAGAAAGCGCCCCAGTCCGATCTGCCATTCCTGCCCGTTGTAATAGTTGTCTGCGAGAAGCTTGTGCGCCGCACTTAGCCGCGCCACATCGCCCTGGTATTTGATCTCGAGAAAAAGCTCGCTAAGTCCCTTCATGGAACCGGGAGGAATAAGGATGGACCATTTTGCCGCCTGCGGCATATCGGACTCGGCGGGAGCCTGCGCGACTCCGTTGGGACGCCAGTCCGGTGGAGGACCGTTTTTCACAGGAGGGGCGTCGCCTGCAGGCTGAATCTGGCTGGATTGGAAGTCTGGTTTTACTGCCTTAGCCTCCGCCGTAAAGCGGGAGAAGCGATCGGTGGCAGCCGTTTGATTGAGGACCAGGCTGGCCCGGGGCAGAGCGGCGAGCGGGGGCGCGATGGAGAATGCGAAATGAGGATTGTCGCGCGAACGCAGCAGGATGGGGGTTCCCTGAACATCCGGGTCAGTGAAGAAATCCTGCTCGGTCAGGAGCAAATGTTCTTCGCGCCCGATGCGAATCTTCCAGGCATCCTCTGCTTCCTGGGCGGTGAGGACAACGAGGCGGATGGTGTTGCCCTGGGTGGAAACCAGATCGATTGAGGAATCGATGCCAGGCTTGATCCCGGTCAGGTAGATTGCGCCGGAGTTGGTTGTTTTTTCCCCGCTGGAGAGAGTGACGGAGCGAACACTGGCGGCGTCAATTGCGAATTCGGCAGGAATTCCGGGGATGGTTTCGAAGTAGTAAGTTGCGGCGCCGCCGGCCGCTAGGCGCGTAAAAAGTTGTGCCGTGCAGTAGCGGATGGTGATGCCGGCGATGCGCAGGTTGAAGGGCCAGATGAAATAGGCGCCGGATGGAATATCGACCGGCCGGCGCGGAACCAGAAGATCGCCGCCCGGCAGATGAATCTGAAGCTGCGCCGCGCGCCGTTCGGGCATGGGGTAATTTCGCACATAGTTGTTGAAGAAGATGAATCCGGAGTCTCCACGCGAGCGCACCGAAGCGCGCGGAACGGTAAGGTCCGATGGGTTCCTGGGCAGAGTGTCGGGAGCGTGGACCATCATCGGAGCCAGGTCCGATCCAAAATCGTTCAGGAAGTAATCAAAGACTTTCAGCTTGCGCAGAGAGGCGCGCTCCTGGCCGAATTCTCCGAGGGGGGCCTGAAAGTCGTAGGACTTGATGGGCACATCGTTGGGATAGCCGGTCTGCTGCGACTCCTGGAGAGTGGAGAGTTTGCCATCGGGATTCTCGCCGCCTTGAAACATGTAGGTTCCGTAGAGGTTGACGCCTGAACCGAGCATGACCGGGAACATGGCGGCAATGTCGTCGGGCTGGATGACGGGGCGGCGATGGTAGGTGTCTTCGATGCCGCCGCCGGTCTCCGCGGTGAAATATGGCACCAGATCCCTGGCCGGCTGCGCGTCCTTCGCGCTCTGAATTGCGTTGGCATTGACGCGGCGGTGGAAGCGAAAGGCATACACCTCAGTAGGCGGTAGCTTGGTGATCGAACCATCCCAGGGGGCATCGGGATAGCCGCCGCCATAGACGGGGAGCACGGCAGGCTGCGGCACCACGGCGTTGTCCCAAGCGGTGACAGTGTACAGCGGAACGTCGAGGCCGCTGGCAATGGCAATCTTCTTCAACTCGAGGATGTGCTCCTCGCCCGCGCCCGGTCCGCGCTTGGAGTACTCGTTTTCAAGCTGGATGCCGATCACGGGCCCTCCGTCTTTAAAGAGCAGGCCGTTGAGCTGACGGCCGATCTGGCCATACCACAGGCGGACCGAGGCAAGATACGCGGGATCGTTGACCCGGGTCGGCCCCTTCTTGAGCACCCAGTCAGGGAAACCGCCGTTGCGGACCTCGCCGTGATCCCATGGTCCAATGCGCGCCAATAAAAACATTCCGTGCCGGGCGCAAAGCTGCGCAAATGCGCGCAGGTCGCGTTGTCCGCTCCAATCGAACTGGCCTTCGATTTCCTCGTGGTGGATCCATATGACGTAGGTGGCCACGATATCGACGCCGGCGGCCTTCATCTTGAGGATTTCGTCTTCCCATTGCGCCCTGGGATAGCGCGAGAAGTGAAACTCTCCCATGACCGGCAACCAGGGCTTGCCGTTGCGGGTCAGGTAGCGGCTGTTGATGCCAATCGTGCTTCCGGAAGGAGAAGTTGCGGAGCCTGGGTCGAAGAGTGCGGGCCCCGGCTCGACAAAGGGTTGACTGGCGTCGATGCGAATCGACGTGCCGTTTTGCGCGCGTAACGAATTGGAGGCGAAGAGTCCGGCGAGCACAACAGCAACAGTGAAAGCGCGCGTCAAAACCTGCCGAATCGTTGAGCTTTTCAGGGCAAATTGCAGGAATGAGAACTTAGGCGGGATCTTCATGCAGGCCATTTCTTTCTCCGGCACAGCTTTACTTAGTCGCAATCGAGAAAGAACACTCTATTCCTTTGCCGCATCTTTCAAATCCGCCGAAAGTCGGATCGGCCGGCCGTGAGCTTCGACTGCTGCCAAAGGGGATCGTGTACTGAATGCCGTGACTCAGACCTGAGCGTTTCTACCGGCCCGTGGACCTTCCATTTCGCAAGGTCGCTCACAGGGACACCCCGTTGGTTGCACTTGACTGAGTATCATAGTCTACAGACGATGCATTCGCAGGAGCGCCGGTTGCGGTCCGGACCCCCATCGCGCGGTTAACAGAGGAATTCGATCATGATGAAAAGGGCATCAGGAGAAAAGAACGAGATAAATGAGATCCCGGGTATTCTGGATGCCATTGCGCACGCGCCGATCGCCAAGCGCGCCATGACCAATCACGGAGTGCTCAACGAAGCATATTCGTATGCCAAGCCAAGCTCGTTCTCGCGTGGAATGAGGATTGATATCGGCGGGCTAGCCATCCTGCTCATATCGGGCACCGCCTCGATCGAAGAAGACGGCAAAAGCGTTCATGTCGGCGATTTTCCGGCCCAGCTTCGGCGCACTTTCTCGAACATCACAGGGCTGCTGGCGAGCGAAGGCGCCACATGGCACGATGTGGTGCGCACCACCTGCTATCTGCGCGATATCGATCGCGACTACGATGTGTTCAACGCGGGGCGGACTGCGTTTTTCAAAGAGCAGGGACTGAATCCGCTGCCCGCCTCCACCGGAATCCAGGCGCTTCTATGCCGGCCCGAGCTGTTGGTCGAAATTGAGGCCATTGCAATGTTTCGGACAGAAAAGGCAGGCAGCGGGCAGAAGTAGTTCGAATGAGGTGCGCAGAGTCAAGAACGGCGAACAAGGGGAGAAGCCGGGACCAGAGGCTGAGAATCGATGGTTCCCGAACCTTCCTTGAGGGTAATGAGCCGGTTGACCTGGACGGACTTGTGCTGCTCAACGAGCCCCAGCGGCCAACGGACTTCAATATCGACGGACTCCGCGGAGCCAAGGCCAAAATGGAGACGCGGGTCGTTTGAGGACACGTAACTCGACTGGCTCATGGCCTCCTGCACCTGCACTTTTCCGCCGTAGCGGACAATTACGCGACTCCCGAAGGCACTGCGGTTGCTCCTGGTTCCGATGAGGCGAATCTTGATCCAACGATTCGCAGATGGAGCATCGTTGCGCAGCAGGGACGGAATCTCGTTCTGATTCATGATGACGATATCCAGGTCGCCATCATTGTCAAAGTCGCCGAAGGCGCAGCCGCGGCTGACATGGCGGGCATTGAGGGCGGCCTGGCTTTCCGTAGGAATCTGCTGGAAGGTTCCGTCCCCGCGGTTGCGGAAGAGGATGCGCGGCCCGCGGCGTGGATACTTGTCGGGGTAGACCGCATCGAGCTCCGGATAGACCTGTCCAGTGACAAGAAAGATATCCGGATAGCCGTCGTTATCCAGATCAGGCAATCCCACTCCCCAACTCACAAAGCGGCGCTCATGAATAAGCCCTGCCTGGGTGGTCACATCATCGAATTCGCCTTTGCCGTTGTTGTGGTACAAGCCGCTAGCCTGGTTCATGTAGTGGGTGCGGACAATATCGAGGCGCCCGTCGCAGTCATAGTCGCCAATGGCGACGCCCATGCCGGCCATCTCCTTGCCGTCGCTGCTGAGAGCGACGCCGCGCAGCAGGGCCTCGTCGCGAAAGGTGCCGTCGTGGTTGTTCATCAGCAGCATGCTGGGGGTGGTATCGCAGGCCACGAAGATGTCAGGCCATCCGTCCTCATCCACGTCAAAAGCAGCGGCAGTGAGGCCGTATGATCCGCGGAGCGCGCCCACGCCGGACTGCTTCGATACGTCGGTAAAGGTGCCGTTGCCGTTGTTGCGGTAGAGCAGATGGCTGGGCAGGGGGAGCCCGCTCGGGCCGCAGTTGACCGGCACGCCCTCGAAGTTGCAATTGGGCCGCTCCAGCGACGGCGTGGGCAGAGTAGCAATGGTGACGTCGGCGTAGTTAGAGACGAAGAGATCGAGCCAGCCATCGCGGTTGTAGTCGACGAAGGTGCATCCGGAGCCGAAGCGAGTGGTCTTGCTGTCTAACCCGGCCTGCGTGGTGACGTCGGTAAAAGTGCCGTTGCCGTTGTTGTGGTAGAGGCGATTCTGCCCAAAGTAGGTGACGTAAAGATCTTCGAAGCCGTCGTTGTTGTAGTCGCCCACGCAGACGCCGACGGCCCAGCCGGCATCGATGAGTCCGGCCTGCTCTGTGACGTCGGTGAAGGTGCCGTCGCGATTGTTGCGGTAGAGGCGGTTGCTGGCGCCGGGGGGAATGCTTTCCAGGAGCCGGCCACCGAGGATGAAGATGTCCATCCAACCGTCATTGTCGTAATCGAAAAAGGCGCAACCGCCTCCCATGATCTCAGTGAGGTAGGTGGCCTTAACTCCGTAGCCGTAGGGCATGACCTTGGTGAGTCCGGCAGCTTGGGCCACATCTGTAAATTGTGAAAAGGGAGCGATTGCACCGGCTGTCGCCGGGCCAGCCAGTGAACCCGCGGGAAGCGCCGCGGACGCAACCACGCCTGGAATCAACTTCAAGAGGCGGCGGCGCGACCAGCGGTGGATGGCACTGGACATCATTTCCTTCAACGCTGGCAACCCCCCTGAGCGCACCGGCAAAGGGTCCGGCTCAAGCTTCTGATGGATTCCTTTGTCTCAAGTTTACAGACACTCATTTACGAGCACTTATAGAATACCAGTGCGTCCGCTTCGGCGCCCTCACTGTTTCGGCTGGGCGTCCCGGATTGCTTGTTGGAGCTGCCGAGCTTCAGCGTTGGAGGGATCGATTGCCAGCGCGTGGTCCACGGTTTCGGTGGCATCGTGCCACTTGGCTTCGCTGGCCAGAGTTGCGGCAAGATTGATCCACGCGGCCACATAGGATGGGGAAGCTTGAATCGCCGCGTGAAAGTACGCTTCGGCCGCAGCCGTGTCGCCGCTGCGGGCGGCAAGATAGCCCAACTGGCTCTGGGCTTCGGCCAGTTTAGAGTCCAACTCAATCGCGCGCAGCAGCGCGGCCTTCTCATTCACCAGGTCGTTGGTCTTATCCAGCGCCCTGGCAAGCTTGTAATAGATAAGAGCTTCATCGGGGTTGGTGACCAGCGCGGCACGGTAGAGCGCTGCGGCCTTCACGAAATCGCCCGCGGCCATCGCCTCGTCGCCCACCTCAGCGTTTCCCGCGGCTTGCGTCCGGTCAGCCTGGGCCTTCTTGAGCTGCTGATAGATGCGCAGCCGCTCTTGTGCCTGTTCCCGGTCACCCATGCTTTGCAATACTTTTGCAAGATCGTACTGGACCTCAGGGTCTGGAATGCCAAGAGCGATGGCTTTCTCGAGGTGTTCCTTGGCCCCTTGCAGGTCAGGGAGCTTTGCCAAAACATTGCCGAGAGCCATTTGAGACTTGGGGTCGTTCGGATTCACTGCAATGGATCGCTCCAGATGCACCTGGGCCTGCTTGTAGTCTCCGTCCTGTGTTTCAAGGACGGAACTCAGATAGAGCGCTTCCCAGTTGTCCGGATGAGCCAGCAACACCTTATGCAAAAGCTGCGGGGCGTTTTCCGAGTGGCCTGAAACCAGCATTCGACAGTAGAGAAGCTGCGTATCCAGGTCCCCTGGATGACGCTCGAGCGCAAGGTCGAGAACCGTATACGCTTCTCCGTCCCGGCTGAGCAGTTTGAGGACCAGCGCCAATTCTCTGGCGAGCGGGAGGGAATCCGGCGCGGTGTTGAGGCCTTCGCGCAACACTTTGGAGGCATCAGTCAGCATGGCCAAACTCGCATAAGCGGTCCCCAGGTTCAGACTTTGCGACGATGAGCGCACCCTGGTCTCCGCAGGCTTTCCCAACAGAGTCATCACACCCACATAGTCCTTGTCGTCAATCAGATCCTGTGACAATGCGTCCAGCGCCGTCTCCGAGTCAGGGTCGATGGCCAGCGCAGCCCGCCATTCGCTCTCTGCCGCTGCGGTCCTGTTCAACTTGTCGAGCGCCGCGCCGAGGGCAAGGTGCGGCCTGACATCGCTGGGATTGAGGCTCGCCGCTGCGTGCAGGGGCTCTTCGGCCTCGGCTGCGTGACCAGTGGAGTAGAGGCTCAGCCCCCACATGTACTGGTAGGATTCCGAGTCCGGCTGCAATTTGGCTGCGGATGCGAAAGCCTGGGCAGCACATTCAAACTGCTTCTGATCTCCGAACCAGGCGCCGAGATTGGCGTATTTCTCCGCACTCGGTTTGCCCTGAAGGTCTGCCCTCATCTTCGCCGGGGCGGTGCAGGTTGCAAATGCGGCGGAGGAGAAAAGCGTCAAAAGGAGAAGGGCGGTGCAAGAGTGAAGCAACAGGGGCGGAAGCCGTTTTCTACCAGTCATTTGAAGCCGATTCATCTCAGCCAGGCCGGCATCGGGTTCACTGGGCGTGCCGGTGGGTATGGGCTTGGAGTCGGGGGTGGACATGGTTAGCTGTACCAAGTATAGAAGACAGGACATAAGGCCCGTGTGCGCAGGCTCCAATCAAGCTCCAATGCAGATGAAGTTTACAGCCAATCCTGACCTGGCACAACCACCAACAGTTGGAATGAGGGGGCTGGTTTTGTTCGCCGTTTTCTACAGAAGGGCGATCAACGGTGTTGTGCCCAGACGGCACCGCAATTGGAATCCGATCCAGCGCAGAGCCAGGGGCCTTCTCGCCGAGTTGCAAGATCAACGACTTAGGCCGTTCTTCCGAATTTGGTAAAGCGATTTCCAAATAAATCTCGCCAATCCTACTTTCGGCGGATACCAATCGTTACTCTAGGCGAGTAAGATTCACCGCAACTCAGGTTCAAAGCAGAATTTCATGCTGAAATGAATTCCAGGGTTCAGAATGGAGTGATCTGAGTGTTTTTTCAAGAGCATTCACGGTTGAGAACGTTTTCATCGGCAGTGAGGATTGAATTCGGATGTCTATGAAATCAATCCAGATACTGCTTACAACTCTCAACAGGAGGTGGTCATGCATTTGATCGACGCCAAGACAATTCGAGCAGGGTTGCTCGTCGCACTCATCCTCGTATGTTCATGTGGGCTTGTCTTCGGACAGGGCACAAACGGCAGCCTGACAGGACAGGTTACCGATCCGACGGGGGCAGTTATCGTAGGGGCGAACGTCACTCTTACCAACGTTGGAACCAACTACGTCCAGGCCGCCAAATCGGATTCCACCGGCGTGTTCCTGTTCAATCTGGTGCCGCCCGGCAACTACTCGCTGGCTGTTTCAGCCCCTGGGTTTGCCGCGTACACACAAATAGGCATTGTGATGAATGCCAACCTGTACGCCAACCAAAACGTGCAAATGAGAGTGGCTAGCTCCGCGGGCCAGGTCGTAAATGTGACGGCCGACACTGCCCTGATCAACACCACCTCGGCAGAACTGGGAATGACAGTCAACGAGCAGTCGGTGAGCGAGTTGCCGTTGAACGGCCGCGACCCCTCCACTCTGGCGCTGCTGGCGCCGGGCATAGTCGACGGCAACCATGCCGGCGTTGCCTGGCAGCAGAACGGCTTCTCATTCCCGAATGAGGCTGTGACCTCATCCAATGGCGGCCGCGTCGGCAGCACGTTCTACATGCTTGACGGCGTCTCCAACATGGACACCTACCTGGGCTCCAACTCGCCCACGCCCAACTCCGACGCTACGCAAGAGTTCCGCCTGATTTCCAACAACTTCAGCGCAGTTTACGGCTTCTCGACGGGCGGCGTTGTTTCCATGGCCACCAGGAGCGGCACCAACGAGTGGCACGGTGGCCTGTTCGAATTCATGCGCAACGGAGATTTTGACGCATCAAACTGGAGCAACCACATTCAGGATACTTACCGGCGCAACCAGTTCGGCGGCTATGTCGGCGGACCGGCGCTCAAGAACAAGCTGTTCTTCTTCTTCAACTACCAGGGAACGGTCGTTGTCGGCGGCCCGGGAACTTCGAGCAACTCCACCACAACGCCCACCACGCAGATGATGAAAGGGGACTTCAGCGGGCTCATCAATTATAACCAGGCCAACGATCCCAAAGATTGCGGCACGGGTTATAACGTGCCTGCAGCGGAACAGACAACCAACTGCGGCTGGCTGAACGGACCATTCCAAACCGTGAATGGAGTGCCGAACCAGCTCATTGGCGGCGCCACCGGGCTTGATCCGGTAGCCGTGCAGTTTACCAACGATGGGTTGCCGGGGCACACAGCCGCGGCTTCAGGAACTGCGCCTCCGACGTCCGCGGCCCAGAATCTGGCCGGGGGGATGTTGTACACATCGGCCACCCTGGGGAATTCCAAGTTCAACGAGTACACGGCCAAGGTTGACTACGATGTGACCAAGAGCCAGCGGGTCACGCTGCGCTCGTTCGTCGACAAGTTCATTCAGCCGCCGGGCGACACGCCGGGCAATGTTCTCTCCGTGATCAACATGGTCAACTGGAGCCAGACCTTCGGCGAGCAGATGTGGTATTTCAACGAGATCCTGCAGCACACCTGGACGGTGAACGCCACCACGGTGAACACGTTCACAGGTTTCTGGACCCAGCAGAGCGCGCATAACGGCACCCCGGTCCTCGACCATAACGGCAAGAACATGTGCTGGTCGCGGTACATCAACATCACCGAGCCGGGCTGCTATATGGAAGGCGCGTATTTTGGCGGCTCCAACGGCGGCTGGACCGAGCCCTCGAATGAAGTCCGCGGCACCATAGGGTTCTCCGACACCCTGATCAAGACCATCCACCGTCACACGATATCGGTGGGCATCGATCTGGTGCACCAGCGGGCGGTCGAAAACGCATCCGACTATCCGGCCGACGCCATCATCGACTTCGGCGGCGGCTACACCGGCAACGGCGTTACCGACTGGCTGATGGGTTACATGAGCAATTACGAGCAGGGAGCCGGCGAACTGGCCGACATCCAGGGCTGGCTGATCGACCCGTACGTCAACGACGAGTTCCGCTTGAAGCCCGGCCTGACCCTTACCCTCGGCTTGCGCTGGGATCCGGACTCACCGCCCGCCTCTGTCGGAGGCCGTGGGACGGCTTTTGTGGCCGGCCAGCAGAGCTACATGTACCCCGGCGCGCCACTGGGACTGATTTACCCCGGCGACACCAATATGACTGCCGGCCTTCGCCCCGCCGACAAGAGATACTTTGAGCCCCGCATCGGCGTCGCCTACCAGCCCAGTAATATGCCGAAGACCTCGTTCCACGCGGCATTCGGCATGTTCAGCGCTCCGGTGCCTTACTCCGACTACAACCACGTCGTCGATATGGCGCCCTTTGCTCCGGCATTCTCACCAAATGCGCCGTCGAATACGCCGATTTGCTCTGGTGGCGCTACCTGCACGCCGAATACCGGCCAAACGTTGGCCGGATACATGAACTTCCACAGCCCATGGGCAACCCCGTCGTTCAATACACCCAAGGGCAACCCATTCGGCACCGGCCCCGGCCTGATTCCATGGGCCAACCCCACCTACCAGGCGCCGCTAAACTCGGTGATCCAAACCCCGATCTATGTGCAGGATTCCTTCAGCCGGAACTTCAAGCAGGCCATAACCCAGGCCTGGAACTTTGCAGTGGAGCAGCAATTGAGCAACACCATGGCCATGCGCGTGGCCTATGTCGGCAGCCAGTCGTATCACCAGGACTACGTCATGGATAGAAACGCCCAAAGCTACACCTACTGCACCTACTACAACAACCCGAGCTGCGCGCTGCCAACGCAAGCGAACGTCAACAATGGCACCCTCACGCTGGCTTCCTTTCCGCACCCCCTCTACACCCAAATCCTGGAATATGACAGCGGCGCCACGGCCAGCTATCACTCACTGCAGGCTACCGTCCAGCGTCACATGGCCCATGGCCTCCAGGGGCAGTCCAGCTTTACCTGGCAGAAGACAATCGACGTGTCAAGTTTCGCCGACATTGCCGGCGAAACAAGCGGAATGACCAATCCCGCTAACCTGCACTGGAGCAAGGGCCTCTCCAATGCCCATATCCCCTTCACCTGGACCAGCAACTTCATTTACAACAGTCCGGAGTTGAAGGGGCAGAGCCTTGTGCTTCGCGAACTGGCGGGAGGTTGGGAGATAAGCCCCATCATCACCTGGCAGTCGGGCACGCCGTTCAGCGTCGGTTCGGGCAACAGTAATGTTGCCTATGGCGAGCTTAACAAGGGCGACGGCTGCTTCGATGGCTGCAGCGGCGACCGAGCCGACCGCGTTCCGGGAGTGCCTCTCAAGGTTCGCCAGGGCGGGCGGGGCAACTGGACGAAGTCGTACTTCAACACGGCTGCGTTCACGACCCGTCACGACGGAACCTTCGGCACCAGCGGCCGCAACATCATCCAAGGCCCTCCGGGCTTTAACATCGACTCGTCGGTGATGAAGAACTGGTCGATCCTTGAAAAGTACAAGCTGCAGATGCGCTTCGAGCTCTTCAACGCGACCAACCACCCCATCATGGGCAATCCGGATGCCAGCCCTCCTGGGGGCAGTGGCGTTCTGGGCGGCGGGGACGGGTGCGCCGGGGAAATCAACTGCGGCAACAAAGGCTTCGGCAGCCCGAACAACACCACACGTGTAGGCCAGGCCGCTCTGAAACTGACCTTCTAACCAACACTGAAAGGCCCGGGCGGCACAGTTTGCTGCCCGGGCTTTTCCTTTTTGTCCGGGCGCCGCACTCCGTGAATGCGAGAACGAGTAAGAGAACGATGTAGCCTCCTGTAAAATATTGAGCGGAAGAGGGTCACAGCTCGAGCGTGGCGCCGGGAGAATCTGAATGCTCGAACTTAGCTCGCAATCGCCGCAAAAGCCGAAGCGCGCATTCCTGCCGGTGTTTGCAATTCTGGCTGTTTCCCTGGCGCCAATCCTGTTCCTGTCATTCCGGAACAACGTACTGGGCAAAGAACGGAGCCCGGCAGCCGCGGCCTTTTTGGCGCCAGCCGAGGCATCGCTGTGGCCCATCTCCATCGACTACCCTGAAGACGGTTCCATATTCCCGCCCGGCATCACCCCCCCCATGTTTCTTTGGCGCGATGCGGCTGCGGTTTCCTGGCACATCGACGTCGCGTTTGGCGACAAGGCTGCTCCCATTCACGTTGTAACCAAAGGGGAACGGCTGCGCGTAGGCGCCATCGATCGCGATTGCATCTCAAGCACAAATGAACTGCCTAAACTCACTGCGCAGCAGGCGGCTTCCTGGACGTGGACTCCCGACGCGTCCACTTGGGCGACAATCCAGTCGCATTCCAAAGAACTGCCGGCTACAGTGACGATCACCGGCTACGGCCGCTCTCAGACGCCCTCGTCCCTGGCGCGCGTTTCCATTACCACATCGAAGGACCCGGTGGGCGCACCCATTTTTTATCGCGACGTGCCCCTGATGCCATCGGAAGGAGCAAACGGCACCGTTCAGCCTCTGCCGCTCACGGCACTTCACTTGATTCATTGGCGTCTTCGCGACATACGCCAGCCCGTCAGCCGCACGGTCCTGAAAGACATGCCCACCTGCGCCAATTGCCATTCGTTCTCCGGCGACGGAAAAACCATGGGAATTGACATCGATGGCCCGTCCAACGACAAGGGACTTTACGCCATTGCGTCCGTCAAGCCCCATGTTTCAATTCAGAACAAAGACATCGTGCAGTGGAACACGGATGGACAGGTTGGTCAGACGCGTGTGGGTTTCATGTCGCAGGTATCGCCCGATGGCAAGTATGTGATCAGTACGTTCGCCGGGCCCTCCCTTGACGTTTCGAAGAGTTACTTCATCACTAACTTCAAAGACTATCGATTTCTTCAGGTTTTTTATCCAACCCGCGGCATCCTCGAGTGGTACAGCCGCGAGGCGGGGAAGCGCCAACCCCTTCCCGGCGCCGACGATCCCCGCTATGTGCAAACGGACGGAGTGTGGAGTCCCGACGGGAAGTACATTGTGTTTGCGCGAGCAGAGGCCAAAGACCCACATCAGGAAGGCCAAAAGCCCGCAATTCACGCCAACGATCCAAACGAGACTCCCATCCAGTACGATCTTTACCGCATTCCATTCAATGAGGGGCGGGGAGGAGTGCCCGAAGCGATCGCCGGAGCCTCACAAAATGGGATGAGCAATAACTTCCCCAAGGTTTCGCCGGACGGGCGCTGGATCGTCTTTGTGCAATGCCACAACGGGCAACTCATGCGCCCCGACAGCCAGCTGTTCATCGTTTCATTTGGCGGAGGCAAGGCGCGGCGTTTGCGGGCCAATACGCCGCTGATGAACTCCTGGCACAGCTTTTCGCCAAACGGCCGCTGGCTGGTCTTCTCATCGAAGGCAAGATCGCCATACACGCAAATGTATCTGACGCATCTCGACGCCGATGGAAACGACAGTCCGGCTATCCTTATCGACAACGCTACGGCAGCGAATCGGGCAGTCAACATTCCGGAGTTTGTCAACATTCCCAGCGACGGGATGCTGGATATTCAGGTGCCGGCGGTCGATCTCTATAAGCTGATGTCACAGGCGATGGATCTTGAGGGGGAGGGGAAGAACGGCGAGGCCCTTGTGCTGTGGAGAAAGGCCCTGGCGATCGATCCCAACGACGCCCGCGTTCAGAATGGACTGGGGCTCTCTCTTTATATTCAGGGAGATGTTCAGGAGTCATTTGAGCACCTGCGGCAGGCGATTCGCCTCAACCCCCAGTATGTGGAGAGCCGGTTCAATCTCGGCAAGTTTCTTGTTCAGCAAGGTCATCCGGGTGAGGCGCTGCCGGAGCTCCAGCAGACGCTTCAGGTCAAACCGCGGTTTGCGCCTGGTGAGGAGGCCCTGGCGATGGCGCTTCAGCTCCTGGGCAACAGCGCGGAGGCCCTTGTCCACTGGCGCAAGGCGCTGGCGCTGGAACCCAAGAGCATCACCGCACTATCCGGGGCGGCATGGCTGCTGGCAACGGCTCCGGATGCGAACACTCGCAACGGCGCAGAGGCGGTAACACTAGCTGAAAGCGCCAATGAACTTGCATCGGGGGAGAATCCGGAAGTGCTCGACACCCTGGCTGCGGCTTATGCAGAGTACGGAGATTTTGTGAAGGCGCGAGCATTCGCCAATCGTGCCCTGGATCTGGCCGTGGCACAAAAGGACAAGGCCATGACTGCTGCTATCCGAGGCCGGATTCAGCTCTATACCAATAGCAAGCCGTTCCGTGATAATCAGCCGTCAGAGACTGTTGTGCGAACCGTCGCCGATGGACAATAAAAACAGCCAAGCACAAAGTCAGGAAGATCCGATCAATCGAAAAGTGAGGGCGTACGCAGCCTTCTCGCCGGCGTATTCTGGCCGTCTGCGCATTTGCTGCAGCCCGAGTAGTATTGATCAGTATTTCTTCGATCTTGAACGTTTAAAGAGGAAAAATCCTCTCCGCACTGTAAACCTCTTCCCTGGCGGGGATTGTCAGGAAGCGGGCGTTGCGCGAAGATGAGTTGTGGACAGGTGCGCGATGCGGAAGCAAGAGTTCGCCTTCGGAAACCGGGAGCTGAAGCAAGTTCAGCGTCCTGTCCCTCCACGCCTGATGGAGCGCCAAGCCAGTCGCCATTCTCCGTATTTCCATCCAGGATTCTCTCTGGCGCTGCCGTTTTTGCTGATGATCGGTTCGATGTTCTGGCAGGCGCCGCGGGCGGCAGCTCAGAATAACCCGTCAACCGGCACCTGGAACTACACGGCACGATCGTGGCAGTTGCAGAACGGATTGCCGGGAGAGACAGTTCAGGCGTTCAGCCAAACGCCTGACGGTTATCTGTGGGTGGGCAGCAGCGAGGGTCTGGCTCGGTTCGACGGGGCGCACTTTTTACTTTTCACCCACGAGAATACACCTGCACTTATTGAAAACAGCGTGTTTTGCCTCTTGACAGGGCGCGACGGCCGATTGTGGATCGGGACCGAAGGTGGCGGCCTGGTGGAAATGCACAATGGCGTGTTTCGTATCTACGCAGACGCCAATGGAATGACCGGCAAATTTATCCGAGCTCTTTTTGAAGATCATACGGGCACGATTTGGGTGGCCACCGACAATGGCCTGTTTCGGATGGCGGGCGAGAGATTCGAACGAGTCGACAACCGTCCGGAGATGCCCGCCAACGCCTTTCACGGCATCGCCGAGGACGATTTGGGGCGAGTCTGGGCTGGAGCGGCCCAACTGTATGCGATTGAAAACGGCCAGCCCAAAGAGTTTGTATTGGATGGAACTGACAGCCAGAATCGTGTGAAGTCGATCCGGAAAACCGAGGACGGTTCAATCTGGGTCGGTACGGTTTCCGGGCTTCACCGGTTGCGGCCAGGAAGCAAAAGATTCGAGCGGGTCCTCGGTGTTTGGGGAACTGTGCGCACGCTCTTCAGTGCTTCCAGCGGCGAGTTGTGGGCGGGCACCATCGGTCAAGGGATATTTCGCATTCCATTCAAGACCCAAAACGGCAAGGTGACCCGCTTGACGACGCCGTCGCCCCTGGTCAGCAACACCGTGCTATCCATCTTTGCCGACGACAGCAAGGACCTGTGGATAGGCACGCAAGTGGGCATGATTCGCTTGAGCCCAACCCCGGTGCGCGTCCTGTTGTTGCCGGCCTCCGCGGACTCGGATTTCGGCACCGTTTCGCTGGACACGGATGGCAGCCTTTGGGCGGCTTCAAACCAGGTGGTTCATGTGCAAGATGGCGCGGCTGTTTCACACCGGTTCCCTGGCGTGGGAAGCGCGCATGTGCGCAACGTGATTCGCACCCGTGACGGTACGCTTTGGGTTGGGACCGACGGCAGCGGGGTCTTCAAGGTCTCTGCAGAGGGCACCACACAATACACTTCGCGTCAGGGATTGGTGAACAACTTTGTCAGGGGATTCCTGGAGGCTCGCGACGGCAGCCTGTGGATCGCCACGGATGCCGGGTTGAGCCACCTGGACAGGAGCGGCTTTCACTCGATCGCCATGGACAACGGGCTGATTTACTACAGCACCCGCTCGATCCTTGAGGATCGCGCTGGGGACATCTGGATAGGTACGGATGGAGGGTTGAGTCACTTTCACAATGGGCGGCCGGTTTACGATGCCGCCACCGAGGCCCTCAAGGGTGAAAAGGTCTGGGCCGAGCATGAAGATTCCGATGGCGGCTTATGGTTCGGTACTCGCACATGTGGGCTCCTGCGCTTTCGAGACGGTACGCTTAACCGTTACACAACTGCCAATGGCTTGGCCAGCGACAGTATCTTCGCCATTCTTGAGGATAGCCGCAAGCACTTTTGGATCAGCAGCCCGTTGGGCGTGATGCTGCTCAATCGCGACGATCTCGATGCGCAGGCACAAGTCCCCCGGCGGACGCTCTCGATGCGGCTCTATCGCGCCGACGACAGCGATACACCGACCCAATTCTATGGTGGAACACAGCCCGCCGGAGCCATCACGCCGGATGGAGAAGTCTGGTTTCCCACAAACCGTGGATTGTGGAGAATTCGCCCCGCCGAGGCTGATCCTTCCACGTTATCCCACCTTGCCATCAGAGCGGTTCACGTGGATGGCAAACAGATGCTCCAAACGGATTCCGTTACCCTTGCCGTGAGCGCATCGCGACTGGACATCGCCTACGAACCGCTGATGCTGAGGTCACAGGAGAACCTCCGATTCCGCTACCGCATCGAAGGCTTCGATAAGGACTGGATTCAAGCCGGCTCGCAGCAACGGTCTGCCACCTATACCAACCTTCCCTCCGGCTCCTACAAGTTTGTTGTGGAGGCCTGGGAAACCGATCACCCCGATCTTGTCGCTCAGGCAACAATGGCGCTGGTCAAGATGCCCTATTTTTACCGGACGCCTTGGTTTATTGCGCTTTGCGCGCTGCTCTTGGGGCTGGTATCAATACTGGCTTATCAGGTAAGAATGAAGCAGGTGCATGGGCGCTTCAAGGCAGTGCTTGCCGAACGGTCACGGTTGGCGCGGGAGATGCACGACACCATGATCCAGGGCTGCGCCAGTGTTTCCGCAATGCTCGAGGCCGCTTCAACCTGCGACAAGGGCGACAGCGAAAGCCGCCAGCACATGATCGATTTCGCAAATACACAAATTCGCTCAACCATGGACGAAGCGCGTCAGGCAGTTTGGAATCTTCGAGTTGGGGAGCGAGCGCCAAGCGACCTGGCTACCTGTCTTGCGCAGATGGCCGAGAGGTTGAGCAGGGAATACGGTGTGCGCGTGGATTGCCACTTTCCAGAAAATGCCTTCCCGATTGGGCAACAGGAAACGCATGAACTGATGATGGTTGTGCGTGAAGCCTTCTTCAACGCCATCCTGCACGGCCATCCCAAAACGATTGTCGCCGACTTGTCATTCTCTTCGGAGTCCTTGGAAATGGTCCTTTCCGATGACGGACTTGGCTTTGATCCGGAAGTTACACCCTGGGAAGGCCATTATGGCCTGCAAGGGATGAGGGAGCGCGTGCATCGATTCGGCGGAGTACTAAGAATTCACAGCGCACCACGCCAAGGCACGAAGATTCGAGTTACCATACCCAAGGCAGGCCTTTCCCGCAAGATGGAAGGCAAGTCTTTGCGATCCGAGCCCGTACGCTGACTGAGCGGTTTGGTTCCATCATTGGATCAAGGTTTGATGAAACCGATAAAAATACTCATAGTCGACGATCACCCGATCATGCGGATCGGGATTGCGGCTCTGATCGCTTCCTCGAGCGAGATGGTTACGGTCGGCCAGGCCGGCAGCGGCGAAGAGGCCATCGAGCAACACGCCCTGCGCAAGCCCGATATTACCCTGATGGACCTGCGATTGCCGGGGATAAGCGGCGTGGAGACGATTCGCCGGATTCGCAGCACATCACCGGAAGCACGCTTCATCGTGCTGACCACATACGAGGGCGACGAAGATATCCACCAGGCCATGGAGGCCGGCGCAAGCGGCTACCTGGTAAAGGGACTACCCCAGCAGGCGCTGGCCAGCGCGGTACGCCGCGTTCACGCCGGCGGCCGTTACCTTCCTTCGCCAATGTCGCAGATGCTCGCCTCACGCACTCCGGATTCAAGTTTGAGCGCCCGCGAGCGCGAGGTCCTGGAGTTGGTGGCCAAGGGCAATTCAAACAGGGAAATCGGCGCGGCCCTGGGAATTTCCGAGGCCACTGTCAAGTGCCACGTGAGCGTGATTTTGATGCGCCTAAGTGCAAGCGACCGAACCCAAGCCGTGGTTACGGGTTTGCAGCGAGGTTTGATTCACTTGTGATTCAGCCCACGAATGGTGTAGGCGTCCCGTTCTTGTTAGCGATCATCTGAAAACGTATTTTTCTGAACATCTGCCGGCGGAGTCTGGGTCGCGATCCGTAGCTTGAGGCGGAGGTAATCGCGGTAGTTTTCCGGGGCGGGATTCTCTTGAAGTTCT
>Ga0182014_10003224_pt1 | contig 19781 bp, 20 predicted proteins | sample 612S2DmetaG_FD_120489 | JGI IMG/M metagenome (GOLD analysis project Ga0182014, IMG submission 120489) | Permafrost microbial communities from Stordalen Mire, Sweden - 612S2D metaG | ecosystem: Environmental > Terrestrial > Soil > Wetlands > Permafrost | place: Sweden: Stordalen | collected... | reverse complement strand
GTGAACTCGATCGCCTTGCCTGGAGTGGCGTTCTTGGCCACGAAGGTCTGGATGCCGGGATCTTCCGGCACGGACTTGAAGGCCGTTCCCGAGCCCGCGGTGAAGGTCATGCTCTTGGGCACAAGCACGGCGAGGTTATCGGCCGGCAGCGTGACCTGGGACTGAAAGGTGTACTTGCCGCCGCTGTAAGGCACGTTGTAGCTGAGCTGGAAGAGCGTGTCCTTTTCGCCGTCGTCGGGCTGGATGGGGAAGTTGAACGAGTAATGACCCTTGGGGCCGTCCGGGTCGAGCCTTACGGAGGTGGGCAGGCCGTTGGGCCGCTGCGCGCCCGCGCCGTTTACCACCGCCTCGACGGGCAGCACGATCTCGAAGGTGTGCTCGCTCCACTGTGCGATGGGCGGCGAACTGGTGTTGTGGACGAAGTACCGCTCGGCCACTTTGAGCTGGCCGTTTTCGGCCTCCACCTCCAGCACGTCGGCCTCGATGAAGACGCCCTGAACCTTCGCGGCCACGTCATAGACCGAAATGTCGCCAGGCGCGTTCCCCTCAGGCGCGCCGATAAAGTAGGTTGCGCCCTGGTGGGTTACCCGGACCAGGTAAGGACTGCTGGCGGGCTTGTTCAGCGAATAGTGCCCGCTGGCGTCGGTCGTCGCATGGGCCACTTCACCCATGCCAGCCTGCACGTCCAGCAGCACCACGGTGTCGCCCACAGCCGGTTTGCCGTTGGTCTTGTTGGTCACCGTGCCGGTGACGGTAGCGGCCTGCGCCAGTGCGCCTATTGCAAGCAGGCTCAAGGCAAAAGTGCGAAGAACAAATTGAGTCGATTTCATAATCGTAAGGGAATCCTTCTTGTCGTAAAGCGGGGAAAATTGTGAGCAAAGTGCCGGCCTTTAAGCTTGTTGCAAATGCTCAATCTCGGCCAGCAGCAGCGCCGTCTCGTTTTCAAGCTGCGCCCGCTGCACTTGAAAATCCTCTTCAGGATACTTGCCGGCGCGGTACTCGAAGCTCAGGTCGCGCAGGTTTTCGTAGAGCTGGTCCTTACGCTCCAGCAGGTAGTCCAGGCGGGTCTTCTCGCGCTGGCTGGCGAAGACGTTCTCCGGCCAGAAGGTGTAAACCAGCAGCGCCACAGTCAACAGTGCGCCCGCCACTACGCCTTGCAAAGTTGTCATCGCTCAAAACCCTCCGTCGATGCCGGTGTCCGTCTCCCGGCGAATCTTCTCCCGCCGCGCCCGGTCGGCCGGGTCTTCATTTGCGGTGTCAAGGGCAACGGCGGCCTGCGACTTGCCCACCGACCACCTGCGCACCAGCAGAACGACGCCCAGCAGCGCCGCTCCAAACACAGCAAAGGGCGCAATCCATGCCACCAGGTTGAATCCCTCGGTGGTAGGCGCGGCCAGCATCGTCGCCCCGTATTTGGCGGCGAACCAGTCCAGAATCTCCCTGTCGCTCTTGCCGGCTGCGATGGCCGCGCTCAGCTCATTGCGCTCCCGCCCGCTCTCCGGGCAGCCCACGTGGTTGCATTCGCCCAGCAATTGCGCGCAGCCGCAGGTGCACATCAGCCTGTGGCCCAGATCGTTGAAGCGCGAGCTCGCATCCGTGGCGCCCATCGAGAAGCAGACGGTTACCGCCAGCGCGCATGCCTGCACAGTCTTGATCCAAAAAGTAAAACGTTCGGAAGCACTCCTCATAAGCTGCCTCCCTTCAGCGCGGGCTCCGTGGGAGCCGTGCGTGCGGGCACGCGCAAAGCGGCAGTCGCCGGGCTCAAGCTGGGAACCAGCGCCACCAGCGTGCCGAAGACCAGCACCACCAGTCCGGCCCAGATCCAACCCACCAGCGGATTGAGAAATGCCTTGATGATCGGCTGCCCGCTGTCGGGATTCGTGCCTTCATACACCACGTACAGGTCCCAGCTGGGAACCGAGTGAATGGCCACCATGGTCTGCGGCTGTTCGCTGGCCAGATAAACCCGCTTCTCCGGGGTCATCTGGAACAGCTTTTTGCCGCCCTTGTAGACGTCCAGCAAGGCGTACTCGGAGTTGTAGTTGGCGTTCGAATCCTGGGTAAAGCCGACGCACTCCAGCGTGTAGGGGCCGATGGGCAGCTTGTCGTGCAGTCCCAGCTCGCGTTCCTCGTTGCGGTTGAAGGCCGAGCCGGCCAGCCCCACCACGATAATCACCACGCCAATGTGGATGATGTAGCCGCCATAACGGCGGGTGTTGCGGCGCGTCAGCAGCCAGGTGGACGCAATGAGGTTGCGCCCGGTCTGCCGGGAAATGACCCCGGCTCCGCGCAGAAACTCCGACAGAATGGCGGTCAGAACGCCCGCGGCCAGCGCAAAGGCTACCAGCGCATAGAAGTTGCCCGTATCGAATGCGCCGTCTTTCCACGGCTTCGCGCCCACGGCCAGGCAGACGATCACGGTGACCCAAAGAGCGATCGCCGGCAGCACAAAGTTGCGCCGTATGCTCCTGAACGACGTGGCTCTCCAGGGCAGCAGCGGGCCAACGCCCGTAAGAAACAGCAGAAACAGACCGATCGGCACGGCCACGCGGTTATAAAACGGCGCGCCCACTGTAACCTTGTTCCCCACCACATATTCACTGAGGATAGGGAACAGCGTTCCCCAAAGAATCACAAAACATGCGGTCAGCAGCACCAGATTGTTGAACAGGAAGCTGGACTCGCGGCTGACCAGCGATTCGAGATGGTGTTCGCTCTTCAGGTGTCTGCGCTGCAGGATGTAGGTAAAGATGCAGACCGCAAGCACGATCAACATGAAGGTTACGAACCAGGTGCCGATCGGCGACTGCGCGAAGGCGTGCACCGAACTCACCAGTCCGGCGCGGGTGAGTAGCGTGCCCAGCAGGGTGAGCAGAAAGGTGGAGAAGATGAGCCACACATTCCAGCTCTTCATCATGCCCTTCTTCTCCTGCATCATCACGGAGTGCAGAAAGGCGGTTCCGGTGAGCCAGGGCATGAAGCTTGCATTCTCCACCGGGTCCCAGCCCCAGTAGCCGCCCCAGCCCAGCACGGCGTAGGCCCAGTGCATGCCCAGGAAGATGCCGGCGGTCAAAAACAGCCAGGTCACCATGGTCCAGCCGCGCGTGACCTTGATCCATTTCTCTCCGGGGTAGCGCATCATCAGCGCTCCCAGCGCAAAGGCGAAAGGAACCGAGAAGCCCACGTAGCCCAGGTAAAGCATGGGAGGATGAATCACCATCTCCGGGTACTGGAGCAGCGGATTCAGGCCGTTGCCGTCGTCGGGGACCGCTCCCTGGAACAGTGCGAACGGCGGAGCGGCAAAGCACAGCACAAGCAGGAAAAAGACCTGGATTCCGGCCAGGATCGTGCCCGCGTAGGCGTACAGCCTCACATCGGTCTTGTGCGTCAGCCGCAGGACAAAGCCATAGGCTGCCAGCAGCCACGCCCACAGCAGCAGCGAGCCCTCCTGGCCGCTCCACAGCGCGGAGAATTTATACGCGGCGGGCAGGGCGCGGTTCGAGTGCTCCAAAATGTAGGTGATGGAGAAATCGTTGGTAAAGACCGACCAGATTAGCGCAAAAGCAGCCGCGGTGACGACCGCAAAGCTGGCGATTCCGGCCCGGCGCGCCGTATCCGCCAGCCGTTCGGGCGAGATGCTCGCCGGCTGCCCGGTCGCAATCAGCCGCAGCGCCAGAGCCCCGGCCAGCAGATTGTAGGCGGCCAGCGCCAGGGCGATGAGAAGAGCAAAACTACCAAACGCTGCCATTCAGGCTCCACAATGATTCTCGCACGCGGGCGGGGAGCCAAATGGCCTCCCAACGAGGGTATTCTCAATCCATCATAGGCCTTCGGCGTGTGATCTGCCTCACACTACGGGTAGAGAATGGTTCTCGGGCGTTGCAGGGGAGGATCTACCGCTCAGACTGTCTCGCATTCATGCTGCGCAAGCATCTGGCCTGCCAGCGCCAGCATCTCTTCGCTGGCGACGGGCTTCGGGAGGAAGCGCACGAACTCACCGGCGTAATCGTCCGCAATCTCGTCGGCGTTGCCCAGCACCAGGACCGGCAGCGAGGGCATCCGGATATGCAACTCGGCCACAAATGCCGGTCCGCCGATCCCCGCCATGTGCGCGCCGGAGATGACCAGGCCGAGGTTCTCGGCAAACGGGGGCTGTTCCACCAGGCAGAGAGCCTCAGCGGCATCGCCCACCCGCTGCACGTCCGGAAATCGCCGTTCCAGGATCGACTTGCGCAGACATGCCTGGAGCGGATCCCTGTCCACCAATAAGATTGTCGCCATGCGTCCCTGAACCCTGCGCGGCCCGTGAGAGGGCCAGCCGGCATTGGTTACTAACTATGTAACTAGGATGAGGGGCAACCTGATTCGGTTGCCCGCGAGGCCTGTTTTCCGGTCTGACCACCCGGGGCTTTGCCGTCTTTGCGGGACCGGGCTCGTTTGGGCTCGCCGGGGCCTTTACCCGAACAGAAACTCCTTCTCCCGCAGCTCCTTGATGTTGTCGCGCAGCCGGGCCGCCTTCTCGAACTCGAACTTCCTGGCCGCCTCGCGCATCTCGGTCTCCAGCTTGGCGATGAATGCATCCAGCTCGGCCTGGGCAGCGAACTCCGGCAGCCCCGCCGTCTCTTCCTCGGCCACGTCGCCGTACTCGGCCTTCAAAATCTGCGCCAGCCCCATATCCACCTGGCTGATGATCGACTGCGGCGTAATCCCGTTCTCTTCGTTGTAAGCTCGCTGAATCGTCCGCCGCCGGTCGGTCTCGTCCACCGCCCGCCGCATCGAGTCGGTGATGCGGTCGGCGTAGAGAATCGCCCGTCCTTCCAGGTGCCGCGAGGCGCGCCCCATGGTCTGGATCAGCGAGCCGGCGGAGCGCAGAAAGCCCTCCTTGTCCGCGTCCAGAATGGCCACCAGCGACACCTCCGGCAGGTCGAGCCCCTCGCGCAGCAGGTTGATGCCGATCAGCACGTCGTACTCGCCCTTGCGCAGCCCGGCCAGCAGCTTCACCCGCTCCAGCGTCTCGATCTCCGAGTGCATGTAGCGGCAGCGTACGCCTACCTCGCTGTAGTAGCCGGCCAGGTCCTCGGCCATGCGCTTGGTCAGCGTGGTTACCAGCACCCGCTCATTTCTCTTGGCCCGGTCGCGAATCTCACCCAGCAGGTCGTCGATCTGCCCCTTCACCGGGCGAATCTCCACCTCCGGGTCCACAAGGCCTGTGGGCCGGATCACCTGCTCCACCACCACCCCAGCCGACCGCGTCAGCTCATACGGCCCCGGCGTGGCCGAGACATAAATCGTCTGATGAATCCGGTTCTCAAACTCCTCGAACTTCAGCGGCCGGTTGTCCATCGCCGAGGGCAGCCGGAAGCCGTAATCCACGAGATTCTGCTTGCGGCTGCGGTCCCCGTGCCACATGCCGTGTACCTGCGGAATCGTCGCGTGGCTCTCGTCCACAAACAGCAGAAAGTCGCGCGGAAAGTAGTCCAGCAGCGTCGGCGGAGGCTCGCCCGGCAGCCGCCCGCTGAAATGCCGTGAGTAGTTCTCGATCCCGTGGCAGTAGCCCATCGACTTGATCATCTCCAGGTCGAATCGCGTCCGCTGGTGGATTCGCTGCGCCTCGACCATCCGGCCTTGCGACTCAAGCTCCGGCACCCACGCGTTCAACTCCGCCACAATCGAGTCGACGGCTTCTGCCCTGCGCTCCGGCTGCACCACGTAGTGGCTCTTTGGATAAATCGGCAGCCGCGCGTACTTCTGCTTCACCGTCCCGAACAGCGGATCGATTTGGCTGAGAGACTCGATCTCGTCTCCGAACAGCTCAATCCGGTAGGCCGTCTCGTCATAAGTCGGGAAGACCTCGATTACGTCCCCGCGCACCCGGAACGTCCCTCGCCGGAAGTCCACATCGTTGCGCTCGTAGAGAATCTCCACCAGCCGCCGCGTAATGTCCTTGCGGCTGATCCGCTGGCCTTTTTCCAGCAGCAGCAGCATCCCGTAGTAAGCCTCCGGCGACCCCAGGCCGTAGATGCAGCTCACCGAACTTACAATGATCGCGTCCCTTCTCTCGAACAGAGATCGCGTGGCCGAGAGCCGCAGCTTGTCCAGCTCCTCGTTGATCGTCGCTTCCTTCTCTATATAAAGGTCGCCAGCCGGAATATAGGCCTCCGGCTGGTAATAGTCGTAGTAACTCACAAAGTATTCCACCGCATTGCCGGGAAAGAACTGCTTGAACTCGTGATAAAGCTGCGCCGCCAGCGTCTTGTTGTGCGCCAGAATCAGCGCCGGCCGGTTCGACTGCTCGATGATCTTGGCCATGGTGAACGTCTTGCCCGATCCCGTCACCCCCAGCAGCACCTGGTGCTTCTCCCCCGCCGCCAGCCCCTCCATCAGCTCGTCGATCGCCCGCGGCTGATCCCCCCGCGGCTTGTATGTAGTCACCAGTTGAAAGTCCATGGCTTGCATTATACCTGAAATGGCGAAGATTGAGCGAAACTCCATATGCCAGCCGGAGCCGCGTGATTTAGATCGCTATACTCTTGGATACGGAGTCTCTCGATTTATGAGCGCGATCGCGAATACCAGAACGAACTTCAATCTAGCCCTGCCCTTTTATGAAAACTCTGTCACAAACCCGGACGCCCTGGCGTTATATGTGGGTGACACCCGGTATTCATACGGGGAGTTGGCAACTCTCGCACGGTGCGTTTCGGGTTGGCTCGGACTGAAGACCGGCGAAGTCCAGGGCAAGGTTGGAATTCTCGCATCTCGCACAATCGAAGCCTACGCGGGAGTGCTGGGGACGCTCTGGTCCGGCGCAGCGTATGTGCCCATCAATCCCCACACCCCCGAGGACCGCCTGATTCGTATTCTGCAGATCACAAACCCGGATGCGCTGATCGTCGATCAGGCAGGCCTTGACCTGCTCTCGGACCATGTTCTCGAATCAGCGCCGAATCGAATTCTCTTTGGGGCAGGCGCAATACCGTCCCCTCACGCTTTGCGATTCCAGGGAGTCAGATTTGAGAGCTTCGCCGAGTTATCCGACGCGGGAACCGACCGGCCCGTTATGGCGCCAGGCGATGCGTTGGCGTACATCATTTTCACTTCCGGCACGACGGGCACGCCAAAGGGCGTGATGATCGAAACCGAAAGCGCCGCCCGGTATTGCGGTGTAGTGCAGGACCGGTGTAAGTTTAGCCGCAAGGATCGAGTCTCTCAGGTGGCTGAGCTGACATTCGATAACTCCGTGCTGGACTTGTTTGTAACCTGGGCGGCCGGCGCGGGACTCTATGTGGTGCCGGCCTCTCAGCTTATGGCTCCGGCGAAGTTCATCCGCGACCATGAACTGACTATCTGGTTTTCGGTGCCCTCGACTGCATGTATTATGGAGCGCCTGAAAATGCTGAAACCCGGCGCATTTCCGTCGTTGCGGTGTTCTATCTTCGCAGGGGAGGCGCTGCCAATTGCCGCCGCCCAGGCGTGGCAGATCGCCACCCCGAACAGCGTCGTGGAGAACTTCTATGGGCCAACCGAGGTAACGGTTGACTGCATCGCGCAGCGCCTTGACGACCCTCCAAATGTTACCCGGGGCCGCGGTTCGCTGGCCATTGGCAAGCCGTTTCCAGGCATTCAAGCCGGCATTGTGGACGCCGATCTCAACTTCCTGCCGCCGGACGAGGAAGGGGAACTGGTTGTGTCGGGTAGGCAAGTGGCGCGCGGATACTTCCAGGATCCCGAGCTCACCGCGGCGCGCTTTCCCACGCTGAATGGACGCCGGTGGTATCGCACGGGAGACTTGGCCTACCAGGACTCCTCTGGTACGTTTCATCACCTGGGCCGGATTGACAACCAAGCCAAGATTCTCGGCAACCGGGTCGAGCTTGAGGAAGTCGAAGCTCATTTGCGCGAGATTGTGGGAACGGATATGGTGGCGGCGGTGGCCTGGCCTCTCGCCGACGGCCGGGCAACAGGAATCGTTGCCTTTCACTGCGCGCCGGGAATTACCCGCGACGAGGTTCGCGACGCAATGAAAAGGCGCGTGCCCGATTATATGATCCCAATGCGGGTACACGTTTTGGACATCCTGCCATTAGGATCAAGCGGCAAGATCGACCGGAAGGCGCTGATCCGGATGCTGGACGAAAATCGCATTTAGCAGAACATACGTTGTGCTGCTCGGGAAAGGCCTCAAGGTCGACCGAGAATCCGAACACTGACATTCCAGTTCCATTGCCGCAACAGCGGAGCACGCCATCGGGAAGTCAGCGTCCGGCGAAAGAACCGGGTATATCTCCTCGCACTTGTCACCAAACTTCAGAGAGGCGTATAAACTATAGTGACATGATGCGGCAGCTCACCCTCCCCGATGGTTTGTCGGTGTTTTCGTTGAATGCCGATGAAACGCGTTTCGTCCACCGCGAAGTCTTCGGCGCGAGGTGCTACTTGCAGCACGGCATCGAGTTGCACGACGGAGATTGCGTCTTCGACGTCGGCGCCAACATTGGGTTATCTTCAGTGTTTTTCCATAGGGAACGCAGGGGGGTCCGCATCTTTGCATTCGAACCAAGTCCGGCGGCATGCGAGTGTCTGAAGGCCAATATCGAGCTCCATGGAATCGATGCCCGCGTCTTTGAGTGCGGATTGTCTCGCGCGTCCGGTGCTGCGGAATTCACCTTTTACCCCGCCAACACTGTTCGGTCCGGATTCCATGCCGATTTGGAAACCGACCGTGGCACCACTAAGACATTCATGCTCAACAGTGGCTTCTCTCCGCGAGCTGCGGATATGTTTCTCGGCTTTTTATTCAAAAAAACGACGTTTTCTTGCCGCTTGCGGACGCTCTCGGAAATCGTTGACGAGGAGCGCGTGATGCGGATTGATCTGTTGAAAATCGACGCCGAGAGAAGTGAAAGGGACGTTTTGGCGGGGATTCGAGCCGAGCATTGGGGACTGATCCGCCAAGTCGTTATCGAAGTCCACGACGAGGCGGGAGGCCTTGATGAGGTCCAGCGGCTCTTGGCGGAGCACGGCTTCCAGGTGGCCACCGAGCAGGATCCTCTACTGAAAGGAACGGCACTATTCAACGTGTTCGCAATACGGCAGCAATGAGTGCCTCCCACCTGTATTCCGGCTCCCGTGCCGAACCTGGTTTCAGATTCCGAAGCGATAGCGCGACCGCATTGGCAATGCTTCACGTCTTGTTAGTTTGCGCACCCGCTCAAGGTTCCCATCCACATCAGTTGCGGTTCGTGGCAGCCTCCACTAGAGCATAAATCGCGTCAATGCTGTCGATTTGATCCCTGTCAAAGCCTATCTGCGCAAAATCGATTCCGAAATTCTCCTCGAGAAAGACAACGATTTCCACTGCATCCACCGACTGCAAACGTCCGCTGATCAACAGGGAATCGTCATCCGCCAGCGATCCATTATCCCCGTTGCCGGTCAACAAGCTCTGTACAAACTCATGTATTTCTTGTTTCCCCTTCATGGACACCCCTACCAACGGATAAAGAACAAACTTGCCAGATACTTCAGCGTTTGTACAACCGAAAACTGTCGCCCTTCGGACCCAAATACTATCACCAAGGTGTAGAACAAGCATACGCCAAACGTGGGCAAGAGCCGGCCACGAAAAAAGCCTGTAGGCCTGTGCCCACGCTTTCGCAGTTGTGAAACGCTCAACCCGGTTGCGAGAGCGGCGTTGTAAACAAACGACGCTTGGTAACCCATAATCGCGTGCCACAGACCATCACGCTGAATAAACTGCCAATCCCGCGTCAGGTGGAAGAATGAATCACCGACAAGCACGGCAGCAAACGTCGCGAAGACTGTCCGCAACCGTCGATGCCCCTTCCAATAGCGGAGAAAAGTTGGATAGAAAAAGAAATCGACGAGCAATTCCTTGAAGTAATAATAAAAACGGTTGAAGAACTCTATAATCGTTGTCGCAGACAGCGGTCGATAAGTACTGCGCAGCGCATTGAATCCAGCCATGCGGCAAAAGGATATGAACCTGTGTCCCATAACTGAGAAACCTAGTATGAGCTCGAAAAACGCGAGTATCTGGCATTCCCAGCGCAGGTGCCACGCAACGGGCGTCCCCCGCACGCTCATGGCCAGCGCTTGATCCGGCATCGGAATCCGCAAATATCCGTGAAAGAATCCATACCACAGGTTCTGAAACACCGCCAGTAGAATTGCCCAAGCAAGTAGCTTCAGTCCTTTCAGTTGCACAATTGCTAGCCGCTCTGGATCCTGCGCTTCAATTCGGCGAAGGTATGCAGCGCCTTTTGGAAATGGAACAGTCGACGATCCCCACAGCGGGTGAAATGTCGCCAGCTCCAAAGTCAGATCGCGGGCGGGCTTCGAGCTCCGGTCGATCAGCGCATAAGCGATGAACCAAATATAACTTGTCATGAAGCCAACTAAATCCCATAAAATCGAGTAAGACAATGAACGCGGCGTGGCGGCGCATGCAAACACGATAAGCGCGGTAAACCCGGTGAGAAGAAATGCAACAGGCCTTTGCCCAAACCGCGATTCCGGCCACCGCCTGGTACACCAGTACAGGACAATCCCCAATGCCATGACCGCCAGATTCAAGCCCAGGAGCAACGGCTCCTTGAAGGATTGCAGTATAACTATAGCAATGGGGGTAACCGCCAAAATGAAGTGCCGGTACTCGGGCATGAAAGTCATGAACGCGAGTATCGATGTGAAAAACATCGCAATGAAAGGATTGGGAACGAAGTAGCACAAGCCCAGACCGAATGTGGCAAGCATGGTAATTCTGCCCAACGAAGTCTGAGCAAAGGAAACTACCTTGGGACAGGTTTCGACGCGTGGAATAAGGCGGAATTCAGCCAAGCGGTTGCGCAGCGATTGAGAGGAGTGCAGTTGGGTGACCAAGTTGTTTCCTCACCACAGGGCGTCCATGCAAGTATACTAATGGCGGGCAACGGTGTCGAACCGCCTTTTTTCAATTGAATCTTTGGCGGGTGGCGCACCCTTGATTTCGCACCAATGAGGGTGCCCCATCCTTTCACAGTTCTATCGTGAAAGGGTGGGATACCACGACCCTCGACCGTCCGTCTTCAGTTCTCCACAAACCTGAACGGGGACGGCCCGGTGCCCCAGGTCTCGATTCTGAAACCTGGGAGTGAATCACCTCATGCTCCGCCATTTCAATTCCAAACGATATATGACAAACAAAACCATATGGCCTGTAATACCATCATGAGCGCGCAATGAAGGCCGAACTGCTCTTTCACCAGCGCATCGATTACGACGATGGCGCAATTGTGGAGATGGTGCTCTGGCGCGCTCTTCGCCAGTCCATCCGTCAACACATGGCCTGAAGTATTCGCTGTTCTATGGCCGTCCCGGCATTCGGGAGGTTGGGTACGATAATGAGCGCGGCAAAGGCGATCATCGGCATTTTCAGGGCGTCGGGACAGCCTATTTGTTCAGCGACGTCGAACGGCTGATAGCCGATTTCTGGTCCGATGTGCGGAGTTTGCGAGGAGTCCAATGAGCGATGTGAAAATCACGGTTGGCGGCGCGTTTGAAGACGAAACCTCCCGCCAGTTCATCGACGCCTGGCATCGCGCCGAGCGCGGAGAAACCTTCCATGAACGCCATCTGGCCTTCGAAAGTTGGGATGCACTCGCCCGCGTGCTGACCAACAAACGCATGGAGCTGCTGCGCTACGTGCGCCGTAACAACGTGACCAGCGTCAGGGCCCTGGCCAAGGCCCTCAGCCGCGACTACAGCAATGTCCATGCGGATGTGAAGGCCCTAGCCAGCGCAGGCCTTCTCGAAGCGACTCCCCGCGGCGTGCGTGCCGACTACGACGCCATCGAAACCCGAATCGCGATCTGACCCTCGAAAACCCTCCCCCCACTCCCGCCGCTCCACTTTGCCGAAAATTATCCCCGAACCGCGCACAATACTCGCAGGAGAACCCAAAATGAACGAAGCGGCCCCCACCCTCATCGAGGAAGCCTCGCCCCATCCGCCCGCCCGTAACGCCGCCGTCCAGCGCTGCTGCGCGGCCCGCGAGCGCTCCCGCCAGGATAGCCGGATCAAGAAGCTCGACAACTTCCACACCAGGGAACGCTCCGATGAGGCCTACCGCGCCGCCATGCCCGACCTCTCCGGCTACGAGAACATCCGCGACTTTATCGCCTGCATATCCCACGGCATGCTCACCGGCGATATCCACGCCATCGAAGGCCCCAAGTTCCTCTACGCCGCCCAGGTTGCCCTCGGCGCACTCCGCCACGAGCCAAAAGAGCCAAAAAAGCCCGCCGCGTGACCACTCCCCCACCCCCCTAACCGGTAGTAACCAGATGGCAGCAAAATAGTAACTGAGCCTGGTGACCCAGACCGCGGTCTTGATTTTCGACGATTTGGCAATGATTCAACGCAATTTATGCGTCGAATATAGGCTGTATTCGACGCATAAGGCGGCCTGACCCAGCCGTTGAGTCCGGTTTCCTTACCAGGATAGCGGCGGTCCCGGATGGAAATAGCCGCCGCTCGGCCCGTCGTCCGGCAGCGTCGCCAGCGCGGCTGAAGCCGCGCCCTTTCAAAGCAGAAGAGTTCGCCGTTCAGAGGAGTTTTCCCGCGGCCTGTAAAGTCCGTACCCTTCGCTAAAGGCCGCCGGATTGGGGCTACTCGCCCTTGCTGGTCTGCGTACTCAGATAGCGCTCGTAGCCAAGCTCCGCGATCTGGTGCAACTCGACTTCGAGCTCGTCCAGGTGTTCTTCCTCGACCTTGAGCAGATCGATAAAAAGATCGCGCGAGCCGTTGTCCTTTTCCGCCGCTGCGATGCGAGCGGCCTCGTTGTACAGGGCTATGGCTCCGATCTCGGCCTTCAAGTCGGACTCGGCCATCTCCTTGACGTTTTTGCCGATCGACAGGGCCAGCGGTTCCATGGTTGGCGCGCCGTCCAGAAACAGGATGCGCTCGATGAGCGACTCCGCGTGCTTCATCTCGGCGATGGACCGCATCTTGATGCGCTTGGAAAGCCGGTCGTATCCCCAGTTCTCGCACATCTCGGAGTGCACAAAGTACTGGTTGACGGCGGTGAGTTCCTCGCGGAGCGCATGATTCAGTTGCTCGATGACCTTCGGGTTGCCCTTCATGCCGACAATTCTACAAGAGGCCGGCGCGAGTTGTAACCACCACCCCCAAAAATATCCAGGGAGCGCGCGAACCAGCAACGTCCATGCGGATGTCCAGGCCCTGGCAGGCGCCGCACCTCTCGACAACTCGGCTGGCGGCCTGCGCGCCAGCTGCGACGCCATCGAGAGCAGAATCGCAATTTGAGATCGCGGGCCACGAGTGCCGCCAGGTCGCCGGAAACGTCTCCACGGTACAATGCTTCCATCCGCTGAATGGAGGTTCCATGCGCAAAATCCTTCTCGCCGTACTCGCCGCGGTCTTTGCCGCTTCGTTTGCCGCACCGCTCCTGGCCCAGGGCGCGCCGCCGCAGGGTGGCGCCGACCAGCCCTACACCGTCGAGTACTACTACAAGCTCCAATGGGGCCATCAGCAGGAGTTTCTGCAACTGTTCCTCAAGAACCACTACCCGCTGCTCGAAAGGATCCAGGCCACCGGGCGCATTCTCTCGCTCAAGATCGAATCGCCGGCCTACCACACAACCGAGGATGGCCGCTGGGATTATCGCGTCACCATCCGCTACAAGAACTCAACCGTCGCCACCACCTCCAACCCCGACGAAGAGGCCTTCATCAAGGAGCTATGGCCCGATCGGGAAACCTATAAGAAAGAAGAGCAGCGGCGGTTTGAGATTCTGCTCTCTCACTGGGACCTGCCGGTAACCGATATAACTCCGGCGAAGAAGTAGCGCCGCTCAGTCGTGCCTGTGCCGCCATTGCCGCACCAGGTCGTCGGCGGCATCGGGCCACTCGGGAAACTCGAACCGGAAGCCGGCGTCGAGCAGCCGGCCGGGAACCGCGCGGCAGCTCTTCAGCACCAGTTCGGACTCGGTGCGCAGAAAGAACGCGCCGATCTTGATGGCGAGCGACGGGGCCGGCAGCCCATTGGGCCTGCCCCATGCGTCGCGCAGCGCCTCCATGAACGCGCGGTTGGCGAGTGGATTCGGCGCGGCGATATTGATGGGGCCGGCAAGGTCGTCGTGGGCAAGGATAAATTCCACTGCGCGGGCATAGTCGGACTCGTGAATCCAGGAGACGAACTGTTTTCCGTTGCCCTGTGTGCCGCCCAGCCCCAGCCGGACCAGGTTCGACAGCACGGCAAACACATTGCCCGGCGTTGGGCTGATCGTGACGGCGCTGCGCAAGGCCACCTTGCGGGTGCGCGGCGTTTCGGTCCCGAAAAATGCGGCCTCCCAGTCCCTGACCACGCGGCTTGAGAAGTCTCGCCCAAAGTCTCGCCCTCTGCCCCATCTTGCGGCTACCGGGTCAGAATCGGCGACTGGCTCATAGCCGCCCACCTCGCCCGTGGCCTCATCCAGAGGCAGATCGACTCCGTTTGGGTCCAGGGCGCGCTTGTAGAGGGTGGCTGCCGAAGCGTTCAGCCACACCCGCGGCGGATCGGCGAGCCCGGCGATCACATGATTGAGCAGCCGCGTTGACCGGATGCGCGAGTTGTAGATTGCCTGCCGGTTCTCTGCGTTGTAACGGCAGTTGACGCTGCGCCCGGCCAGGTTGATGCAGACGTCCGCGCCTTCCATGGTCTCGGTCCACGGTCCGGTGTGCTCCCCGTCCCAGTGAACGGTCTGCCAGGGCGCGGTATAGGGCCCGCGGGTCAGCACGGTCACGCGATGGCCCCGCTCCTGAAGGTGCCGCGCCAGCATATGGCCCAGCTGTCCGCTGCCGCCAGGCAGGACGATGCGCAGCGGGCGCAGGCTCATGAGGCCTTGAGTCAGGGATTGGAGAGTGAAGGCTTGGAGACTGAAGCCTTCGAGACTCGGGGCTTGAGGTTCATCCATGGATTCAGCCTACAGCGTCTCGGAAGCCTTTGCCTGTCCGCTACGGCTTGGGCGGTAAGGTATAACCGCGCAGCATCAGCCGCCGGCGATAGGCGCGGTATTCGCCGACGATCAGGATCACCACCAGGCTCACGAGAATCAGCGGACCGAAGAAGACCCAGCCTGGCTGAACGACGCGATCGTTGCCCACGGTGACCGAATCGGGCGCGCGCAGGGTTCCGAAGATGGCCACCAGGTCTTGTCCCACTGAGACATTCTCCCCTAGCCGGACTGTGCCGAAGAAGCTCACCAGGTCATGGCCGATCGAGGCGTTGTCCTCCGCCGAGACCTTGCCGAAGAAATTGACCACGTCGTGTTGGGCGTGGCCGGCGATGTGGATGTTCCCGAAAAAGACCACCACGTCGCCGGTGACCTTGCCCTCGACATTGACGCTGCAAAAGAAGCAGACTGCGTCATGCACAGAGGCGTCCGGGGCTACGTGGATGTTGGAGCCGAACTGAACCGCGTCCCGGTCGGCAAACGCAGGTATGGCGGCAGCCGCAAAGACAGCGCCGAGCAGACTAACGGCAAGCACTCGCTTCATCATCGTGGGCGTCCCTCCAGACAGTACGCGCAAACCGAACGGAAAGTTCCGGTCGGGCTGTGAAAGCACGGCGAACGTCAGCCGTTGTTCGCAGGACTGAGCGCTGCCGTCCAGTCCGCCGGCGAATCCACCAGGACGTCCGGCGGGGTGTCCACCAGGCTCTGCGGAGCCAGCCCGAAGGTGCAGCCGATCGACCAAACTCCGGCGTTGCGCGCCGTCAGCACGTCCACTTCGCTGTCGCCTATCATCACCGTCTCTTCCGGCCGTGCGCAGGCCTCGGCCATCAGCGCCAGCAGCCCCTCGGGATCGGGCTTCTTGGTGTTGAAGCTGTTGCCCCCGTAGATGCTGAGGAAGTAAGGCGCCAGGCCCAGCGCCACGCAAATGTCCCGCGCCGGGCGAACCGGCTTGTTGGTCAACACGGCCATCGCTCTGCCTGTTCCGCCGGGCAGGTCGTGCAACGCCCGCAGCGCGGCCAGCGCCTCAAGAACCCCCTCGTAGGCGTAGGTGAAGTCCAGCTTGTGCTCGCGATAGTAGTCGAGAAACCAGGCGTAAGCCTTGCCCAGAGAATCCTCATCCACAAGGGCCCCGCTTGCCTCGGCGAATGCCCTGCGCACCAGCATCAGCGCGCCGTCGCCGATGAAGCCGGCAATCGCCGTGTCCTCGAGCGGCGCGCGCGCAAAGTGAATCAAGGTCGCGTTCACGCTATTGCACAAGTCCTGTGCGGAGTCGATCAGCGTGCCATCCAGATCGAAAACCAGCAGTTTCAGCCGTTCAACGGGAAGAGAACGAAGTACGCGAACCATGTTTTCAGTGTAACGGGGAAGCCGCTGGCCCATTCTTCGGAAATGGAAGCGAGTGTCCACAAGCCGGGAAGGGTAGGGTATTAAAGTCAGTTCGTTTTGAACAATTTTTGTGCAGAAGTGATTGATTGGCGGTAATCTGCCGATGAGAGCAGTGAGGGTATGAACGGCACAAGGCCGGTAATTCGTGATTCAACGGTCCGGAAGGTCGACAACGAAGACCTGTTTGCCGAGCGCTTGCCGGGGGCGCCGGGCTCCGTGGGAACGTGGAAACAATGCGCTTACAACCAGACCAAGGGATGCTTTCTCGGCTTGGACATTGATGCCGGCGATTTCGCCGTCGCGAGCCTCGACGATCGGATGCCGGCGCTCACGCCCAAATCCGGTGCGGGTCTCTGGCTGGTCCCGTTCAAGGGTATCTCTGCGTCAAGTGTGCATATCCCGCTCGATCTGGTTTATCTGGACCCGAATTGCACAGTCATTGACGTAGTCGAGTCTTTCCCCATCTTCAGTGTCTCCCTTTCGAGCCCACCCGCCGCAAGTGTCCTCGTACTTCCAGCCCGCATGATCACTTCGACCGAAACCCAACCGGGCGATCAGTTGATACTCTGCACTCCCGAGGAGATGAAGTGGCGTCTGCAGCGGTTGCCCCGTGCCAGCGGCGCTGCCCCCGCCGTGCAAAGTGCCGCTCCTCGGAAGGAAGAGCCGATTCGCGGCGGCCCTCCCAATCTGCTGCAATGGGAGGATCGCTCCAAGCTACAGCGTCCCGATGAGAACCGCCCCAATGAGGACCTTCCCCTATCTCAAGAATCGATCGGGAAGGCCGTTATCGAACCGGGGATGAAGAACATCAAGCCCCTGAAGAGTTGGTGGCAGCGCTTGTTGTCTCCCGGTCCTCCCAATCTTAGGAAAGCTCCACGGGAGTTGTTGCCCGGTCTCGCCGCCTATTTCTGGACCGGTGGCGCTCCAGAGCAGCACGGCATTCGAGATATCAGTTCGACCGGATTGTACGTGGTCACCGAGGAGCGTTGGTACCCGGGCACCGTGGTAAGGATGAGACTCACAGATACCCGGGAACCGACCGTCGAGCGTTCGATCTCCGTGAATGCGTGTGCCGTCCGCTGGGGTAACGACGGCGTCGGCCTCGAGTTTGTCCTGCAAGACGCCAAGAATCTGCGCCCAGGGCAGACTCCTCTGATTGACGGCGTGGATAAAAAGCAACTCGATCAATTCTTGCAGCGACTCAGGAGTGGCAAAGGCTAGAGCCGGGTGCCCAGGTTTAGCTTCTGAGGCCCTGGGGAGAGCGCGGACCCCAAACCCGCGCCTCTTAGCAACTCACGCCCATCGATGCGATCATGTTTGCGCGGGCAGAATCGATTCAACCTCGTGTTCCCATCTTCCTGAAAGGAATCTCACGTTGAAGAAGCATGTAGCACTCCTCGCGGCGATTCTCTCGTTCGCCTTTGGACCGACGTGCCTGGCCGCGCAACAGGCGGCCGCGCAACCGGCCACAAGGATGAGCGCATACGCGCCCGCCGAGCGCATCCTCAACCTCGACGATCTGAAGAGCCAGCTCAGGCAATACCACGAATGCACCTGCAAATGTGGCTGCTACGCCAAAGACATTGACCGTCAGGCGGATCGGGCCATCGCCTTTCTACGCCAGCGTGCGGCCCACCGCCGCCCCCAGGAAAAACTAGCGCTGGTGCTTGACATCGACGAAACCACGCTCTCCAACTACCAGGAAATAGTCACGGCCGACTTTGCTTACGACAGCAGGACCTTCAACGCCTGGGTAGATTCCGCCAAGGCTCCCGCAATCTCCGGGACGCTGCGGCTTTACCGGGAAGCACAGGGCCTGGGTGTGAGCGTGTTCTTCCTTACCGGCAGGACGGAGGCGCAGCGGGCCGCAACGGAGCAAAATCTGCAAAGCCAGGGCTTTCAAAACTGGCAGCAGTTGGTCCTGCGCCCCGCCGCCCAGGCTTCCGAGACCGCTCTCGTCTACAAATCCGCTGCCCGGGCGCAAGTCGCCGCGCAGGGATACACGATTGTTCTCAACGTCGGAGACCAGTGGAGCGACCTGAGGGGAAAGCCTGAGGCAGAGTTTTCCGTCAAGTATCCCGATCCGTTTTATTTCGTTCCGTGACGTGGTCTCGAAGCAGAAACGTACTGTTTTCGGTTACCGGGAATGCGGCACGGGCGGAGAGGATGCCGCCAGCCCTACTTCTTTGGCGGCGGTGGCGGAGGCGGCGGCGGCGGTTTAGGTGGCGGGGGAACAGGTTTGGGCATCGGAGGCCAGCTATCTTTTCCCGCGTTCATGTGCTTGCTCATGCGCCTTCCAGCCGATAGAGTTTGAACACCTGATCGGTCCAGCGCAGCATCCGCTTGGGGTCGTTTGGGGCGTCCGTTGTCGCCAGTTCAGAGAACTCCATCTCGCGGCGCTGCAAATCAGCAAGCTCGGATTCCGCCTCTTCGCTATAGTGGTGGTTCCACAAACGCTTGTAATCGTTCCCAATCTGGGTCCATGCGTAGTGGAGCTTGGCCATGGTCCTGATCTTGGAATCCAGATTGACCGCAACCGCGTAGGCGGTAATCACAGCCACAATCGTGGAAAGGACGATAGGAAACCACACCGGCAATTTGGCAATCAGCGTGGCGGCAGCTCCCGACGACAGGAAGAACGAAAGGCCGGTGATCCATTGCTTGCGCTGGGAATAAACGCTCGCAAGATCGCCAAAATACAGGGACCGCACTTCGGCGGAAATCTGGCCTTCCCATACGTCTGCGATTTGGGGTTCCGTCAGCATTGGTAGACCTCATTTATATTTTAGAACGAATTGAGGCCGGTTTTCGATTGTCTTTCCCGAAGGGAAGGCAAAAAACAGGCGAGGTCCTCCCATGGAGCCGCACAGACCTCGCCTGAGGAAGAAATTTGGGGGCTGGGCCGATGCCGCCGGGTCAAACCCTGACTCCTGACTCCTGACCCCTGAAAGCTCAACGAACCCGAATGTCGCCCGAGCCGGTTTCGATCCGCACCGTAGGCCCGCCGCCGTTCAACTTCCCAGTGACGTGGTGGTGGTCTTGCGACCCCTGCGTCAGCATCTCCCGGTCGGTGTGAATGCTCCCCGACCCGGAGGAGGCGTCCAGCGTGAGCGGTGCGTCGCCGGCCCAGAACTCCACATTGCCCGAGCCTGTCTCCAGGTGCCAGGAGTTAGCCGGCGCCCCGCCCACCTTGATGTTGCCCGAGCCGGTGCCGGCGCGCAGCCCGCCGCGCAGGTTGCGCAGTTCGATGCTGCCCGATCCGGTCTCGGCCTTCACGTCGCCCTGCCCCGTCTGCTCGGCATAGATGTTGCCCGATCCGGTGCTCACCGAGAAGCCTCCGTGCAGCCCGGTGGCATGAATGTTGCCCGAACCGGTTGAGAGC
>Ga0182014_10003223_pt1 | contig 19781 bp, 23 predicted proteins | sample 612S2DmetaG_FD_120489 | JGI IMG/M metagenome (GOLD analysis project Ga0182014, IMG submission 120489) | Permafrost microbial communities from Stordalen Mire, Sweden - 612S2D metaG | ecosystem: Environmental > Terrestrial > Soil > Wetlands > Permafrost | place: Sweden: Stordalen | collected... | reverse complement strand
TCCCAACCGCGACCCCGTCGAGGCCGGCCTCGTGGAGCTGACGATACGTCTCGACGACGTCATCGTAGCTGCCCTTCACGAGGAACGTGCCAACCCCGCTGATGATGCGTTCCTTGAGCGCCGTGATGTCGGCGACTTCCATGGTCCGGCCGCGTAGCCAGTTCGGGAGCATCGTGTCCATATCGCTCCAATCACCCAGCTCGTACACCACGTGGTGGTAGTATTCGTCGGCTTCTTTGCGTGTCGGTCGGGCACAGAGATGGCTGCTGCCGTAAATCGGTACGTGCTCGCCGCTGGTGCTCGACGCGCGGGCCGCGCGCAGTTCTTCCTTCGCGTTGCGCATCTCGGTGATCGCGGTGAAGAGCGCGTCCGCATGCTGCATGCCGAACGCGCGGCCGCGATGCGAGTGACCGGCACTGATCAGCATCGGACGGTTGCCGCCGAACGGCTTCGGCTTTACAAGCACGTTTTTGAGGTTGAAGTATTCGCCCGAAAAATCGAACGGCTTCTTCTCGGTCCAAATCCGTTTTGCAATCGTCACCCACTCTTCGGTGTAATCGTAATCCTTATCGTGGTGACCCGACGGCACGCCGAACATCAGCCCGTCTTTGGGATGTGAGCCCGACACCATGTTGAGCCCGAAGCGGCCGCTGCCGATGTGATGCGCCGTCACGCATTGCTTCGCGCCGAACACCGGATTGACGTACGCCACGGACAGCGTGCCGAACGCCGCGATCCGCTTCGTCTCCGCCAGCAGACCGCACGCCCACGTTATCGTTTCGAAGGAACCGCCTTGATCGTCGCTCTCAGCCGGGTAGCCCCGCTGACCCTGCCAGCGCGAGAGCGGTAGCAAGAACTCGAGACCAGCTTCTTCGGCCATACGCGCGGCGGTGACGTTGTGTTCCCAAGTTGCGTCCCAAACCTCGCCGTTCAGATGCGCCATTCCGTTGTGCACGTTGAACGAAAAGAGCCCGAGTTCGAAAGGATTAGAACCAAAACGCCGCATGCGTCTGCATCAAGCGTTACGCTACGTGATTCCTGCCGCGCTCAATGTACGGTGGAATGTGAACGATTACTTCGAACGCGGCATATAACGCGAGACGAGGCTTGCCTCGGCGAGGTTGTGGCCTTTGATCCGCGCCATGAACTGCGCTTGCGTGAGGTTGGCTTGCAACGAGCCGACCGGAAGATCGAGCGCGAAGACCATCCAGAGGAAGTGATGCGATTTTGCATTCGGCTCGGCGCACGGACCGTGGTAGGCAAACGTGGAGCCGTTGTCGCCGTTGACGAGCAGGTTCGATTCGCCGTTGCCGGCGTTGCGCGGTAACTTGGTCACCGAGGCCGGGATGTCGTAGGCGATCCAGTGGGTGCCGCCGCGACCCGACGCGGCGTCGGGGTCGTCCATGATGACGGCGTAGGTTTTCGTCCCCTTCGGCGCGTGCGACCAGGTCAGCGCCGGCGAGACGTCCGCGCCGCCGCACGCCCACGGTCCGCGCGGGCTCTTCCCTTTGCCGGCGTTCGGGGCGCTCAGAAAGCCGTTGTCGGCAAAATCCGCCGAGCTCAAAACGAACATATCCGGATGATCGGCGGCGCGTACTGCCATGGGAACGAGCAGCAGGGCGAGGACGATAGCAAGCGCTTTCATATGTCGGCCTTCGTTCCAGCTTTGGCAGATTCTTACGGGGATGGGATTTATTTTCGCCGGAATCTTCCAAACGAGCGCGAAGGGCCGAAGCCCGGAGGGTCTTGTCTTGAACTATCGTTCGCTTCGCCGCGTTTTCGTTGCGGCTGCGGCCGTCGCCGCGCTCGTCATCCCGCTGCAAGCCGCGCCGAGCCGCGCGGCCGAGCCGTTCGAGATCAACGTCATCGTCTCGCTCACGGGTCCGTTCGCGTTCATCGGTCAGGCCGAAGCCGCGTCGGTCCGGGCGATCGAGACGATCGTGAACAAATCGGGCGGGATCAAGGGTCAGCAGATCAAGATGGTGATCCAGGACGACGCATCCAACCCCGCAACAGCCGTCCAGATCGCCAGCGGCATCATCGCGAAGAAACCCAACGTGATGTTGGGGCCGACGTACCTCGCCTCGTGTCTCGCGGTGCAGCCGCTCGTAACCGCGAACAACGGTCCGGTCACGTATTGCTTCGCGCCCACCTTGCATCCGGCCGCCGGCAGCTTTCTCTTCTCCGGCGGATCGTCGAGCAACGATCAAGCGAAGGCGCAGATGACGTTCCTCGAAGCCAAGGGCTGGAAGAACGCGGTGCTCATCGCATCCACCGACGCGACGGGGCAAGATACCGAAGGCCGCTGGGTCGATGAGTACAACTCCGGCAAGTACCCGGGGCTGAAGCTGCTCGATCGCGAGCACTTCGCGCCCAACGACACGAGCGTGGCCGCGCAAGTCGCGAAGATGAAATCGTTCAATCCCGACGTGATCATCGATGCCACGGTCGGGACGTCGACCGCGACGGTCTTGCGCGCTCTGAAAGATGCCGGCCTCGACGATCTGCCGGTGATGTCGAGTCTCGGCAACGTCATTCACGCGCAGATGGACCAGTACACCGCGATCCTGCCGAAAGAGATCTACTTCGTCGCGCCGGGCTTCATCTCGCGCGACATCACGCCGAAGGGTCCCGTGCGCGATGCGCAGCAGCTCTTCTACAAGGCCTTCAACGCGCAAGGCATCGATCCGGACGTCGGCAACAGCCAATCCTGGGATCCGACGCTCGTGATCATCGACGCGCTCAAACACGTCGGCACGAACGCGAGCTCAAAGCAAGTGCTCGACTACATCGAGAGCCTCAAACACTTCCCGGGTTCCGACGGGTATTACGACTACACCGACGGCAGCCAGCGCGGCATCGGCCTGGATGCCATCGTCGTGTGCCGCTGGGATCCGGCCAAGAAAACCTGGGTCGCCTCGAGCGAACCGGGCGGAAAACCGTTAAAGTAAGACGTGCGTGATTTCGATCTGATCGTGGTCGGCGCCGGGGTAGCCGGCGCCACCGCAGCGATGTTCGGCGGCCGGTTCGGCTTGCGCGTGGCGGTGGTGGAACAACTCGGACCCGGCGGTCAGATCATCAACGCCAAGCGCATCGACAACATGCCCGGCTTCGCCGAAGGCATCGCGGGGATCGAACTCGGTCCGCTCTTCCACGAACAGGCCGATGCGGCCGGCGCGGAGTTCATCCTCGATACCGTCGAATCGCTCGCGGTCGACGGACCGCAGCGGCTGCTCACCTGCAGCGCGGAGACCCTGCGCGCGCGGGCCGTGATCGTTGCGGCCGGTTCGACGCTGCGCAACCTCGGCATTCCCGGTGAAGCGGAACTCGCCGGGCGCGGGGTCTCGCACTGCGCGTCATGCGATGGGCCCTTCTTCCGCGGCCGCCGCGTGTGCGTGATCGGCGGCGGCGACGCGGCGATCGACGAGGCGATCGTGCTGACGGAGTTCGCGGACCACGTCGTGGTGATGCATCGCGGGGCGGCGCTCAGCGCGCAGCAGAGGCTGATCGACCACGCCGCGGGCACCGGCAAGATCGAGATCCGCTTGTCGACGACGGTCGAGGAGATCCTCGGCAGCGACGCGGTTTCGGCCGTGCGGCTCCGGGACGTCGCAACCGGCGACGTGCACCAAGAACCGTTCGCCGGGGTCTTCGTTTTCGTCGGACTGGAACCGAACACGGCTTTTCTCGGCGGCCTCGTCGCGCTCGACGCCGCCGGTCACATCACGACCGATCTGATGATGCAGACCTCGCTCGACGGCGTCTTCGCCGCCGGTGACATCCGGGCGCACTCCGTGCGGCTGCTCGCGGCTGCCGCCGGCGACGGCGCAACCGCAGCGGTCGCCGCGTGGCGCTATTTGCAGCGGCTCAACGCATGATGCGATTCATCGTCATGTTCGTGCTCGCCGCGTTGCTGCCGGCGAGCGCGCTCGCGCAAACGACCCTGACGCCGATGCGCATCGCGATGCTGGGCTTCGCCGACGGCAGCGCCGAGCCGTTGTTCGCGCAAGGCGCCGGCATCTTCAAGAAATACGGCATCGACGCGACGGTCACGTCGTACAACGGCGGCGGTGCCGTCATCGCGGCCGTGGCGGGAGGCTCGCTCGAAGCGGGCTTCTCCAACATCACCTCCGCCGTGGCGGCAATTCAAAGCGGCATCCCGATCATCGTCATCGCGCCGGCCGACGAGGCCGTGAACGACCGCGAGAACGTTTCCCTCGTGAAGGCGCGCGGCAACACGAAGCTGCGCACCGGGGCCGATCTCAACGGCAAGATCATCGGCACGACGACCCTCGGCGGCACGCTTCAGCTCGGCGCGGAGACGTGGATCGACAAGAACGGCGGCGATTCGCACTCCGTGCACTTCGTCGAACTTCCCGAATCGAGCATGATCGCCGCGCTCAAACAGGGACGCATCGACGCGGCGATGCTCGGCGAGCCGCTCCTCACCCCGGGCAAAGCCGACGTCGAGATTCTCGGGAATGCCTTCGCCGCCATCGCGCCCACCTGGATCAGTTCGGTGTTCGTCATTTCCAAAGCGTGGGCGACGGTGAATCCCGATGCCACGCGCCGGTTTGTGGCCGCGATGCGCGAAACGGCGCACTTTGCCAACACGCATCACGCCGACACCGCGAAAATCTTCGGTCCCGCCGCCGGCATCGATCCCGCCCTCTTCGCGACGATGACGCGCGCAACGTACGGCGAGCAGCTCACGCGTGCGCTGCTTCAGCCGGGCATCGACACCGCGGTGAAATACGGTGCGCTAAAACAACCGTTCGATACGGAGCAGATCGTTACCGATTCCGCCCCCTACTGGCGCTAGCGCCAGTCGTCGATCGAAACGGACTTGCGGTACGTGGCGCCCATGATGCGCCAGTAGCCGTTGGCTTCGCCGCCGACCACCACAACGTTGATGTTCTTCTCCTGGAACACGTTGATCAGCTCGTCATCCTTGGCCTTGAGCATCGTCGCCTCGGGTTCGCGGCCGAACGTCGCCCACGGGTAGACGTAGTTCTGCACGAGCTGCAGGTCCCAATACCGGCCGGCGGGCATCGTCGCGGTTTCGTAGATCCAGCGAATGAGGTCGGCCTTCTTCACGAAGCCGCCGCGATCGATGAACTGCTGCGCGGTGATCGGATCGAGCAGTAGGCACGGCGGCGTGTTGGAGTCGACGCCGGCGAGCATGTCCTTGACGTGTTCGCGCCAGTACTTCTCGCGCAAGCCCAAACAAAACGTCGTCGAGCGGCATCCGTAGAAGATGTTCACCACGCTGTCGGTGGGCTTGAACCCCTTCTGCACGTGCAGCGGCTCCCACGGACTGCGCTCTTCGTTCTCGGCGAACGTGATGTTGTTGTAAGTGTAGTTGTTGCCTTGCGATCCCATGAAGGTCTCACCCGGCACCGAGCCGCCTTGTAAGTTCTGCGAAAGCAGACCGTAGGCGCGGCCGATCGTAGCGTTGGCGTGATTGTAGGGCCCCATCGCGCCGATGCCCGAATTCATGTTGATCTCGTGGCGAATCGGGCCGTTCACGACGACCATCGCCGCGCCCGAACTCGACGTGCTGCCGCGCGCGGTCACTTCCGATGCGGCGAGCGCAAGAATCACCGGGAAGTACTCGGGCTTCGCACCCGACATCACGGCGTTGACGGCGACTTTCTCGACCGTGTATTCCCACAGGCCCCGATTGGCCGTCGGCTGCATGCGGCCGACGATCTCTTGCGGCTTATGGCTCGTGTGCGCCAGCATCGCCGCGACCCGTTCTTCGGTGGGAAGAACGATCGGCAGTTTGTCGGTCCAGTTGTTATCGAGAAAGAGCTGCTGGAGTTCGTCTTCGGTTGCGGGCTCGACCAAACGCGGCGTCGAGCCCTTTGCTTCGATCACTTACGCGGCGCTCAACTGCGTCGTCAGCGCTTCCACGATCTCGAGCATCACCGGACGTCCCGTGATCGGGTCGGTCCCGTTCACGTAGGCACGCAGTTCGGCCGCCGACTTGCCCATGACGGGCTGCGGCACGAACACCGTCGGCGCGTCAGCCAAGCCGCCCATCTTCCGCACCGACTTCACGACCTTGTCGAACTTGTCGGTGTGGATCGCGACGGCGGGCACGCCGTACTTCGTTTCAATCGTGATCGCGTGGGTCGCGACGGCCGGCGCACACGTGCTGCAGTGACCGACGCCGACGATCGCCGCGTCGCCGTTCTTCTTGATCTCTTCCCACGTCGCCGGATCGTCATGGCCGTAATAGGCCGAAAGCGAGATGATCTTCGTGGACACGCCCGACATGTGCTCGGCAAACCACGCCTGGACTTGTTTGAGCAACTCGATCGAATCATCGAAGCGGCAGTCGACGAGATACACCGTCTTGCCATTGAGGCTCTCGGGGCGCGGGGCAGCCGACTTGCGCGTGATCTCCGGCGGGTACCCCATGGGATTGAGCACGGTGATCTTGGCGTCGTTCTTGAGATCGGGTGCGATCATGGGCTGTCACTCCTTCGTCCACGAGGAAAACCTATAGGCCCGGAAGTTCAGGCCGGGGGGCCGCGCCCCCCGCTGAATAAATCATCCGGTATGACCCAACAGCAGCAGGCACCCGAAGGCACCCGTCCGCGCGGCGTTCCGCGCAAGATCTCCGTCGTCGCGGTGAAGCAACTGAGCCCTCGGATGCGCCGCGTGACGTTCGGCGGCAGCGACCTCGCCTCGTTTACGTGGACGGGCCCGGCCGCGCACATCAAGATCATCTTCCCGGAGCCCGGCCGCGGCCTCGATACGGTGGCGGTCCCCGGTCCCGACGATCCGCGCCCGACCACGACGCGTACCTACACGCCGCGCCGCTTCGATCCCGCGACCCAAACGCTCGAGGTCGATTTCGCGTTGCACGGCCCCGGACCAGCGGCGACCTGGGCCGAGCAGGCCCGCGTGGGCCAGCAAGTCGTGCAGATGGGCCCCGCGCAAGGCTATGAAGTCGACACGGAAGCCCCGTGGTACGTCATTCTGGGCGACGACGCCGCGCTGCCCGCGATCGAGACCATCCTCGAGGCGCTGCCCGCCGGTACCAAGACGACCGTGCTGCTCGAGGTCGTCGCGGCAGATGAGGCCCGCCCGCTTGCCGGGCCGGCTCAGACCGATGTCCGCTGGCTCGTTCGCGGCGCAGGCGCCGCGCCCGGATCGGCCCTGCTCCAGGGGCTCGAGGGCTTCGCCTGGCCGGCCGGCGCCGGTCGCGTGTACGTCGGCTGCGAGGCGACGGCGCTGCGGCAACTGCGGACCACCATTCTGGCGGCTTCGGGGCTCGACAAGGAGCGCGTGATCGCTCGCGGCTACTGGCGCGTCGGCGCGGTGAACCACCCCGACCACGACTACGCCAAAGACTAGCTGACAGGACCCGCCTGCTGCGGGCGAGCCTAAGGTTGCTTGCGCCGTCAGCCGAACGCGCCGGCGAACCGCTGCCCGCATTCGACCTGACCAGCATTCTCGAGATGTTGCGCAATGGAAATTCGCCGCTCGGAAAGATCGGCGCGTCGGTCGCCGTGGCCGTGCCGGTCTTACTCTATATGGCGCTGGCGTTGCTCAAAGGCAAGCCCACCGAAGACGACGAGCTCTGAGCTAGGCGATCTTGCGGCCGAAGAGCGTCGCGCACTCATCGGCCGGCAGCGGCACGCTGAACAAGAAACCTTGCACCGCATCGCAGCGGAGTTCGCGCAGCACTTCCATCTGCGCGCGATCTTCGACGCCTTCGGCAATTGTGCGTACGCCGAGGCTGCGCGCAAGGTCGACCACCGCGCGCACGACGGCGCCGTCGAAGTTGCCGGTGGCGACGTCGCGCACGAAAGAACGATCGATCTTCAGGTTGTCGATGGGCAGATCGCGTAGGAACGCGAGCGAGGTGAAGCCGGCGCCGAAGTCGTCGATCGCGACCCTGAGCCCCATGCCGCGCAATTCGCGTAGCAACAGCGTCGCACCGTAGACGTCACGCAGGATCGACGTTTCGGTCACCTCGATCTCGAGGCGCGACGGGTCGATCCCGTTGAGGCGGATCGCATCGCCGATGAAGCGGTGCAACTGCAGGCGGTCGAGTTGGCGTGCCGACACGTTGAGGCTGACGTGCACGTCTTCCAGTCCGGCATCCACCCACAGGCGGATCTGCTCGCACACGCGCGAGATCACCCACTCACCGATGCTCGCGATGAGCCCGGATTCTTCGGCCAGCGGAATGAAACGATCGGGCACGATCATTCCGAGCGTGGGGTGCCGCCAGCGCACGAGCGCCTCCACGCTGGCAATATCTCCCGTGAGCACGTCGTAGATCGGCTGATAGAGCAGCTCGAGTTGACCGCGTTCGATCGCGTGCAGCAGTTCGCGGTGCAGCATGTGCCGCTCCGACGGCGTCGCCAGCATCGCGGGAACGAAACGGCTCGCTACGTTGCGTCCCATGCGTTTGGCGTCGAACGAGGCCGACTCGGCGTGCGCGATCAGCCGTTCGGGTTGGTCGGCGTCATCGGGGCCGACGCTCATGCCGATGCTTGCGGTGAGATGAAACTCATGCGCGCCGTAGGTGAACGGCAGCGCGAACGTGCCGAGCAGCGCAGCGGCCAGCGCTTCCGCGCGCTTGGGATCGTCGAGCCCGACGGCCAATACCACGAACTCATCGGCGCTGAAGCGCGCGATCGCATCCTGTTCGCCGATCGTGCGGCGCAGCCGGTGCGCGATTGCGCGTAACACCGTATCGCCGGCCGCGTGACCGCCGATGTCGTTGACGGTCTTGAAGCGGTCGATGTCGATGAAAAACACGGCCGTACGCTCGCCGGTCACTTCGCACTCGCGCAGCGCCGCGCTGATCCGGTGTTCGAAGATCGCTCGATTGGGCAGATCGGTCACCGTGTCGTGATCGCTGCCGATCGCCGAAATGTCGACGTCGCCCGCGGCAATCGCGAGCGCCGCGCCGGCCGTGCCGACAACCCGGCTGCCGTCATAGATCGGCGCGACCGTGATATAGCGCAGGCGGCCGAGCCAGTTCGCCCGGAGCGTCGCCGTGGCGCCGCCCAGCGCGTCGCGATGCGCGTCGATGAGACGCGCGCGGTCGGCGCTGCTCGCCAGACGATCCCAATCGCCGATCGGTAAGCCGACGGCACTGCGTCCCGCATCAGCGCCTTCGATGCTGCTCAGCGCGAGCGCTTCGTCGGTCGACCAAATCAGCGCCGGCGCGTTCGTCAGCAGCGACGAATGGCGGTCGCTGAGCGAGAGCACGCCTTGCAGTTCGTCGTGCGCGGCGCGCAGCGCGCGGCCCAGTCCGGCATCGCGAATGGCACGCAGCATCGTCGCTCCGAGGCGCGGCGTTTCATCGTCGCCGAGCGCTTCGATCGCACCATACGCGAGCGCTTCGAGCGGCGCTCGCTCGCTCGGCCCGCCGACGGCGATCAGCGGAATGTTGGCGTGGCGAGCGCGCAGTTCGTTGAGGAGCTCGTCGCGCGTTCCGTCGTCGAGCGACGGCCCGACGATGATGACGTCGACGGGTTCTTCGGATAAATGCACGAGCGCTTCACGCGTCGATTCCGCAGTCGCGGCGTTGACCGAAAGTGACAAGCCTGCGTGCGCGATCCAACGCTCGCGCCGAACGGTGTCATTAGACACGAACAGCGCACGAACAATTGAGATCGGTGAGACCGCGTTAACGCTTACTTCCCTCCATGGTCAAACGAGTGTTCGTTTCTTGTGCCGCGTAAGGCCTGCGTTACAATTCCCTATGGATTGTAAGGAAACGCTTACTTGCGTGCTCTCCGCCAAGGGATCGCCCACCGCTCCGTGAGATCGAGCCCGTAGGTGAGGATGCAACCAAGCAACGAGACCGCGACGAGCGCCGCATACAGGCGATCCACGTCGAGGAGTTGCTGGGCGTTGAAGATCGCAAAGCCCAAGCCGACGCGGGTGAGCTGAAACTCCGACGCCACCGCCAGCACGATCGCGATACCGATGCTGAGCTTGATGCCGGCGTAGATGTTCGGCAGCGCGCCCGGCAAGAGTACCCGGAAGTAGAACGACATCGGGCGGATGCGATAGGCGCGGGCCACGTCGAGATAAATCGGGTCGATCTGCCGCACGCCCGCTTCGGTGTTGATCACCATCAGGAAGAACACGCCGACGGCAACCGCGGCCCACTTGGCTTGCTCCCCAGTTCCGAAGATGAAGTACAGCAAGGGTAAGATGGCGATTTTCGGGATCGGATAGAGCAGCGCGACGACCGGCTGGAAGTAGGCCCGCACCCAGCGATTCATCCCCATCGCCAAGCCGATGAGCGTTCCGGGTATCCCGCCGATCAGGCACCCGACCACCAGCCGCCCCAGCGTCCAGGCCGTGTTGGTGGCCAGTTCCCCACTCGATGCATAGGCGATAAAATTTGCGGCAATCTCCGAGGGCGGCGGGAAGAGTCCCGGGTTGAGAAAGCGCGTCGAGACCGCGAGCTGCCACAGCAAGACGATCGAGATCGGTGCTGCGATCGCGACCGCACGTTCACCGCGCGTCATCGAAGCAGTTCCCAAATGCGCACGACGTATTCGCCGAACTTGGGATCGCCGCGCAGCGACACCGCGTCGCGCGGGCGGGGAAATTCGATCGGGATGATCGCCTTGACCGTCCCGGGATGCGCCGAGAGCACGATGACGCGATCGGCGAGCGTCACGGCTTCTTCGATGCCGTGCGTGATGAACACGACGGTCTTGCGCGTGCGATCCCACAGCGACATCAACTCGTTGGCCAAACCGACGCGCGTTTGCTCGTCGAGCGCCCCGAAGGGCTCGTCCATGTAGAGCACCGGCGGATCCACCGCAAACGCGCGCGCGACGGCGGCGCGCTGCTTCATGCCGCCGGAGAGTTCGTGCGGATAGGCGTGTGCGAAATCGGTCAGTCCGACGAGCGCGAGCTCCTTCGCGACGCGCCGGTCGACCTCGGCCTTGGGCAGCCCGAGGCTATCGAAGGCGAAGGCGACGTTTTGGGCCACGCGCATCCATGGGAAGAGCGATTGCTCCTGAAAGACGACCGCGCTCGGCAGGGTCGACGCCGCGTCCGACGCCGCGGCCATGGTGTCGATCCGCCCATCGGTCGGCGTGTCGAGGCCGGCCATGATGCGCATCAGCGTGCTCTTCCCGCAGCCGCTCGGGCCGACGACCGCGACGAACTCGCCCTCGGCAACGTCGAGGTTCACGTCGCTTAAAGCGAGCGTGCCGGAGGGATAACGCTTGGTGAGGTGCTCGACCGAGATAGAAGCCACGAATTGTCGCCTTCGCAAAGCAACGCGCCGAGCCTCGTATGAGGCCCGGCGTGTTGAATCTGGCGACGCAGAAGGGGCTCGAACCCTCGACCTCCGCCGTGACAGGGCGGCGCTCTAACCAACTGAGCTACTGCGTCAAACGGACCAGATTGTATGGTGGGCACGGTTGGGATTGAACCAACGACCCCCCGCGTGTGAAGCGGATGCTCTCCCACTGAGCTACGCGCCCGTTTGGCGAACCGTCGGATTATACATACTTCGGGAGACGCCTGTCTAGGAGGCGTTTACGCCTCCGACGCGGATTGGCCGTAGGCCGACCGCTACAGATTCGACGAAGTCGAATCCCAGTGAATGAGAACCGCTTCTATACTATGGGTCACGGTACGCTGCAGGCCGACGTCTTCCGTACAACGCTCCGTGCGGAGCGCGTCGTGGTCGCCGCCGACGTGCGACGTTTCGCGGGTAGCCGCAAGCATCCGCAATTCGGCGCGGACGCGATGCGCGGTTGGCTTGGCGAGGCCGCGATCGAGTATCGGCCGCTGCCCGAGTTGGGCGGCCGGCGCACGCCGCTCCCGGATTCGCCCAATACCGGCTTGCGCAACACCGGCTTCCGCGGTTACGCCGACTACATGGCCACGCTCGACTTCCGGATGGGCTTCAACGCTTTACTTGCCCTCGCACGCGAGCGTACGGTCGCGATCTTCTGCGCTGAGACGCTGTGGTGGAAATGCCATCGAAGGCTCGTCGCCGACGCGGCGGTCCTCCTGGGCGGCTTCGAGGTCATCCACCTCACCCCGAACACCCGCTCGAGCCACGTCCTCACCCCCGAGGTCCGCCGGGAGGGCGATATCCTGGTGTATCCGGGCCCCGTGTCACCCTGACCCTTCGTCAAGCTCAGGGGAAGGGCCGCCACTCAGCGACGACGATCGAGGCGGTCCCTCGACAAGCTCGGGATGACAGAAGATGGGTACGACAGGCTTGTGACAGCAGCCGAACCCCTGGATTCGGCCCGCAAGGCGGGCCTGCGCTACATGACCGACGACCGGCCGGGGATCCGCCGGCTGAAAGTGCGCGGCAGCTTTCGCTACGTCGCCCCGGACGGCAAACCGCTGACCGACAAGGCCGAGGTCTCCCGGATCACGTCGCTCGCGATCCCGCCGGCCTACACCGACGTCTGGATCGCACCGATCTGCAACGCGCACCTGCAGGCGACCGGGCGCGACGCGCGCGGGCGCAAGCAGTATCGCTACCACAAACGCTGGCGCGAAGTGCGCGATGAGAACAAGTTCCACCGCATGCTCGCGTTTGCGAAGGCGCTGCCCAAGATGCGCACCGCGGTGAAACGCGATCTCGCGAAGTCCGGGCTGCCGCGCGAAAAAGTGCTGGCGACCGTCGTGTCGCTGCTCGAGGCGACGATGATTCGCGTTGGCAACGAAGAGTACGCGCGCGAAAACGACTCCTACGGGCTCACGACGATGAACGACAAACACGTCAACGTGCGCGGCGATGCGATCCGGTTCAAATTTCGCGGCAAGAGCGGCATCGAGCACAGCGTGACCGTCCACGACAAACGTCTGGCGAAGATCGTGCGCAGTTGTCAGGACATTCCCGGACACGAACTCTTCGCCTACGCCGACGAGAACGGCGACCCGGTCTCGATCGATTCGTCGGATGTGAACGCCTATATCCGCTGCATCGCCGACGACGATTTCACTGCGAAAGACTTTCGCACGTGGGAAGCGACGATGAACTGCGCGCTCGCGCTGGCCAACGTCCGCGTGGAAACCGACAAAGAAGCGAAGGCCGCCGTGCTCGAGGCGGTCGCGTTTGTGGCGAAGCGCCTCGGCAACACGCCCGCCGTGTGCCGCAAATCCTACATCTTGCCGGCCATCATCGATGAGTTCCTCGCCAACGGCGCGCTCGAGAACCTCGCCGGCGAAGCGAAGATCATCGCCTTCATCGAGCGCATCGGCTCGCGCGACGAGCGCAAACACCTCACGTCGCTCCTGAAAAAATCCATCCGAGCCAAAAAAGCCGCCTAGCTACTCCGTTTCCCTTTGGAGCGCGGGCCGCACGATCCCGACGACATGGCCGGACCCGTCTTCGAGTTCGATCGAGCGGACCGGGGTCGAGGGCGCGAGGTAGACGATCGATGCGGCACCGCGATGCGCGAACTCCGCCGCGGCCGGATCGCGCGTTCCGTCGGGACGGACGAACACCACATGCCAGGCCGGTGTTCCGTCGGCGAGGATCTCATACCACTTGCCGTGCCGCTCGTAGATCGCCTTGGCGGCGATCTCGTGACCGCCGGCGGCTTGGAACTGGGCGTGATCGAAGTGGCTGTCGATCATCGTCGCAAGCAGCGAACCATCGCTGCTCAGCGCGCCGTGAAGAATGACGTTCTGGCCGAGCAATCCCAGCGTCGCGAGCGCAAATGCCGCGGCCACCGCGATGGGCCACCACGCGCGGCGTTGCTTGGGGCGACGCTCTTGGGTGGAATCGATGAGCGCCGCTAAGGCGGCTTCCGCATTACCGACCAGCACCGTGCACGGCTCGCACGTGAGCAGGTGCTCGTCGATGCGCGCGCGCTCTTCGTCGTCGAGCATACCCAGGGCGTAGAGTTCGGCCTCGTGATCGATGTGGTTCATGCGAAGTCCCGTTGGCTGAGAGTTCGAGCAAGTTTCCGCAGCCCGAGTGCGGCACGGCTCTTGATGGTGCCCAGCGGAATCCCGAGCCGGGACGCGATTTCCGCTTGGGTGTAGTCGCCCCAATAGGCGAGTTCGATCACGTCACGCTGCTCGCGCGGCAAGCCGGCGAGCGCACCGCGAATGGCGACGCGTTCGGCGACGTCGATCCCGAAGGCGGGCGTCGAGACGGCCGCCCGTTGCTCGGTAGCCACATGACGGACGGCGCTGCGCTTGCGCGAGATCGCTTCGTTGCGCACGCAGACCATCAGGAACGCGCAATGCGCCGCGTTCCGGCCGGTAGGCGCCCTCTTTCGACCACACGCGAATGAGGGCATCGTGCACGCAATCGCGTGCGTCGCCGGCGGTGCCGAGCACGTGCCGGGCCGCCGCTTGAAGCGCCGGGTCGAGTTCGCGGTCGTCGTTCACCCGATTTGCAACGACCGATCGCTGACCGCCGCATGGATGCCGGTAAACGACACGCTGCGGTAGCCGAGGTGACTGAGGAGCTCCGGTGCCGTTACGGTCAACGGGCCGGGCGCGGCCGCCGTGCCGGGTGCCGGTTGCGGATACGCGGTGGCGGCCGCGGTCGCAAACGAGATGTTGCCGTCGCGCTGCGTGATGATCTGGTGGATGTGGCCGTTCAGCACGGTCACGGCCGAGAAGCGCTTGAGCATCGCGATGGCCTTCGCGCCGTCCTCAGTCGGCCCGAACACGACGATCGGCGTGTCGGATTTCAGCGGGGCGAGATCTTTGGCCAGCCAATCGAGCTGCTTCGAGCCGAGCACGCCCATCGTTTCGAAGTTGAAGACGTTGACGAGCGCCACGACGTGCACGCCGTTGCGGTCGAACGACCACCAGCCGTCGGGCGCGGCAGCGTTGGGGAAGGCGGCGGCAAAGCGCGCGGCGCCTTCGGTGCCGATCGCGTCGTGCTCTCCGGGGATGACGAAGAGCGGCGCTTTGAGTCGTCCGAGCACGCTCTTCGCGGTGTCGAACTGTTCGACTTTGGAGAGGTGCGTGACGTCGCCGGTGTGCATCACGAACGCGGGCTGCTGCGGCAGCGCGTTGATTTTGTCGACGGTCTCGTTCAGCGTGGCGAGCACGTCGGGGTTTGCGGGGAGCGAGAAGCCGATGTGGCTGTCGCTGATCTGGACGAACGTGAAGTCGCTGCCGGGGGCCGCCGCCGCGAACGTTCCGGTCGCCGTCATGGCGAACGCAATGCCGCCGCCGGTCCAGCCGACGTGCTCGATAAATGATGCGCGCTTCATTGCGGCGCCTTCACGATCACGGTGCCGTGCATGTATGGATGCACTTCACAGAAGAACATGTACGTGCCGGCCTTGGCAAAAGTGTGGGTGAATTTTTGGTTGGTGTCGAGGCCTTCGGAATCGAAAGATTTGTCGTTGGCCGTGACGGTGTGCGGCTCTTCGTCGTCGTTGACGAACGTGACGGCCGTTCCAGGCGTCACGGTGATCGTGGCCGGGACGAACATGAAGTTCTTGATGTGGACCAAGGTCGGGGCCGGCGTATCGGCCGGCGCGGCCAGCGGCATACCTACGAGCAGCGCCGCGGCGAGGAAGGGGAGGATGCGCAGTTTCATACCCCTCGTACGCCGCCGAGGGCCTCCCCGGATGACTTCGTCGCTGTCGCGCTATCGCACTAGCGTGCCGTTAGCGGTCGTCGCCTCCGGCGACCTCATTGGTGGTCGACGCGTCGGGGCGCACCGGCTGGCCGGCGACGAGTACCTGGTCGCTCGAGAGGATGACGCGGCCGGGTTCAATGTGACGGATGTGGACGCCGTCGAGCATGTCGCCTTCGGTGACGTGATAGGTCTTGTTGTTGAATTGAATGGCAGCGAACGGAAACGCTTCGTTTGTATCGGTGCTGACGAGCGCCAGCTGCGGTGCTTTGTCGTCCGGAGCCGCGATGACGGCTGCCGAGAACGCAACGCTCATTCCGAGGAGCGCGCAACACGCTTTCGCGGCATTCAGTGAGGTTTTCACAGCATCTGCCCCCTTTCGGGTGTGTGATCACGTGTACCCCAAAAAACACCGGTTCACCGGGTCGCAGGTCACTTTTTCGACTGCGAGAATTCCGTCGGTCGCTCAGAGAGGGGATTAACCGTGGGTCAAGCCGTTACGTTTGCAGCAAGTGGCGTCGGATCGTTCTGGTATGAAGGTGGCGTCCTCCTGAAAAAGGCGATCGCTCCCTTAGGCTACGATCTCGTTCTCGACGAGAAGCCGAGTGATTTCAAAAATGTGCTGTCGGTTGCCGACGGCACGAATCTCATCGGCATCACGATGCCGCAGTTCGTCGACTGGGCGCTGCGCGGACATAGCGCGTTCAAAGGCAAGCAGATCCCCGACTTGCGCGTGATCGCGGCGCTGAATCTCCCCGTGTGGTTGGGCGCGGCCGTCGACCGCGCCAGCGGCATCAGCTCGCTCAAAGAAATCGCCGAGAAAAAGTATCCTTGGAAAGTGGTGTTGCCGGCGCCGGCCAATTTGGTGGGCGAATACATCGAGTACATCATGGCCGGGCACGGGCTCACGCGCGAGAAAATCATCAGCTGGGGCGGCGCCGATCTGCGCCCGACGCTCCAGAAGACGCCCGAGATGCGCGCGAAGCTGATCGCCGAGACCGGCCGCGACGAGATGATCAGCGTGACCAAAGATCTGGCGAAGAGCGGTCAGACCAACGGCTTCTTTCTCTACATCAACGGCTGCTCGCAGTGGGGGCGCGACCTGACCACGATCCAAGACCTGCGCTTCGTCACGTTCGACGAAGCGGTGCTCGACAAAGTCAACGCGGAATGGGGCGGCACGAACATTACGCTGCCGGCGCGTCTGTTCAACGGCGTTGATCAAGACATGGTCGCGGTCGGCTGGCGTCACCACTACATCTACGGCGGCGCTGACGTGCCGGACGAATTGGTCACGGCGGTGCTCAAGGCGCTCGAAGACGAGCGCATCCTCGACAACGCCCACGGCTTCTCGTTCTCCGGCTTCATGCCCAAGCTCGTGAGCAATCTCAAACTCCACCGCGCCGCGGAACACTACTACAAGAAGCGCGCTTCCGGAACGTGATGTAAGAACGCCGTCATCAAGGCCAGCCACCCGGCGCCGAGCAGCAGCCCGCCCAACACGTCCGTCGCGTAATGCGCGGAGAGGGCCAAGCGCGACCAGGGAATGCCGGCGACGGGCGCGTGCGCACGCGCAGCTTCTTCGCGTCGAGAACGTGCGCGTTGGTCAGCAATCCCTGACGTTCGAGCAAGAGCGATGCGTATGTCTTGGCGGCATCGCGTCGCGTCCGGCTCGATGCCCCGGTCGAAAAGCATGGCGCGGGCCTTGGCGAAGGCCTGGGTCGTCTGCCTCACCCCGCTGTTTCCGATCAGGAAAGCCTTCATCACTAGCTGTTTCCACGATTGCCAAAGGGGTAAACGAAGAACATGAACGCACTACGCAACGCGGCTGCCGCCGCCGCCTTGATCCTCGCGATGCCGGCTTTTGCCGTCGCCGCCGCACCGGTCGTCGTCCATCTTTCGCCGCAGAATCACTCCGGCGAAACGGCAACGGCGACGCTGACCGAAACCAACGGCAACACCGTCGTCAGCGTCGTCACCAAGGGTGGGCCCGGCAATCCGCAGCCGATCCACATCCACAAGGGCACGTGTGCCAAGCTGAACCCGAAGCCGTTTTACCCGTTGACGACGCTGCAAGGCGGCAAATCGGTGACCACGCTGAAGGGCGTGAGCCTGATGTCGCTGCAGAACGGTAACTTCGCGATCAACATTCATCACTCGACGAGCGACATCCCGACGTACTACGCGTGCGGCAACATTGCAAAGATAGCGGGAATGTAGCCCACGCCGGGCGCCCGGCCTAGCCGGGTTTGTACAAGAGATCCTGCGCCGGAAACGCCTTGAACCCGTTGTATTTTGCGGCCGCGTCGATCAACGGCTGCATCAACGCGGGGCTGAGTTGCTCGGCATAATGGTTGCGCGCCATCGCGGCGATGACGGCGGGATCGATCTTGACGTACTTGGCTAGGATGTCACCGCTCTGCTGCGGGTTCTTGTTTGCCCAGACCGCCGTATCGTGGATCACGGCAGCAAAGCGGCTCACGAGATCCGGGTGGTCGTTCGCCCATTGCCGCGTCGCAACCCAGGCGCCGACGACGAAGTGTTTGGCGATGCCGTCGAAGCCGTAAAACAAGACGCGATTGGTCTTGCGGGCAACGGTGATAAACGGTTCGACGACCCATGCGGCATCGATGCGGCCGGCGTCGAGTGCGGCGGGGATCGCCGGAAACGGCACCTCGGTGAATTTGACGGTGGATGAATCGCCGCCGTTCTGATCGATCCAAACCCGGGCGCCGAGGTCGGCGAGGCTGTGCAGCGTGGAGACGGCGATCGTCTTCCCGTTGAGGTCCTTGGCTTGCTGCAGCGGTGAGTTCGCCGGAACGATGAGCGCTTGCGTGCGGGTCGTGACCGGCGACAAATAATCGTGGGTCGGGGCGATGATGACCAGCGGAATTCCCTTGAGGTGCTGCACCGCCAGCACGTCCAACGTATCGAAGCCGATATCGAGCGTACCGCCGACGATGGCCGAGACGATGAGGCTACTGCCTTGCATCGATTGAATATCGACGTCGAGGCCTGCCTTCGCGAAAAACCCCATGTCCTTCGCATAGTAGACTTCCGCCGCGGGTTCGATCGGCGAAACGCCGATGCGCAGCGTCGCCGGCGCCTGTGCCCGGCTCGGCGACCTCACTGCGCCCAGGAGCGCACCAACGAGGAGCGCCGACGCCCGTTTTCGGCTCATGGCAGCAAGCGACATAGGACCTCCAAGACAACCGTCTGGTTGGGCACCTCGAATTTGAGGGCGCGGAAAGGTCTACCTGGTCGATTTTCGAATAGTCGCCAGTCGGAAAAACCGAAGTCCCATAGCGATTCGGGCGCGTAGCTCAGTGGGAGAGCACCACATTGACACTGTGGGGGTCAGAAGTTCAATCCTTCTCGTGCCCACCATCTTGAAAACCCTGTGACAAACAGGGTTTTCTTTTTGCTTCGCTCTGCTTACTCAGCGAGTGATGAAACGCGCTACACAACCGAACGCTGTGGCTTCGCTGTCGCCGCAAACGACGCAACCACGTTCGACGACCTGCTGTTCCGCGCCGAGGGGCAAGCGCGCGCGCTCTCGAGGAACCAGCACGCCCTCGTGTTCCCTCCCGGCGCCATCTAAATCAGGACTCTTCGACCTTCCCGCTCGTGTACGCGCGTATCAATTGCGCGATATCGCCCGGCGCCAAGATATGCGACGCTGCGCCGAGACGGATGGCTTCAGACGGCATTCCGAAGACGACACAACTCGCCTCGTCTTGTGCGACCGTGACACCGCCCGCGCTCTGAAGGTGGAGCAAGCCCGTAGCACCGTCGCGCCCCATTCCGGTGAGCACGACGCCCATGGCTCGCGAACCGAATCCGGCGGCGATCGATCCCAGCAGATACGTCGCCGACGGTCGAAAGCCGTCGATCTCCGCAGCGGCGGAAAGCACGATGCGGCCGGCCGCGTCGATTCCCATGTGCGCGCCATCGGGCGCGATGTAGACGTGCCCGGCCTGCACCTCGAGTCCATCGCTAGCTAACTGGACCGGCAAGCCGGTTCGCGCGGTGAGCCACAGCGCGAAGCCGTCCGCGAAGCCCTCCGACATGTGTTGCACGATGAGGACCGACGCGTTCCTCAGCGGTCCGATATCGCTGAGGATATCCGCAATCACGCTCGGGGCTCCGGTCGAGCCGGTAAGTGCGACGATTTGCACCGACGACCGGCGCGATGGACGCG
>Ga0182014_10003222_pt1 | contig 19789 bp, 35 predicted proteins | sample 612S2DmetaG_FD_120489 | JGI IMG/M metagenome (GOLD analysis project Ga0182014, IMG submission 120489) | Permafrost microbial communities from Stordalen Mire, Sweden - 612S2D metaG | ecosystem: Environmental > Terrestrial > Soil > Wetlands > Permafrost | place: Sweden: Stordalen | collected... | reverse complement strand
CCGTGAAGGTTCTATAGCGTCGTAAGTCCTTATTCTTCGGTCGAATTGTAACCCGTTTTCCCCCCTGTAACCCCAGTTCTGTAACCTTTGCGTCCGACATCCGCGCTGGACGGGTTACAGAGTTCCTGCTACACTTTCGGACGTGTCCCCGTGACCTCCGAACCCGCAGGTGAGACCATGCCACGCCAAGCGAAAATGACCTGGAACCGCAAGCAAAAGAGATGGTTCAAGAAGGCGAACAACAAGCAGTTCGTGGTGTCGTGCAAGGTGTTGTCGAAGGAGTTTCCCGAACTGTTCGTGTCCGCCACCGAGGAAGGGTCGTATCGAGCTGCTAACGCATGGTGGGACAGCAGGGCGGACGACCAACAGAAGGAGCTCGCCAAACGCATGACCTCCGTGTACCTGGAGTCGTTGCGGAAGTCCGTCGTCGACCGCAACAAGAAGTCCGACGACAACCGCCAGCGCGAAGAGGCGATGTCGGAGATATACCGACAGGCAGGGGACGGCGAGATCAGCATGACGGCGGCACTGGCGATGATACGAGACCTCGCCAACCCCTCGACCACGGACGGCACGACCCTGGAGCAGTGCGGGGCGGACTTCCTCTCGGCGAAAAAGGCGGAAGTGGGAGTCCGTATCGGCGACGGACGATGGGACAACCTGCGACAGGGGGTAGATCGGTTCATCGAGTTCTGCGGCAGCGTGAAGGTGGACGACATCAACGGCGGGACGTTGTCGAAGTACCACCAGCAACTGAGCGAGCGGATAGGGTCTCGGAAGATAAGCGCATGGCACGGGAGGAACCTGCTACAGGTCGCCAAACAGCTCATCACTTTCGCCTACGAGACCGAGCGATTGCAGGTCATGCCCCGCAACCTCCACAGCAAGAACCTCGTCATCGAAGTGCAGACGAAGGAGATCGAGGTCTTCTCCGTCAAGGAAGTGCGGGAGCTCCTCCGCAAGGCGAAGGAAAGGACTCGATTGTACCTGCTCTTGATGCTCAACACGGGTATGACCCAGCAGGACATCAGCGACATGACCCATCGGGAGCTCAAGGACGGGAAACTGACACGGAAGCGGAGCAAGACGAAGAAGCACTCGAAAGTCCCTGTCGTGACCTATACCCTATGGGACTCGACCCTGAAGCTCCTGCGGAAGCACGCCGACAAGCGGACGGAACGGGTACTCCTCACCCCTGCGGGCAATCCCCTCGTGCGTCGTGAGCTCGTGCGGGGGAAGTTCCGTGTCGATGACGTGGTCGCCGAGGCATGGAGTAAACTAGGGGCTAGGTTGTCCTGCAAGTACCTGCGAAAGACCAGCTCGTCTCTTCTGGCATCCCGTCCCGAATTCGCCTCGGTCGCCTCGTTGTTCCTGGGCCATGCGCCACGCTCGATACAGGAACGGCACTACACCCGCCCCGCCACGCAAATCCTTGCGGAGGGGATCAAGTGGCTGGGGGAGCAGTACGGGGTGCAATAGACGTACTTGCGGAGATCATCCCGATCCCATCCCCATGACCTCCGACGACCCCTGGGGGATGTCCAGGCGGGGCAGATCATGGCGACCACCATCACGGCGACCATCACCCCGATCCCCTGTCCACGACCCTCGACATCCCCGCCCATGTCCTCGGAAGGCAGCCCCGGGCGGGCTTGGGTGCGGCTCGGGAGCCCTGTGGGTGACATCAGGAAGTACATCCGGGCGACCAGGGCGGAGTCACAACGGCGACCATGATCTCGGCGGGCACCACCTCGACTCCCATGCCCATGACCTCCGATGACCCCTGGGGGATGTCCAGGCGGCGTAGATCACGGCGACCATCATCACGGCGACGCATCATCGCCCGGAAGGTCATCCCACGAGCCTTGATGCCCATGCCGATGTCATCGAATGGCAGACCGCTCCCCGGGCGGGCCTGGATGCGGCACGGGAGCCGGTCGGTGTGACATCGGGAAGTACCTCTCACCCGTCGGGCGACGCATCCGGCACGGCGTGACCGTCGCCTCCACGACGATCCCCAAGGGATGTCCAGGCATGATGGCGGGGCGTGGCGACGATGATCTCGATGGCGCATCCCATTCCCAATGACATCCAAGCCCCCGATGATGTCCTGACAGGGGACGTAGTTCGCGGTGACCATGATCTCGGTGAAGTACCGCCCCGCCCATCGACGACCCTCCTGTGTCGCCAAAAGGCGATCTCGAACCGACCGCTCCCCGGGCGGGCTTGGGTGCGGCAGCGGACCCATCGAGCCGACATCAGGAAGTACCTCCTGACGACAGAGATGCTACTCGTCGGGCGACATGATCTCGGCATAGCAGATCCTGCACAGCGGCTCGCCTTCCAGCTCGACCTCGGCTGGCATTGAGCACCGATCCACTGCGAATGTCCCGTCTTCCATCATCCCTCCTGCCCCCTTCCCAACGCCGCCGCGCCGAACATGATCTTCCCGAAGTCGGTTTCCCAGTCGAGCAGGGGATCGTGGTCGTCGAACTGCCGCCTCTCGTACCGGCTCCTGATGTCGCGGACGACCCCCTCGGTCTTCCGCTTCAGCAGCCCGAGGCTGTTACGGTAGCCCGCTCCCTTGACCGCGTGGATCTCCGTCACTACGCGGAGGACCGTCGGGAAGCCCTTGAGGACGAAGCACTCGAACTGCCGCCGGTCGCCTTTGCAGTGGGCGAACGCGACCGTATCCCAGTAGTGCAGCACGTCCGCGCCGTTGTAGCCCTCGTCCCGGAGCGCCCGCTCGTACCCGTCGAGCCGCTCGCCCAACCGCCGGAAGTCCTTGAAGTAGGCGAGCTCGCCGCCGTTCGACCGGAACCAGCCGAGCACCGTTTCTGCCGGGCTTTTCGACGCTTGCGCCTTGGGGTTGCGCCGCAGCTTCCTCGGCGCGTCGAGCCAGTAGTGCCGATCCTCGTCCTTGACGACCGCCTGGAGGTCGTCGTCCACGAGCCCCAGCGCCTTCAGCTCCTTAATGGCGCGGCAGACCGCCTCGCGGTTGAGGCACAGCTGGGTCGCCAATCCCTGGTGGGTGACGGTCATCAACGTCCTGCCCGTGTTCCAGGAGTGGAGCTTCCACAGGACGGCGTTTTCCCGGGGCGTGAGGCGGTCTCGACGATCCTTCGCCTCCGCCGTCCCGGTGGACGAAACGTCCGCGCCGCCTGACCGTGTTTCGCCTGCCGGGTCAGGTCGTCGGTCGCGGGAGGGCGACTGCCGTTTAGGTCGGGCCACGAGCATCCTGAAGTTGGCGAACCTCTTGTTCCAGTCCCAGCCTGCGGTATTGACCGACTTGATCGTGACGAACCACCCTGACTTGTCCTTCGGGTCGAGTCCGTGCCACCTGCCGTCGTCGGTCTTGTGCGCGAGCTCCTGCTCCTGCAACCTCCCCAGGCTTTGCCTGACGGTCGTGCGGCATAGCCCCAGGTTGTCGGCGATCCTCCGCTGGGCGAGGGTAGGATGTTTCGTCCCCGCACGGTAGGTAAGGAAGGAGTAGATGACCAGATCCTCGAACTTGAGCTGGCACGACTTGGTCGCCAGCAAGACGAAGAGGTACTTCTTGTCCGGGAGCGGACCCTGCCTGTTGTTGTCCTTCACGCGCCCTCCCTTCCCCGTGACGGGAGGTCACGGCCCAGGTAAGGTCGTCGATCAAGGGCAAGCACGCCAGCCGCCGCCGACAGGCGACTTCCTCCACGCCAGTTGATGATAGGATTTCTTGATGTCTTCTCTTTCTTAACGTCTTTCTTGATGTTACTTATTCTTGATAGTGTGCGATTAGTGCCACTGCCCCCGTAAAAAGTGCCACAGGGGTGTGCAGAAAGTGCCACCCCTGTGAAAAAAGTGCCACGGTGGTGTGAGAAAAGTGCCACACCATGATCGGCGATCTCGGTGGCATGGCGGCAAGTCGTCAGGGATGTCGCTCGGCAGCACCGAGTACAGGCACGAGATTGATTTTCTCGTGCCGAAGGGCTAGATTGATCGAGACCCAAGTTTTCCTTTCCGCCCCGGAGGGTTGCAGCTCCGGGGCTTTTGCGTTAGTTCGTTATTCATGGCGACAGGTGTCACTGCGCGTCGCTGACGGTAGGCGGTCCTTCGTACTCGGTCATGTCCAGCAGACCGACGATGACTGCCGCCCAAGCCGCGTCCACGGTCCAGGCGACGACCTTGCCGTTCGCAAGGATCTCGTGCCCGAGCGTCCCGCATCGGCGTGCGGCATAGGTGCCGCCCAGGTCTTCCTGCATCCTGAAGGTCATGCCGTGCCCTCCCGCTTCTCGTGCCGGTCGAGCCACTCGCGCACGGCGAGATCGGCGAGCCACTGTACCTTGCGCCCTTCGGAGCGAGCGAGCAGGCGCAGCCGCTCGGCGACCCCGTCGGTCACGACCAGGTGGGTGACCGGGTACTCGTACGCCCTGTCGTTCGTTCGCTTGTGTCTCGTGGTCATCGAGTCCTCCTGTTGGATGTCCCTGTCCTAGAGTAGTAGTTCCTTCCTGAAAAATTCAACCGAAATCGACAGCGGAAGGGAAATCGGCGTTTCCTGGGCGGCGGAGGGCTTTTCTGGGAACGACTCGCCATGCCCCCGCAGGGCATGGGTCGGCGATCATGTCGGAGGCGAAGGGCACCGGCTCCCGGCTTTTGCCGCAGTAATTCCTGGGTCTTCGGGTTCCCGAACGTCACCGCTCGTGCCAGGAAGTACCTCTAGATCGTCCCGCGTCATCGTCCAGGGCTATCGGTCGTCGCCCCGACCGCCGACCTGCTTGAAACGCTCGGTCGGGAACCGGTAGGGTGGAACTGCTCTGCTGCGGCAGAGAAGGTCTCAAGACAAAGGAGGCGGACATGGCAGGGAGATCGAATGTCCTGTTCGGGCGCGTCTTCAAGCGGTTGTCCTACGGCGACCAGGCGCAGCTGGTGCGGCGGGCGCTGGACGAGATGGGAGGAGTGCCTGGCACCGAGGAACGCTTGGGGCAACGACGTGGCGGGCATTAGGCGGCGTGTCAGGTACATCGTCCGCAGGGCGAGGGAGTTCGGAATCGAGGCGAGATCGTGACCATTGGAGGAAACAAGAGGAGAAGGAGGAGAATAGCATGATGGACGACAATCCACCGCTTCTTTCCCGATGCTCGCTTGGAAAGAACAAGTGGTTCTGGGTGACCTGGCGAGACTTCGGTGCGATTTGCAACGAGCAGGTGGACGCATCGGGGTATGCGACCTCGGCCAGTGCTGCCGCACAACAAGCTCGGGCTTCGATCCAATCGAGGTTTGGTCAGACTTCCGCCGAGCAACTGAACACAAACTTTGCATCGGTGGTCCATCGCCGTGAGGCGATAAAACGGCGTGCAAGCCGCAAGAGTGTGGCCACGGATGCCAAGGAAAATGAATATCTCTACACCGATGACACAAGTGATTACGACGGGCATTGGTATTCCAGCAAGTATCGCATCGTCAAGAAGACAGCCAACCAAGTCTATGTCAAACACCACATGCGCACTTGGGAGGAGGAGGGTCAGACCTATCACGATGTCGAGACGATTGTTCTGGATCGCCACAAGCTCGAAACGGAAGGATGTGCATCCAGCCGTCGTCACGGGGACTTTTTCTACACGACCCCGTGGGAAGCACGGAACAAACCGAGCACTCCACGATGTCTTGAAGTTCTCGGTTTGGAGGGTGGGGCCAACGAAGAAGCGATCAGCGTTGCCTACCGTTGTCTCGCCAAGGAACATCATCCCGACCACGGCGGCAACGTTGAGGAGTTCAAGCGGATTCAGGAGGCATACGAGGCGGCAACCAGCAGTGTGTCATAGTCTGTGAGTCGGCAGGAGTCCCAGCTTCATCTATGGAAAAAAGCCGACCCCACGACCACCATGAACCCGCCCATGACGGAACCGACTCCCAGGTTTTTCGACCTGGGTTTCCGGGTTGTCGGTTTCCCGGCACCGGGATCATGTCGGACACCACCATGATGCTCGTTCCCGTCGCCCAGGCGACCTCGACGACAACTTCAGCAGCATCCAAGCCCTTCTTCATCCCATGTAGATGCCTTCCGACAGGCGACCACGATGCCGCCTGACCTCGGCATGGCGGCGACTTGGAGGGCATCAGCGGCATCAGGCGGGGCTCTATGAGGCAGAGGAGAGGGGATCGAGACCGTCGGGCAAGGGGTCGGCACCAGCTCCATCATTTCTCGGCACCGAGATCATGTCGGACACCACCATGCCGCTCGTCCCCGTCGCCCAGGCGATCTCGCCGACACCTCGGATGCCTTCCCCAGGCGACCATGATCCCGTCGCCCGACGCTGGGCGCGGGAGCGACTTCGACGGGATTACGGGCATCGGGAGGGCTTCGTGGGGCGTGCGGGTAGGCTGACCCGCATGGTCGAGACGGGTTTAGTCGCGCAATGAGACCCCGACCCGTTTCGGCGGGTCGTCAACGTCGTTTCCCACCATCCCGTCGCCCCTTGCATCCGGGGGAGGACACCGAGTCGCCCTGCGGTCGGGTCTCGTCGGCGATCTCGCCCCCCTGGGCGATGGCGGGGTTTAGCGAGACAAGCCGGCGGATTCGGTGTATAAAGAAGGGAGGGCAAGTCGTCCCGTACCGACGGGAGGTCGTCATGCGTCGCAAGTTCTTCTTCCTCAAGATGTCGTTGCCGCTCTTGGCGGTTCTCATGGCGGGGTCCGTCGCCTCCGCGCAGACGACCGTCGTCCCGACAAGGCATCACCATTCGTCCTCCGGGCAGGCTACGTCCGTCGTCCTGCTGCCGACAGCCGCCACCGCCTCGACCGCCAATTCCCAGCTCGTGCAGGCTCTCGCTTCGGCTCGCACGTTGCTGGCTACCGCCAACAGGGACTACGAAGGGCATCGTGCCTCGGCGGCCCAGGAGGTCCGCAAGGCGATGGCGGCAATGGGTTACCGCCGGCAGAAGACGCAGGCGGCAGCGGTCGTCAATGCCGGTGCGGTCGCCAATCCCGGTGCCGCCGCCGGGCAGGGAGCGATACGCAAGACCCGGGCGAACTCGGACGCGCAGCTGGGTCAGGCTCGGCAGATATTGCAGGGCGTGTTGGCGCAGACGAGCGTCAGTCGTCCTAAGGCATCCGCCCACCTCAAGGCGGCGATCCTCCACATCAATACCGCGCTTTCCCTCAAGTGAGGAAGGCGAGCCGGCTGTTTCCCGGGGCAGGCGGCTAGGATGCCTTCCCCAAGCAACCTTGATGCTCGGCAGGGAGGCGACCACGAGGGCTTGGTCGGCGATCATGGCGGCGGGTTTAGTCGCGCATGCGCGAGCTGGACTCGTGGGGACTACCGACCCTGACGGCACCAGGATCATGCCCGTCATCGCCAGGCGACCTCGACGACACCCCCCAGGCGACCACGATGCCCGCCGCCTGATGTTGGGCAGGGCGGCGACTTTGGCGGGCATGATGGCGATCATGGCGGCGACGAAAGGGTACTGGGGCATGGCGACGACGTACTTCCCGCAGAGGCGTGGTAATCGCCCACGCCATCTCGCCGACCCTTCAACTGCCCTCCCCATGCGACCTCGATGCCCGCCGCCTGATGTTCGGCACGGCGGCGAGTTGGAGGGCATGGTGGGCATCGGGCGAGGCTCCGTAGGGCAGAGGAGATGGGATCGAGGCGAGATCATGGTTGCCAGGGTCAAGGGATCGGCACCAGCTCCAGGATTTCCCGGCACCGAGATCATGTCGCACATCACCATGTCGATCCCGTCGCCCAGGCGACCCCGCCGCCACCTCGGATGCCTTCCCCATGCGATCCCGATGCCCGCCGCCTGACACTGGGCAGGGCGGCGACGACTTGGAGGGCATGATGGCGATCATGGCGGCGGGGGCTTCGGAGTGCGTTGCTCGGCATTCCTCGGCACCAAGACAACGCCCGTCATCGCCAGGCGACCTCGACGACCCCTCGAATCTTTTTCGACTGCGACCACGATGCCTGCCGCCCGACCTCAGCAGGGCGGCGACTTGGAGGGCATGATGGCGATCATGGCGACGGGTTTAGTCGCGCTTGCGCGAGCTGGACTCCCGCCCCTGACGGCATGGAGATCATGTTCCCCGTCGCCAAGCGACCTCGACGACCCTTCAACTGCCCTCCCCAGGCGACCACGATGCCCGCCGCCCGACATCGGCAGGACGACGACCTCGGCACGCACGAAGCAGGTCGTCCGCAAGGCATGGTGGGCGATCATGGCGGCGGCGGAAGGGCATCGAGGCGTTTCGGGTTCCCGACGGAACAGGAAACAGGTTTTTTCTCGTTTCTCATGGAAAGAGGGAGTGTCGTCGCCATGATCCCCGTGGTCGAAAGCGCAGAGCTCTGCGCTTTCCGTATGCCGACTCCTTGCAAAATGGCATTTTGCAAGGAGTCGCACCGAGACCCGCAACCGACGGGGTGCCGACGCTCCAGGCTCGGCGAGTCGTCGATGCCGCCGCCGACAATGCCGCTCTTCCGAGCGGCGAGGCATGGTGCCTCGCTCCCCGAAGGTGCGGTTTCCGCCGCGAGAAAAGGGTCAAGGGGCGCAAGGGGCGCAAGGGGCGCAGCGTTTTTCCTGCGTCCCTCGGACGGCATCCCGGTCATGTTCGCAAAGCGAACATCCTCCCCCTCTTGTTAGTCGTGTCCGTGCGATCGCCACCCGTAATGGTCAGTCGCCCGACCGGGACGTTGCGACGAAGCCACGCCCCCTCTTTCCGTGAGAAACGAGAAAAACCGGGCGGGTACTTAAACGGACGCGCTTTCGCTTCGGCGGCGGCTTCTTCTTCTCGCTCGTGCTGGTCTGTGCCGTTTCGTGAAAGTGGCAAAACGGCAAAGCGGCAAACATCGGTCTTGTCCTGCGTCTTCCGCGTGCCCGAGTCCCCGGCTTTGTTCCCACAGTGAGAACAATTCCTCGTCCGGCGGGAGGATTCCCGCACTCCGCCGCCCTGGCCGCCGGACGGTTCCACGATGGCGGGGAAGCAGGTCGCGGACGGTAAAGGATCCTTTACGTCCCCCGCGGCGATCCGGCTGTTCGGCGATGTCCGCCGCCGGACGCTGGGCACCACGACGACTTGCAAGGCGTGGTCGGCGATTTTCGTCAGCTGTGGGTGGTTTTTGTCGCGCGATGAGACCTGTACCCGTTTCGGGGGCGGTCGGCGCAAGGAACCGTTCCCCGTACTTCGTCATCCCGGTCGCTACGGGCGGCAAAAGAACCACGCCGTGATTCTTTTGCCGAGCGACGGAGCGGCAGGGACTTGCGAGGTTCACGGCACGACCATCCGTAAAAAATTACGGATGGTGTTCCACAGTGGAACATCACTTTCACGCGTGAAAGTGCCGGGCGGGTCTCTCCTCGGCACGACCGAAAAGGTATTCAATTCGTGGAATACCTTTTTCACTGTGAAAAGGACTTCGCCCGTGAGAGTCCTTGTTCCTCCCGGCTTCCGCCAGCGTCTTCCACGGCCGCCGGGCTGGTCACCGACATCCATGCCCTCCAGGGTCGGCGGCGGACGGCAATTTCCTCAAATTTGAGGAAATTGACCGGCGGCAGGCATCCGGAAATCCGCTCATCCCGCCTGGCGGCGGCATAAGGAACCGTCCCTGGTTCGTCTTCCACCCGGTCGCCGGGAGGAAAAGAACCGCGCGGTTCTTTTGCCGAGACATGGAGCGGCACTGCATGACCCATGTCGCCACCCTCCGTAAATTTTTACGGAGGGTCGCCTTCCAGGGGGAAGACCGCTTTCACGTGAAAGCGCCGGCGGGTGCCTTTCCGGGCGACCCGAAAGCCGTCCTCTTCCCGGTACGGCTTTTCATTGTGAAAAGACGGTTCGTGCGGGGCGACCCCGCTTGCCCAGCCGTCTATCGAAAAGGTGGGGAGAAATTTCCCCACCTTTTTCCCTCATCCACGGGAAAGGCGACGCTCCTTGCTTCGGCCCGGTCGTGCATGCGTCATCTGCCCGCCCATGTCGCCTTCGTCGTGGTGTCCGTGTTCGGGTTCCGACGAAAGGTATCCCACGATTGGGATACCCTTTCGCCCTGTCCCGTCCCCGGCGTTGCCGCCACGAACCGACCTTGTTCAAACTTGAAGAAAGTTCGCCGCCGAGCCGGTGGATCTGTCGGCACGGGCGAGGAAAGCGTGCGAGCCGCTCTCGACCATCATCTTCGTCTTGCTTGTCGTGCTGCCCGACACGCCCGTTTTCTCGGTAACGGCCTGCCGGGCATTGACCTTTGTCAATGTTGGCAAAGGTTCGATGTCCGAGACGTGGACGGGTTCCCGCAACGCTGCCCCCTCCAACCCGTAAGACAATCGGCAAGTTCCGCCTGGGGTGCCGGGGCTTCGCCCAGGCGGTCCGGCGGGCGACAGGGCGGCTTGGCGGCGGCGAGGTTAGCACATTTTTTTGCTAACCTCGCCTTCGTCGTGCCGAGGATGCCTGTCGTGTCGGTGCAGGTCGCGCACGCGCAAGCTGCACCGTTCCCGATGGACCCGCCCGGCATGGCGATGGCGTTCGGAGCGGCGATCTCGCCCGCTGACCATCCGTAACTTTTTACGGATGTTTTCCCACGACGATCATCCATATCGTATGGAAACCTTCTGGGAATGGCTCAGGCTTCGGAACCTCCTCGAATCCGCCTACTACACCTTCAATGCCAAGCAGTACGACCAGCTCTTCAACGACGAGCTGGAGAAGGTGATCGCCAGAGTCCGAGACCCCGAAGCCCTCGAACATCTCCGAGGTTTCGACTGGCTCGCTTACGTCTCGTCCTGGGTCCGGCACGCAGGCTACAGGGACTACAGGGAGGTGCAGGAGAAGACGCACGACATCGTAGTGAAGCTCCTGACCGGCACGCTCTTCCGCGGCTACGACCCCCGAATCCACGGCCCGATGGAGCTCAGGTTCAAGTGCGCCGTGAAGAACGCCATCAGGAACATGATCCAGAAGGAAAAAACCCGAAGGCGCAACATCCCCTCCGTTTCCATCCAGCAGGAGTTCACTCCCGGCTCCGTGACCGCCGACGACCTGCCCGCCCCATCAGCTCGTGACGACGACTCGAAGGTAGTCGAGGACTTTCGGCGGTTGGTGCGGAGGCGGCTGGGTGATCTCGCCGTCGCCGTGCTGGATGCCAGGTTGGACGGCATCGAGACGAAATCGCTGGTGGGCTGCCCTTCGCTCGGCAGTCCGGGGAAGTGGACGGTCAAGAAGGTCGTGGCGGGCATCAAGAGGTTGGCGGGGAAGTTCTTTAAGGGCGATCCCGACCTGCTTCGGCGGGTAGAGAGGGCAATGGCGGCGGAGGGGGATACGGTCGGAAAGAGACTGGCGGCAATGGCGGCGAGGGTGGGAGCGTGAGGACTCTTCGCATACAGGAGAACGCCGACCGTGGTCGCCGTAGCCGCCAGGGGCTTCCTTTTCTTTGGTTCACAACGTGAACCCGATTCGCCGCGCTCGCTGTGGGGGCTTCTCGGACATCATCGCCGTGCCGGTCGTTTCGGGTTGCATGAGGACAGACGGGCTCGACCCTTGTTCGGACGGGACTTCGTTCAGGCGTGGATGCCGTCGGCACATCATCGACACCTGAGTTTCGCCGAGATACGTTCTCGGTCTCGTCATGGGGCGGCTTGCTGCCCCGTGTTGGAAGGGGTAGGATGTTCGCTATCGAGCGGAGAGGAAATCGCGACTTCAGAAACGTCCTAAGAAAAGGGAAAAGTTGCTATGGAGGAATCATTCCAACTTATTGTCAAGCGTAGCGAAACCAGTCGGTGGCACGTTGAGCATCCTGTGAGCGTCCCCTCGCATGAGCCGGTTTCGGAGCGTGACCGTGGCATGCTTACGAGGGAATGCGCTAAGGTATGTATCCCGCCTGTGAGGGCGCAAGTCTCCAGCGACGCAGTCTCTAACCGCGTGATCGCAGTGAAGCTCGGCGCTGAGTATTCGTCGGAGGCGGATGCCCGTTCACCGGAAACAGAGCAGGCGTTCAGGCGTAGCGATGCGAATGTGACCCAGGTTCTGGAACGACGTTTGATGGCCGGATGAATGACTCAACGAATGACAAGCGATGAAGTCCGGCGACGTTTCGTCGCCCAGGGGTTTACCGATGGAAGCCGAGAGAGTCCCCATATTGCGAATACGCTGCGGGGACTGCGCGGGCGAGGTTCATAAAATTCGAGACAGCTCGTGCATTAGCGGTGTATGCGCCATCTCGTGCCCTTTGTCGTACACTGTCAAAAGCTGACTTCCAATCCTTGCGATAGCGATTTTCCCCAAGGGCTATCACCTCACTGGTCAGACTCCTAAGTTGCTGCTCTGTTGGCGGCTTTTTGTCGTTGACAGTAAATGCCTTCCAAGCGTGGTATCCTATTTCCTCCGCGGCTCTCCGTTCCGCATCCGTCAGTGGCACATAAGCACATAGCTCGGCTTCCATCCGGGCTCCAGAAGCTGAATGTACGCCTGACAAAAAGTTGCCTGCAACCTTAAATGCCTGGGCATCCGTGATTGGTATGGCCAAGTCCTCGGCCAACATTTTTGCGATGCGGGCCTTAATGTTGACTGTCAGAAAAGCTCCCCACTGTCTTGCCTCGGTGGCAGAAATTTCGCGCTTACCAGCTTCGCAAGCCATTCTTGCAAGGCCAAGAAGGTCAGACTCGGTGGCGAACCAGGGGGCGTGTGGCCCCGACACGAATATATCAATGTACGCCGCAGGATCAATTCGGAAGGCTGGACTGACGGAGTTGACGGCGACTCCCGGCACAGAGGCCGCAGTTGGTAACTTGGTAAGAGTCTGAAAACAGCATGGGCAGACCTTTTTACCATTCCATACCTTGACACTCGAATCAGGAAAACTCTGTTCGCATGTCTCGCAGTTCATTACTACCTCCGAGTCTTAATCGGCTGCATGAACCAAACTTCCCAGCCTCTTGACTCTTCTAGGCGGGCTTCACGAAAGGGTACTGGAACGTTTTTGCCCATCCACCAGGAACGGTAGATTCGAGAGTCACCCGTCCTTCCCCAGACAAAAAGGTGTCATACTTGCAAATAATCGTGTTAAAATTGTCTATCACGTTCGCGAGTTCGGCGTCAGTTACATTTCGCTCCGTGCCCCGCGGATCCAAGTGAGCGATTAAACGGTCTGCAATTTCCTCAATGCGTCTATTGATTTCCTTCGTCTGATTGATGTCCTCGCAGATGATGCATCGGGAGACGGTCTTGCCGTCTTCGGACAGATTCTTGAATGTAACCTTCCGCCAATTTGGGACTGTTTCTTTCGGCGGCAAAACACTGAGATAGAAGTCGTAAGTAACCTGGTCGGCATCCTCCCAAATCTCGTCAAGCAACGATCGGAGGGAGATGGACCGGTCTCCCCGCTTTAAGTGCCGCCTGATTCCCATGATTGCAGATGCGGCGTAGCTCCGCCAGATAAAGTCGGTGAACAAACCGCCTTCGTGGGAATTAATCCAAATTTGATTTTGCTGAACTACCTTCCAAAATTCGGTGAACACCGCCTTATCGTCCACCAAGGTTGAGAGATCGTCGCGACTTTTCTCGATCCATGAACGCCATTTCTTCCATCTGTGCTCGTTCACTTTGATCTTGGTCCTCCCTGGAGATAGGGCCCAGCCGTTTCCGCGCCAAGATAAACGAATCTATTTCACCTCATCCTACAGCCGTTTCGGGTCTTCAATCCCCAGACGGCCCCTTTCGATTTCATCCATAACAGCATCGTTCAATGTCGCCGCATCTCTTACGAGCGCGGACACGGCTGCGACAATATCAGACTCTGGCGCACCGCCGAGATGGTGCAATTCGATTGCTCTGCACAAGACTACACACCTGACGATCAGATCGCGCAGCAGTGGTGGAGAGGCGTGTTCAAGTGAGGTGCTGCGAACAATATGCAACATCTCCGCAGTGAGCCGAGCAAAATGCTGCTTATCAAGTTTGAGGATTTCCTGAACTGACGTTTGCATAATCTCCCCCAATCCAGGGCGCAAATTCTCGATGGCGGCGTTGGCGGCGGCAATGCCCTGACGAAGTTGCAACTCCGAGAGGGTGTTGACTGTGTCCATTGTCAAGTGGTACAGCAAGTCAACGAAGTGATAAAAATAGGACTCGCAATCCGCGCGCCGACGATGAGAGGCGAGGGAAGCGAATGTCCACAAGATTGCTGCATCGGCCAGATCAAGTTGGAAGGCACGATCGTCGTAAGATAGAAAGTTTTTTAGGACTACCTCAAGCCTGTGAAGTCGCCTCTCTTGCAACGCACAATACTCGTCGCGGGCAATGCTCGCTTGCCGATCAACGTTTGTGTTCTGGTTCATTAAGGCGTCCCCGATATGTGCGTTGGATTGTGCTCCCCTGTCGTGCAGGTACTATAACGTTGAAGATTTATTCGTGGGTATAGTTTCCTGGGTCATCTACTTCCGAGGACGAAAAATGAAGAACGCCAACGGACCAAGCCAAATTGTGATCCGCCATAGTCCTGGCTTTCCCGAGGCAAAAGCGGCAACTACGCCGCAAAGTGCCCATATGAGCCCAATGGCAAAGGCGAGATTTCCCATTGCAGTTGGATTCCGTTCAGAAATGTGTTCCCTTCCCTGCCGATTTAATCGCCTCTGCCCCCGTTTTCCATTCTCGATCAGAGGAGGCCGCCGGGCTCCGCCCGTGCCGTCTATGAGACTTTTTGCAGAACGCTAGAGTCTGCCCGCGGCAATTTCGTGACGCACAAGTGCATTAACCGAACTGAACTGATTGCGATACGCTGTCCACTGGCCTCCGCTGGGGTCTTTCGCTCTCTCTTGTTCGACACGGCGTTCTACTCGCTCCCTCAACTCAATCGGCAGTGGAAAATCCGCGTTTTTCGGCAACTTGGACATATCCGAGAACTCGACGTAGGATGGACTCGCTTGGTTCACAAGGCGGAGTGCCTCTTCTGCCGAGAATCCTTTGTCACGCAATGCTCCGAAGTAGCCCGCATTACCGATGAAATCCATCAGGACTAGGAGTTGCCTTTCAAGGTCAGGCATATCCCACCACCGTCGAAAATCTTGCTCACGCACCCCCTCCCCTATTTTCCAATCCAGTTCCGCTTGTACCTTAGGATTCGTTTGCGCGAGACTAAGATATACGTTTGCGTCAAGACCCGCCAGTTTCTTCTCTCGGCTCTTCTCCTTCGCTGTTTGAATGAGGTCGTCGAAGGATAGTGACACGGATTGGAGCATCGGCCCATAAGTCTGCTTGAGACGGCAAATTAGTTCTGCTTCAGCCGGCATTTTCTGATCCTCGTGCGCCAAGGTTCTGATTACTTCACTTCTCCATTTCTTGGTGGCATGTGTGCGAAGAGACCTCCAAAAAACACTCCTTGGGCTTCATTCCCTTGCACACGCAAACAACTGCCATGCCATCTGCAAAGCGGAGTCCCGTAGCATCGGGTGTGCCCCACCCAATAACTCTTCGGCCTCCAGGAAGGAGGGCAGGAATTCCCTTAACCAGCGCGGTATCACAAAACAACTCACCACAGGGCGGCCCATTCAAGAACTCCCTCCATTTCTCTTCATCCACGTTTTCTGACCGCTCGAATCGAACGTCTCGCGCAATCCCGCCTCCGATGTTCTCTATCACTATATCGACAACAGTCTTCCCCATCATGCCCACGACTCCCCCTGGTGTAAGCGATAACGTACGGGGCCGTCTGTGCCCGTAGGATTCCGTAAGTGAGGCAAACGTATACGGCGGTCAGAATCGCCAGAAACAGAGAAATGGAGAAATTGCCGACGAAGGCCCAATCAATTCCGCCAAAAATGAACATGACCAAGCCCCGCGCCGACCGGATGCGACACCGAGCATAATAGCACGGCGAGCTATTGCCCGCAACGCCCCGGGCGGGCCACCACCGGCTATTCCGCGAAACTGGCCCCCAGTTTCGCCGCGACTGACAGTTGGGCTAGCTCTCGCATCGACTCAGTTCCCTCCCGGAAACGGGACGTGGGCGATAGCCACGTCGTCCGAGGTCGTCCGCCAGCCGCCGAGTTCGAGGACTGCCTCGGCATCGACTTCGAGCTCACTTGGAGCGGACTTGATCTGACCCGTCGAGGATCATGATGATACGCTACTCTTGCCACCGCCACGTCATCCGAGGTCTTCCAGCCGCCGAGTCCCTGTGCTGCCCAGGCAGCGACCCTGAGCTCACGGTCGCCTCGGCGTGCGACGAGACGACCTTCCGCAAGAAGGTCAGGTCGCTTCCGGAGCCGGCACCCTCGCCACGGCCACGTCATCCGAGGACGTCTTCCAGCCGCCCAACTCGAACACCGCCTGGGCATCGACTCCGAGCTCGTTCAGGGCGGCTTCGAGCCGTTCCTCGGACAGCGAACTGGGCACAAGGGCGACGAAGAAGCCGCCCTCTTGCCCGGCATAGACTACCATCATCCTCAGAGGGCGTTCTTGGTCGGTGTTCATGTCTCATCCTCCAAGTGGTCTCACCCTATACTGAGTCCGCCGGTGCTTCTTCCAGCTCCGCTGCCTTCCGGGAGGCAGGTCGTGCCATGCCTCGACGAGCATCCTCGTGCTCCTCTTGCCTCTGATGCGGATGCGGACTACATGAACCTCGCCGCCGACCTCGATCTCGACCCGGCGACACTCGTGACTGCTGTTGATCCGCCGCTCCTGCTGGGTATGCGGGTTGCGAAAGAGCCATCCCATGATCTGCCTCCAGTGAATGAGAAGTGCATGGGAAGACGGCGTTTCGATACAGGGTCTTCATCTGAGGCTCCATTGAAAGAACGGCGACCGTGTGTACCAGAAGGAGTCCCGGCGGATGGAACTGGGTCCAGGGGTTTTCGGGAATAATTCCTGCGTTTCCAGGACTTGAACATCCGCCCCCTTACAGCTTGACCGCGCCGCCATCGCCAGGCAGCAGCCAGGTGACGGTCAGCCGCACTGCCGCAGCACCCTGTACACGGTCGGTCTGGAAAGCCCCGTGATCCCGGCGATGTGCGTGATCCTCTTCCCCGCCGCCTTCATCTCCTGGATGGCGGTCACTTGGTCGTCGGAAACCTTCCACCTCCATCCGGGCTTCGACCCGCCCCACCGCTTGCCCTTCTTGCGTGCTACGGCTTGTCCTGCTGCGACCCTTTCGGCCCTGACCTCCGTCTCGTACTCGGCGACTGAGGCGAGGATACGAGCGTGTAGGCGACCAGCAGGGGATGCGAGAGAGAAGCCGTCCTTCATGGAGACCAAGTCCACCTTCCTCTCCGTCAGCTCGTCGAAGAGCTGGCAGAGTCCCCTAGTCGTCCGCCCCAACCTGTCCAACCGCCAGACCACGATCCGCTCGACCCGTCCGGCTCGTAGGGCTTCAAGCACCTTGTCCATGCCCGGGCGATCCATGGTCTTGCCCGTGAACTTGTCCCGATACCAGATGACCTGCCCATCGTGTGCCGCCACCCACCGTTCCAGGTCGGGCAACTGGCTCGCATGATCCTGTTGCTTGCTGCTCACTCTCAGGTAGATCGCCGTGTGCTTCGTGGTCATGATCGTAAAACGTCGGTTATGCTCCGCTCGTTTCGCTTTTCGTCGTCGTAAGTCCTTGATCCATGGCGTTCCGGGAGGCGTTTTTTGGCAGACACTGACTCGTTACGCTTTTCACTGTGAAAAGCCGACTCGGTGCGTCTCGCCAGCCATGCGAACAACCTCGATTTCGCCCCCGGCTCGTTCAAGCGGGAATTTTCGCCCTAACCCCGCTTCGGAAACGTAGTTAGCGACGAATCCATCGTCAAATGGGAGAGAAGGGGAGGGAGCTTGTACCTGTTTATTGGTTTCGCCTTTGCTGTTTGTGATCCGCAACTGGACGGGTTTTCGGGTGTCGTGACGGTCATATTGCCCTCCAAAAGCCCCTTCTATTTCGTGTTCCGCCGATTCTGCGAAATCATTTCCGCCCCTCGACCGGGTGCAGCCGCCCAAAGGCGCACCTACTGCACTTGTACCCGCCCTGCGAATACTGTCCCTGGTGCGTCGAGAGGCACCAGGGACAGACCCTGAAATGACATCTATCACACTCGAACCATTGCCAGGTGTCAGGGAGCTGCCGCCCGCAACACTGGCAGGGGATCATATACGTCATGGCTCTTCTCCTCAGTATTCCTCCGGCTTCAGGATCGTGCTTGCGGCACGCCTGCCCTCGTCGTCCGCCGCCTCGGTGATGACCCAAAGCCGCACGCCCTTCAACGTTTTGTACGCCGACAACAACCTGCCGCCATCGACCAGCGCCTCGTCGTTGAGCCGCTTGTCTTCGTCGCAGACCTCTCCCCAGTCGCCGATATTGTGACGGTCGAGGAAGTATCCAGGGCCCTGCCCGCTTTCCTCCATCGCCTCCAGCGCGCCGGGCGTGACGACGACTTGACCAAGTTGGAACTTCATGGAACGCCTCCTCGACTGCCCGGATGCGGGCTTACAGCTTGACCGACCGCCGTTTGCAAGTTCGCCACCTCCGCCACCTGGCTCATGCACAGGGAGACCCGTCCTTCCAAGTGATGCCGATGTCCCTGTTTCTCGGCACGGTGGAGGGCGTTCAGCGTTGCCTCGACCGCCGCCTCGCCCAGCTCCCTGGCGGTCATCCCCTCGCCGAGCGGCTGCACCAGGACGTGGACGAGAACGTCTACGCCGATTGCGTCCTGCGGACGGACGGGATTCCTTCCCAGGAGCTCCATCGCCTCGGCTCTCGCCTTGTCCTCGTCGCCGTGGATCGAAACGATGTCGTCCTCGTGGAGACCCGCCCGTCCCTGGCGGAGCAGTTCCTCGAAGCCGTAAGCGACGAGGATGTCCCTCAGCTCGGAGAACGGGTACGGTCGTGTCACCACAAAAAACGTCTCGGGAAGACCGTGGATCTGCATGACGTGTGCCTCCTCAACTCGCCTCGGATATATCCTGTCGCTGTTTCAGGTGCAGGAAAACGGCTCTCAACACCGCGCTCCCGTTCCCCGACACGCCCAGCTCCTTCAACGCTGCCTGTACCTGCTCGGCGGTCACGCCCGCCAGCCCCAGCGACCGCAGCCCGGCAACCACCTCCCGGCATCGGCTGTCGTCGGGAGAGGGTCGAGACCGCTTCTTCGGGCTTGGGAGGGCGACTTCACGTCCCCGCCTGTGGAACATGATCGGCTTGCCGTTGATGCCGAGGTTCCTTCGCCGTACTTCAAGACACTCCTCTTGGAGCTCGGGCGGGTAGAACGGTCGCTTCGTCACCACGTCGTAGATCGGGTACGGGAACGCCGAGCCGAGCAGCTGGTAGAACCTCGCCCGGCACAAGCCGACCGCCCTCGCCATCTCCGCAACGCCCACCGCTGATTTCTGGACACACATTGGACACCGATTCGACGATAGTTGGACATCACTTTGACGGAAGTTGGACACCTTCAGGACACGACAGCAGGTGATTTTTCCCCAGGGCGGTCATCTGCCTTCTGCCGTCGTCGTCCTTGTAGATCAAGCCCGCTCTCAGCAGGAAGGGTTCGACGACCATGCTCAACGTCCGGGCAGGCAAGCCGAGCATCGAGGCGATCACGTTCAACCTTGTCGCCCCTTCCGCCAACGCCAGGAGGTACTTCCTCTCCATCGGCCCCAGCCCCAGTTCATCGAGATGTTCCAGCTCGCACGCCGTGCGCAGGTGGTGGATGGTGAGAGTCGTTTTTCCCTCAGCACGGCAGACACGACGGCACGCTTGCAGAAGCCGCAGGGCGAGACGGGGAGTCCCCCTGGCTCGCTCGGCGATCAGGGGCGGCAACAGGTCGTCCATCTGCCATTGCAGCGACTTGGCTCGGTGCTGCACGAT
>Ga0182014_10003221_pt1 | contig 19793 bp, 13 predicted proteins | sample 612S2DmetaG_FD_120489 | JGI IMG/M metagenome (GOLD analysis project Ga0182014, IMG submission 120489) | Permafrost microbial communities from Stordalen Mire, Sweden - 612S2D metaG | ecosystem: Environmental > Terrestrial > Soil > Wetlands > Permafrost | place: Sweden: Stordalen | collected... | reverse complement strand
TGTTCGCCAGACGATTCTGAATCCCGAAGAGCCCATCCACGAGTTCGACATCGCGCATCAGGTTCTGGGCCGGCGCAGAGATTTCAATCCATTAGTTGACAATATCGTCCGCGTCCAGATGGCGCATCTGCGCAAGAAGCTTGATCTCTATTTCTTGTCCGAAGGCAAGCAGGAAGATATCGTCATCACGGTCGCCCTCGGAAACTACAAGCCGGTCTTCAGCCCGCGCTCCAAGGCGGTTCCACCTGAACCCGCCGATCTTCCTAAGGCAATTCTGCCAGGCGCCGAGGACGTAGCGGCCCAAGCTCCCGTCCCAGCCGCGGCAGAAATCTCGCCGGCGATCGCCATGCCCCAGCCTCGCCGCGGGATTGGGATCGGAGCCATTGCGGCAACTGTCATCATTCTTGCCCTCGCTGGCGCCTGCGCGGCTTTATGGGTGCGCGACCGCAACCAGCAGCAATCGCTCGACGCGATCAATCGTTCGCTCTCGCCGTGGAAATATCAGCCCGCGCTCGCGTCCCTGTGGTCAGGGTTCCTGGACTCGAATCACGACACAGACATCGTGCTGAGCGACGATTCCTTTCTCCTCATCGAGGAACTCAATAAGCAGCAAACCCCCTTTTATGGGTACCTGAGCCGCAGCTATCTCAATCCGTCGTCAGATAGGACTCTCAGCCCGGAGCTGCGGTTTGTCCAGGCGCTGCTCGCTTCAAAAAGTCTCGGGAATACAAGCGAATTCAAGCTCGCGCAACGCATCCTGGCCCTGGATCCGCTCGCCAAGAAGATCCACATGTACAGCGCCCGCCAATATATGCCCGCTCTCGTCAAGCAGGACAACGTGATCCTCATCGGCGGCCGCGTCTCCAATCCCTGGTCCGAGCTCTTTGAAAACCGGCTGAATTTCGTTGAAGATACGAAATTCGAGGGATTCGGTACAACCATAGTGGAGAACCGCTCGCCGGCCGCGGGTGAACCGCGAACCTATACTTCGACGGACTCTGTGGGCTATTGCGTGGTGGCTTACATGCCCAACCCCGGACAAGAAGGCAAGGTTCTCCTTCTTGAGGGAACCTCATCCGAAGCCACTGAGGCTGCAGGCGACTTTCTTCTTTCCGGGGAGCAGTTTTCCGCGTTCCTGCAGACGCTTCATGCAACCAGCCTTCCCTATTTTGAAGTGTTGCTGAAGACATCGCAGGTACGAGGCACTCCGCTGACCGCCACCGTGCAGGCTTACCGGGCGTATCCCAATCTGCACTGAACCGGAGGGACGTACGCCTGCGGGCTCAGACGCCCGCAATACCGCTCAAGTTCTCTCTTGGCACGCCATTTAACCCCATAGAAAAAACCCTCATTGCGCCACGCCGGGCTTACGCGATGATGGCTGTGCCGCGCTGCAAATGAGTGAAGCTGTATCCGACATGGATGGTGGCGGGTTGGCAGTTCCCCAGTTGGAGGGAGCCGATCCCATCGTAAACACGAGCGTTCCGCCATTTGCGATCTGCCTCTGCCGGAACCATGAGGTGTCGAGCGGCGCTCCATTCAAAGTGGCGGACTGGATGAAGCGATTGATGTGCTCACTGTCGAGATTGCGGGCCAGAATGCGCAGAGTCTTTCCTGATGCCAGCGTGATTTCCGCTTCAGGAAAACTCGGCGTGCTGATCAGGTAGATGTCCTGTCCGGCATTGGGGTAGAAGCCGAGAGTCTGAAAGATGAACCAACTGGACATAGCGCCGGAGTCGTCGTTGCCCGGTATGCCGGTGCGCTGATCTGTGAAGAATTTCTCGAGCAGTTCGGTGATCACTTCAGCGGTGTGGTCTGGCCGGCCGGCCCAGTTGTAAAGGACTGGAATGAGAAAGCCGGGTTCATTGGTCATGTCGAAGTGTTCGCGATAGAACATGTTATCGAGACGCCGCACGAACATCTGCTTGCCTCCCGCCAGGGCGATGAGCCGCTGCACGTCCTGCGGAGCGTAGAGCGAATAGGTCCAGAGGTCGCCCTCGTAGAAAAAGTCGGGCCAGGTGCCGCGTACGAGCACGTTCGACTCGGCCCAACTGCCATCCGGGTTGCGGGGGCGCAGAAAGCCTTTGAAGCCTTCCAGGGTAAGATCCTTGTCCCAGAGATGTTCCCAGTTATGTGCGCGCTCGGCAAAGAGCCTTGCCTCGGCGGGGCGATGAAGGCCGCAGGCGACCTCTGCGATAGCAAAGTCGTCGTAGGCGTATTCCACGGTTCGGGAGCCGGATCGCTCGTTGGCCAGAGTGAGGTAGCCTTTGGCGTTGTACTCGAGAATTCCGCCGCGGCCCTGTTTCTGCGGATCGGCCGGGGGAACCGAAGCATCTTTCAGCATGGCCTCGAACGCGGTTGAGTAATCGATGCCGGTGAGTCCTTTGACGTAGGCATCGGCGATCACGACATCGGCGTTACTGCCTCCCTGAGTGCGGCCGTTGTCGTTGCCGCTGCGCGCATCGGGCATGTAACCTGTGTGGCGATAAATATCGATGAGCGAGCGGATCAGGTCGCGCTGCCGCTCAGGAGCAATAAGAGTAAGCAGTGGCCCGGAACTGCGGAACGTATCCCATAGTGTGTAGTAGTCGTCATAGTAAGGTTCGGTCGATTGCCAGCCGGGATTCTCGCCGGTGCGATCCGAGGGCACGAGCATGGTGTGATACATCGCGGTGTAAAACTGAATGCGCTTCGAGTCGGTTTCGCCATGAAGCTGAATTTTGGATAACGCCTGGTTCCAAGCCTTGACCGCGGTCCTGCGGACAGCATCGAAGTTCCATCCGGAAATCTCCTGCTGCACGTTCTGGCGCGCCTGCTCTGAGCTGATGAACGAAATCCCTACTTTGGCCTGCACAGCCTGGCCCGCGCGGGTTGGAAAGTTGAAGACGACACCGAGAGGCTGGTCTTCGGCGACCGTGGCTTCTTCTGCGGAAGTGGGCGCGCTGCCGCTCCAGGTCTGTGCGCTCGATGCCCGCGTATCAAGGGCGATATAGAAGTAAACTCTGTACTCGGCGCCCTTGTTCCATCCGCCGGCGTAGCGGCCCACGCCTTCTGCTTCATGGTTGGAAAGCAGATGGACCTGCCCGCCCAGAAAACGCTGCGACTCCGATCCCGGCCCCTTGTCGAGACAATGTGCGATATTGACGGTCAGATGCGACTGCCGGGAAGCGGGAAATGTGTAGCGATGAAATCCCACGCGGCGCGTGCTGGTCAGCTCCGCGCGAACGTTGTAGCGCGCCAAAGTTGCGGCGTAGTAGCCGGGATGGTTCACCTCGTCGACGCGCGGCGACTTGATGTCCGCAAGGTCAAGAGCGCCGGTAACAGGAGCGATGAGGATATTGCCGTACTTGCCGGAGGCTCCACTGAGGTGGGTATGGCTGAATCCCAGAATGCGGCCGCCGCTTAGGTAGCCAAAGTTGGAGGGTCTGCCATCGAAACTCTCCATATCCGGGCCAAGCTTGACCATGCCGAAGGGAACGGCTGCGCCCACGAAAGTATTGCCGCCCCAGTCAACCCCGAGGAAGGGATAGACATTCCGGACGTAGTCACGTGCGGCGCCGGTCCCGACAGGTGCGACTTGGCCGCGCAGCGATTGCCGCATCGCCGCGCAGCTCAAAAGGATGAGGAAGAGCGTCGCACCGGATCGAGCGCCAAAGGTCATAACCTGTCGAAGTCCTCCGCGGCGTGGCTCGATCATTCGCGTTCAAAACTCAAGCTTCATGGATACCTGCCCGGTGCGGCCCCCGCCAAAATCCGATCCCCGTGCGGTCGTGATCCTCCCGAAACTCACATTCGTGATATCCAGAATTGGATCGTTGAGATTGGTGTGGTTCAGTACATTCGTGAACGTGCCTTCTGCGCTCAGGTGAACATTTTCTGAAATTGCAAACCGCTTTTTGAGCCCGGCCGAAAGATTCACCGTCCCGGGACCAAGAATGTTGCCGACCCTCTCATTCCCGAATCGCCCAATGGGATTCGACGTGACTCCAACACCGCAAGGATTACCGGCATAGGAGCTGGACGTGTACCCGGCATTGCTGGGGCACGCGAATCCGGATGGATTGAGCCACTGGGCTCTGGTCCGGTTGGCTGGAACCATCTGTCCTGCCATGTCGGGACGTTGATTGGTTGGGTACAAGGCTCCGGCGCCCGTTCCTGAAGGATCCGCGGCTCCGCCCGGTATGTACGCCGTCAAGTAAGGACCGGTCTGCCAAAGGAAGATACTGCTAAGTTGCCAGCCGCCAACCACCGCATCCGCGCCACGATTCATGTTCGTGCCGAACGTACGGCCGCGTCCGAATGGAAGCTCATACATCCCGGTGGTGATCCAGCGCTGACGGCGGGTTCCATAGACGTTTCCGTAGTCGAGTCCGAGATTGTGGATATAAGACGCATAGTTCCCGTTTTCCCCCACGAAGCTACCGGCTTGCGTTCCCTGATTGTCCGCGAGGTTCTTGGCCCACGTATATGTCGACTGGAAGGTGAGGCCATGCTGAAAGCGGCGATTGGCTTCAGCCTGAAGAGCGCCATAGAAGGCCTGCGCCCCGTTCAGGCGATCGATGATCGCGTGCCAATTGGGAAATGGACGGTTTGTGAGAGGTTGCGACAAGGCCTTGGTCGTGCTCGAATACGGCATGACGTTTTCATTGCCCGCCCAAACCAGATCGTCGGTCCTCATCCCGATGTAGGAGATGCGCGCGCCGATATTCCCCGCGAGTTCGCGGTCGACGGAAAGATCCCACTGCATGGAGTAAGGATTTTTCCAGTTGATCTGATTGGCCGACGTGAAGTTTGCCGAGCCATAGCTCGGCGTAATCGCGCCCGACCCAGGACTCGTCACCGGCCAAATATACGGTGGGTAATAGGGCGGACCCTCAAGATTGTTATATGTAAGTGTGGCCGCCTGTAACGTGTCTGTCATGGCGAAGAAGCTGTCGCCGAGCAAAGTTGCGTTATAGACGCCAAATCCCGCTCGCACCGCTGTCTTGTCGTCGTTGAAGGGCCGCCATGCCAGGCCCAGGCGGGGCAGAATCCGATCCTTCTGCGCGTTGCGCAGGCCGCCGGGAACGCCGGCTTGGCTATTCGAGAGCACAGGCGTGCAGGCCGCGTAGGCCGTTGTGGCTGGACCGTAGCCGCAGGCATCGAACTGGGCCAGATAAGGTGCATCCAGCATATTCGAGAAGCCGGCGGGATAGATCACCGCGCCCGTGGTCGCCACGCCGGGGTTGAAGTTGCCGATGGTTCCCGTAGTGTCGTGCATGGCCGGATCAAATTCATAGCGCAGGCCGAACGTGAGCGTGAGCCGCGGTGATACTCTCCACTGGTCCTGCCCGAAGAACGCATAGTACGCCGCGGCGCCGTCATCTTTTGGGACCAGCGAATAATATTGGGTCTCCACCGGCGCTCCCGCCAGGAAATCGGCGAACTGGTAGGCAACGCCGGATAACGATGTTCCGAGGAAGGCGCCCTGATAGCCGCTGGTATACAGGCCGTAAAAGGCAAATACTTCCGCGGTATTCAGCCCGTTGTCACCAAGCGTGCTGATGGATTGAAGAGCGCGAACATCGCCGCCAAACTTTACCGTGTGTTGACCCCTGACCCAGGTCAGGTTGTCATTGTATTGAAAAAGGTGGCTCTGCGTAGTCTGGTTGATATTGCCGGCAAGCAGCGAGGTCAGGCCGCTGGTAAAGTAAATCTCCGTCCCCGTCGTCGAGTTGACGGGAATGCTCGATGAGACAGCATTGAAGCCCGCGGCGGTTGTAATCGGCGCTCCATTCAGTGTGTTGCGCAGGCCGTTATTCTCGACAGTAAACCCGAAGCGGAATTCGTTCAGAAGGTTCGGCGTGAAGTTATAAATCAGCGAGCTGGCGAGAATTCGATAGTTATCGAACTGCGTGATCGATGCGATATTCAGATCCTGCGGTTCCAGAAGAGTGATGTTTTTGAAGGTATACCGCGCGAATGCCAGCATTTTCGGACTGAAGCGGTGATCGATGCGCGCGTCGAACTGATTGGTGTCGTAATCGGAGGCGCGGTTTGCCGTGTAGTTATAGCCGGCGCCGGCCTGGGCAGCCGCAATGGTAGTGTAAGGCGCGGCAGTTGGGTAATTCGGCGTTGGGAAATAGGTCAGAAACGGCTTCGCCGCCGGGTTGATGGGGGTGATCTGGTTGTTCTTATAGGCGCCGCAAGTGGGGTTGCCGGTCGTAAAGTAACAGGATTCGGTAGCGGGATTGAGAAGCGGGTAGATGGGAGATTCCACACTGAAATCTCCGCTCAGCATCCGCGCAGTGGGCACCATATCCTGAATAGTCGACTGCTTGGGAAAGAGAAAGCCTTCATACGTGGCGTAGAAGAAGGTCCTGTCGTGGCCATTGTAGAGATGTGGGATCGTCGCGGGTCCGCCGGCGCTGACGCCAAAATCGTTGCCGTTTTTCGCGGGCTTGGTGGTCTCGCCGAAGGTCATGGCATCGAGGGCGCTGTTCTGGAAATGCCAGAATGCCGCTCCGTGATACTGGTTCGTTCCGCTTTTGCTTACCGCCGTGATCTCTCCCGCTTGGCCGAACTCCGCGTTGTTGTTCACTCCATCCACGCGCATCTCCGCAATGGACTCCGCGGAGGGGAATGCGTCGGCAAGCGGAGTGTTGTAACGTACATTCTGCGTAGAAATGCCATCGACCGAGGCTTCCGTCTGGAAAGGCTGCCCGCCCTGCACGGAGAAGTTCATCGACGTCGTTCCATTCGCCGACCCCGAAACGGTGCCGGACGCAGTGTCGGATTGCACGCCCGGAAGAGCCTGGATGATGTTCAGCGGGCTCGTGCCCCCGCTGCCGTAATAGTTCGCCGGAAGATTGGATACATTTTGCCCGCTGAGGGAGGAAGAAATGGAAGCAGTTTCCGTTTCAATCGCACCCGCGAATTCGGCGTTCACGACGACCTCTTGTCGCGCTTTGCCTACGTCCAGGGTTGCATCTGCCCTTAACTGTTGACGGGCATCAAGTTGCAGACCTTGAATCAACTGAGCCTCGAATCCTGCCTTGGTGACTCGCACCGTATAGGTTCCGGGCAGCAACTCCGGGGCCAGATAGTTTCCACCGGCGTCGGTCCAGTATGTCGAAGACTCACCCTTATCGACATTGGTAACCACGACCTCTGCACGGGAAATGACCGCCCCGCTTTTGTCCGTGACCGTGCCAAGGATGGTGGATTGTGTGGATTGCGCCAGCAGCGATGGAGCCGTCAAGCAGAGGACGAGGACCAGAAATCGACAGAAGCCAAAACGGTTTGAAGAAAGCACGATTCACCTCCAAAATGGAACATGCGCCGAGCCTGTGGCTTGAGTTGGTGCCACCACAATATGAGCGACGCTCGTGTTTTGTCAAGTGAAAATTCCATGATTTCGGAGATCCCTAGATTTTCTTCAGGCCGCCCCCAACGACAGACAAGATCAAGCTGACGCCTCTCGGGCTGGAGCGCTTTGGCGCCCGAAACCATGCGCCGGCGCCTCATTGAAGCCGGGAAATGCGAGCAGCGGGCGAAGGGCTAACGAGGCAAAGCGGGCTCTAGCATCGAATCCGCGCAGTTTGGAGGCCCGATCAAAGGGTTGCACCGGGCCGGCTCTCCGTTGGGTAAGGCCACAAAGTAGCCCGACCACCGTCCCGGCTCAGATTGGGGATAGTCGGTGCTGACGATCTGGGCTCCGCTCTTGAGGGCCTTGTCGCGCCGGCGCCTATCGTTACTTCGCGCCTCGACTGTGCCAGAATCGGCCATGGTGCGGACCAGATAACCCCGGCGGACCAGCGCTGCGATGGTGTCCGCGTTGCCGTCATTTTCTTCGACAAATGCGGCATCGGGCTGGCCGGGAGTCGCATTGGTGAAGAGAATGCGGCCGCGCAACGCAAAATGTCCTTCGAGGTAAATAGGGCCGGCCCAATCCTGATCCATAAGAAAAATCACCTTGCCGCGCGCCTGAGCAAGGGTGGGCCAGCCGCCCTTCAGCACCGCCTCATTGAGCGTGCGGTGACGGCCGCGCACCTGGTCGGGAACGATCATTTCGGCGCTGGAAAAGACGGAGCCAATCTCCGCATCGAGCGCGTCAAAAGCGGCTCGAGTCCAGGGCTCGGGAACAGTCCAGGGAAGCTCTTGATTGGGTACGCCGTGCTTGGTCTCGACCAGAATGAAGATGGGGAGATGCCCCGGATGGGCCTTGGACCAGGTGCGAACAATCTGCAGGCAAGCGGTGAACGGCTGGCAGTTGCTCGCGTAATCGATGTCCTGGACGTGCATGACCTTGAAACCGGGCTTCAACATCAGGCCGTTTGGATAGGGATCGGAATCGGCGGGCAGTCCGGCCTGCGCCAAGAGTGCTGGGCCCAGCGGATGGGAAAAGAGGCCGCCCTTGCTGTCGACGAAGATGTCCAGCTCGATCTGCCGGATGCCGCCATTCAACTGCGTGGCCAGATCGGCGTGCGCGTAGTCGAGGCCCTCGAACTCCTTAGGATCCCTTTGCTTTAGCAGCTTAGCGATACCCGGCAACAGCCCGGCATGATAGCTGTTATGCGTGCCGATAACCTGGATCTGATTCATCCGGACGGACGCGTTCGGATCGCCGTCCTGTGCGGCCGGTTGCGCACTGGCGCAAGTTGCGATCATTGCACTTCCCACCACGGCGGCGGCGATTCCGGCCACATTCATCCCATGCTCCTTGCTTTCACACAACGTGTTCTTCGCTCATATTATCCTCAAGTCAACATGGACTGTCGAACCAGAGCCGAAACCACCGTTCGCATTCCGCCAGTTTCGAGGCTGAACGCAAGGTGGATCGCAAGTTTCCAATTGACAACGCAAGAGCGCTTATCTCTAATGAATCGATCCATCGTCATCTTATCCTGGAGGAATTTTGATCGTGCACCCGAACCGTATGCGCGTCTGTGTACCTTTCCGGATTGCCGCAGAGGTGAGCTGGTGCTGAAGAGGGTTTTGCCGCAGAGGCGCGACAGGATGATTCTGCTTCCCGCGATCGGGTCGCAGCTCATTGTCACCACCGGCCTCTTCCTGATGCCATTGTTGATTGACACGCTTGAGGCTCACGCCCAACTCTCAGCCAGGACCGCAGGATTCCTGTTGAGCCTGGAGCTGGCCGCGTCCGCCCTCACGACCTTATGTCTGTCCGCGTGGGCCCGCAACCATTCTGCGCGACACTGGGCATTGGCCGGCGGCCTCCTTGCGATTGTCGCTACAGCATTCACTCTCATCTCTCCTGTGCTTCCGGCGCTCCTTGCTTCACGGCTCCTGGCCGGTATCGGCGCGGGGATTGTAGGCGCGGAGGCGATGAGTGTCCTCTCGCGCGCGGTTGACCGGGAACGGCTGATTGCGATCCTGACCATCGTTGCGATTGTCGACGCCGCATTCTGGCTGGCCGTGCTGCCATACATGATCGACAGGTTGGGATATCGCGCGCCGTATATCGGCCTTCTGCTGATCTGCATGGTTGGAACTTACTTGCTGAGACGTCTACCGTCGCCATCCACCCGAGCGGCAGTCGTGCTGCCGGCATCGCGCGTGCCCTTTGTCTTGCCCGCAGTACTTGCCGTTGCGGCCGTCTTCCTCACGCAACTGGGGCAGGGCGCCTTCTGGAGCATGGAAGAAACCTATGGCCGTTACGCCGGCTTCAATCACCATGCGATCGGCATGATCCTTTCGGCAGCCACGCTGCTGCTGCTGCTGGGCGCGGTTGCGGCCGCCTGGGCCGGCAACCGATTCGGGCGCTTCACCTCGCTACTGCTTCTAATCGCGGTGAATGCTCTCTCCATTCTTCTCGTAAGTACGATTCCGGTCCACTGGGTCTATGTCGCGGCGAATGTTTTGCAGTCGATCACCAACCTTTCGTCGGTGATTTATCAACTCGCCCTCGCGGCGAGCCTCGATCGCATGGGACGGGCAGTTGCGGTAAGCACTGCCCTGGTAACGCTTGGCAATGGAATTGGACCCGGGCTGTCGGCGATTCTAAGTGCCGCTTATGGCGCGTCCTCCGTGGGAATGTTTGTACTCGCATTCAATGCTGTGGCCTTGGGGCTTTATTGTGTGGTCCGGCTGCGCGGGACGGCGGGGCCGCAGGGGACTGCTCCTTTCGCATGACAGCTCCTCATCGTGGTCTCGGCCGCCGCGGAGTGCAATGCTCGTAGGCAGGGATAACTGGCCATCGTTGCCAGGGGGAATGAGGCCGGGGGGAATGTGGAATGATGAGTGCGGGAAGCTCCATGAATGATGACCCGAGCGGAATGACCGGCGCGATGATCCCGCAGCTCCGCCTTGAGCAATTGCGGAAAGCCGTCGACGACGGCGTCGCTCGCCCACTTTCGTGGCGTCTGGCTCAGCTCGACGGGCTGCTGCGGTTTGTCGCGGACCATGAGACGGCAATGTTGGCAGCGCTGAAGGCAGACCTGGGCCGATGTCCTGCCGAGGCCCGGCTCGCGGACATCTCGATGGTCCGTTCGGAGATTCAGCTCATGAAGCGAAATCTGCGGCAATGGCTGCGGCCCCGGCGCGTGCACACCCCGCTAGCGGCGCAGCCCGGAAAAAGCTGGATTCAGCAGGAACCGTTTGGTCTGGCGTTGATTCTTGGCACATGGAACTATCCCTTCCAGCAGATTCTCATTCCGCTTGCCGGCGCGCTGGCGGCCGGCAATGCCGCAGTAGTGAAGCTATCGGAGGTTGCGGCACATTCCGCATCGCTGATGGCCGCGCACCTGGAGCAATACGTGGATCCGCAAGCGGTCATCGTGATCCAGGGTGGGCCGGAAACGGCATCACGGCTGTTCGCATTCCGGTTTGACAAGATTTTTTTCACGGGCCAGAGCCGGGTGGGCCGCATGGTGTTGACTGCGGCAGCGGCCAACCTGACGCCTGTGACTCTCGAACTTGGCGGAAAAAATCCCGTCATCGTCGCGGAAGATTCCCCGCTCGAAGTCACCGCGCGCCGGATTGCCTGGGGCCGCTTCATGAACGCCGGTCAGATCTGCGTTGCGCCGGATTATGTTCTGGCGCCGGAGCCGCTGCGCCTGCCGCTGATCGAGGCGCTGCAACGCGCGATTACCCGATTCTATGGGCCCGATCCGCGGCACAGCGACTCGTTCGGGCGTATCGTGAATCATCGTCATTTTGCCAGGTTGCGCGCGCTCATGCACCAAGGCAGGACCGCCATTGGAGGCCAGTGGGACGAGCAAGACCTGTACATTGCGCCCACCGTGCTCACCGACCTACCTTCCGATGCGGCGATTCTCGAAGAGGAGATCTTCGGTCCGATCCTGCCGGTGGTTGGGTACGGTGACATCGAAGAAGCCCTGGCCGCGCTCAGGAAGCGGCCCAAGCCGCTGGCGCTCTACCTGTTCACCGGGAATCGCCAGTTGCAGGAGAGGGTGATTCGCGATATCAGTTCGGGAAGCGTCGTGGTGAACGACGTGCTGGTCAACCAGATTGTGCCCGGCCTTCCGTTTGGAGGCGTCGGCGACAGCGGGATGGGCGCATTTCACGGCCGTTACACGTTTGACGCCTTTTCCCACGCCAAGGCGGTCGTGCGTAGGTCGATGCGCGCCGATCTCGATGTGCGCTACCCGCCTTTCACCGCGATGAAGGACCGGCTTTTGCAGTGGCTGCTTTCCCGTTAGATCTTGCACGAGAAGCGGAGCCGGAGCGACGCAGCTTTTTCCTTCCGGATCGCAATGAGGCGGGAGTCTTCAGAGTCACGGGATCGATCAACAAAGAGATCGCTGCCTTCAAAGAAAGCAAGACTCGGGCGCGGTGGGGCTCGGGGAGGGCGAGAGCAAGACGGGTCGTGGCGCTGGCCATCTCAATCGCGATCAGGGCGCGGTCGAAGACTGCGCTGGGGTCGGACTCAGGATGCATCTTCTGCAAAGCCGCGGCGATGACGCGGGCATTTTCCAGCGTGTCTTCCACGTTGAGCCGCCGCAGTTCGATCGATGCGGCTACGCAACTCCAAATCTCGATGAAAGCAGGATTGGAAGCCTGTAGCTCGGCCATGCGGTCGATAATGATGCCAATCAGGTGGTACGCCTCATTCCTGCCTTGCTGAATGGAACGGGGGATTCCGGCCGCCAGGGTCTCCGCAATTGCCGAAGTGTAGCGCGTCCACATCTCGCGCACGATAGCCAGTTTCATGGGGAAATACTGGTACACCGAAGCGATCGGCATCTTCGCCTCGCGGGCAATCTCGCGCATCGAAACACTTTCATATCCACGCGCCGCGAACAGGTGCAGAGCCGCTTCCAGCACGCGTTCAAACCGTGCCTGGCTGCGCTCCTGGCGGGGTATCCGTTTTATCTGCGTCCGGCTTTCAACTTCGAACATCGTTCTCTCGCATGATGTGCACAATCGGTGCAATGCTCATCAAATAGACCATACACCAGGCGTCGGCGGCGAGAAAAGCAGTCTCATTTGGAGCGCATTAAATGCGAGAATACTTCCTGGGGTGAGCGCACAGAAGAGCCTCTTATGAATTTTGAGGCGGGCAGGGCCTGGAGTCGATGCACAGAATCCGTGGAATCGTGTCTTTATTGACAAAGCTGACGGATGCTCATATTATTCTCGAAAGTTCCTGGTGCGATTACGCTGTACGAAAGAGGCAGAGGAAGCCATGGAGGCTGCGCGTCACAACCGGTTTGTGCTCGCCGTCGACCTGGGAACATCCGGCTGCAAATGCGCCTTGGTGGGACTGGACGGCGTCGTCCAGCGGTGGGCCTTTCGACCTGTTCCTCTTCACATCGTGGATCAAGTCGGCGCCGAACAGTCGCCTGACGATTGGTGGAACGCATTGATCGGGGCTGCCCGGGAACTTATAGAGAAACTGCCCGAGACGGGTGGAGAAATTGCCGCCATTTGTTGCTCCTGCCAGGGAGAATGCACTGTTCCCGTCGATCTGACGGGTAAACCGCTGCATCGGGCGCTCTTGTGGATGGATATGCGTGCGGCGGATACGATTCGCCGTCGAGTTGGGAACCGGATGTTTGCCGTGGCCGGTTACGGCCCTCTCAAATTATGGCGCTGGATCCATCGCGCAGGCGGAGCTCCGGCGCTCTCGGGAAAAGACCCCGCTGGGCACATGGCCTTTATCCAGGAGGCGTGGCCGGAAATCTACGAACGGACGTATAAGTTCCTGAACGCCCTCGACTACATGAACCTGCGCCTCACCGGCCGGTTCGTGGCCACAGTGGACTCCATCCTGACATCCTGGGTCACTGACAATCGCGATCCCGGCAATATCCACTATGACCGGAAGCTGGTGGCCCAATCCGGTATCGACCTGGAAAAGCTGCCGGAGATTGTGCGCTGTACCGATGTGCTCGGGGCCTTATGCCCCTCGGCTGCGGAAGAGCTGGGACTGCCGAAAGACACTTTGGTAGTAGCAGGCGCCGTCGACAATTCCGCGGCGGCCATCGGGTCGGGCGCAGTTCGGGATGGCGAGGCTCATCTCTATATAGGCACATCGTCATGGATCGGAGCGCATGTTGCTTTCAAGAAGACCGATGTGTTTGCGCAGATTGCCTCTGTGCCTTGCGCCATCAACGGCCGCTACCTTGCATCCGCTGTCCAGTCCTCGGCTGGATCCAATCTTTCTTTCCTGTGCGATAACATTCTTTTCCATCAGGACGAGTTCGGCATGGAGCGGCCGCCCGATGTCTATTCCATTTTGGAGAGAATTGCTGCGTCCGTCCCGCCCGGAGCTCGCGGTTTGCTTTATACGCCCTGGATTTTCGGGGAGCGCAGTCCGGTCGATAACTCGAGTTTGCGCGCCGGGCTGCTGAATATGTCGTTGCAGCATTCCCGCGCGGATGTGATACGCGCATTTCTTGAGGGCGTTGCACTGAACACACGCTGGATGGTCACACCCTTCAATCGCTTCCTCGGCAAGCAACTCGATCAGATCACGTTGGTCGGCGGAAGTGCGACCTCCAATGTCTGGTGCCAGATCTTCGCGGACATACTCGGCATTCCGGTCCGGCAAGTAAATTCTCCGATCCAGGCAAACGCAGTGGGCGCGGGCCTGATCGGCCATGTTGGGATGGGTGCTCTGGCTTTCGACGATGTCCCGGACCTGATTGAGATCCGTCACACCTATCTGCCGGATTCCGGCAGGAAGGCTGTTTACGACGAACTCTTTGAAACCTTCAAGCTTGCCTACCGGCGTCTGGCTCCTTTGTACCGGCGGTTAAGTCACCCCAGGAAAGCGCGATCATGAACGTCGAGCAAGCCCGTTGTGAAATTGTTGCGACCTGCGTGGAATTGGCCGATAAGGGATATCTCGCGGGAACGGGAGGGAATGTTGCCTGCCGCGCCGGCGATGCGTATTTTGCGGTTACTCCCACTGCAACCGACTACTACGCGATGCGGCCGGAAGATATCTGCGTGCTCCGGCTGGACAATCTCGCGCGCGTCGCCGGGGATCGCCGCCCCTCTATCGAGCATAAGTTGCATGCCCACGTTCTCCGTATGAGACGGGATTGCGGCGCAAGCATTCACACCCACCAGCCGGTTTCGAGCGCTTATACCCTGCTTGGGCAAGCATTGCAGATTCACGACCCGCTTCACCAGGCTGTTCTGGGGCGGAGGGCCGCCTTTGTGGGCTATGCCCCTTCCGGCACCGGCTGGCTTGCGTCGAAACTGCGCAAGGCGCTACGGCCCGAGATCAATGCCTACCTGATGCGCAACCACGGAGTCGTCTGCTGCGGTCCCACGCTGGGTGAGACCGTGGCCAGGTTGGAAACTCTGGAGTCGGCCTGCGCCGATTTCTTTCGCCATGCAATCGGCAGCCGCGCAGATGCGGGCGGTGAACCATCGTTGTGGGAAGTACTGACGCTGTTCGCCAGTTCCGGAGACAGGGAGTCTCAACAATGAGTACGTCAATCGACACCTTACCCTTGCTCGACAATAACGTGCCGGCGCCTGCATATGGCATCTCTGAATGGCCCGACACGAACGACATTTACGCACGCCTCGCGGCGCTGGTAAAGCAGCCGATACGCGCTATCCGCCGCGAGAACATGGAGACTGTTCTTAATTACTTCCGGCAGAAGTGCGATCATTCACGGCGTCTCTCCAAACGAGCGGAGCGGATCATCCCCGGCGGCATACAGCATAACCTTGCTTTCAACTATCCCTTTCCGCTGGCCATGGCCGGCGCCAACGGCGCATGGCTCACCGATGTCGACGGCAACCGTTACATCGATTTCCTCAAGGCCGGCGGGCCCACGCTGCTCGGCGCCAACGACGAAACCGTCCGCAACCAAATCCACGCGCTGCTCGACTCCTGTGGCCCGCTCACCGGCCTGTTGCATGAGTATGAAGTGAAGTTAGCCGAGTTAGTCTGCGAAGTTATGCCTGCCGTGGAGATGTTTCGCATGCTGGGCTCGGGGACCGAAGCTGTGATGGCGGCGCTTCGCCTGGCCCGTGCCTATACAGGCCGAAAATGGGTGATCAAGATCGGCGGCGCATATCACGGCTGGAGCGACCAGATGGTGTATGGCATGCGCATCCCCGGCACCGGCCGCAGAGAGGCCGTCGGCATACCCCGGGCATCCACGGCCTATACGCAAGAACGATTCCCGAACGATCTCGATGCCTTGCGCAGAACACTGTGGCTCAATCGCTTGAGAGGTGGAACCGCCGCCATTATCGTCGAGCCGTTGGGGCCGGAGAGCGGCACCTGGCCCGTGCAGCGAGATTTCAACCGGGAGCTGCGGAAACTCTGTAGCGAATTCGGCGCCCTGCTGATCTTCGACGAGGTAGTGACGGGATTTCGCGTGGGCATGGGTGGCGCACAGGGCTATTTCGGAGTGAAACCGGACATCACGGTGCTCGGGAAATGCCTGACCGGCGGTTACCCGATGGCTGGCGGCGTCGGCGGGCGGCGCGATGTGATGATGTTATTGGCTGGCGGCATCGGGGCCACTTCAAAACGAGCCTTTGTGGGTGGAACTCTCTCGGCCAATCCACTCTCTTGTGCCGCGGGCTATTTTGCCATTCAAGAGATGCGGCGCACAGATGCCGCGGTCAAGGCAGGGCACGCCGGGGATCGGTTGCGAAAGGGGCTCGACGAAATCATCCGCCGTCTGGGTTTGCCATACGTCGCCTACAACCTGGGACCGATCGTCCACCTGCAAACTTCAGGCGTCATGCTCATGAGCATGCGCAATCCGATCAAGGCAATGAGAGAATCCGGGCCACGCAAGCACATGATGGAAGAAATGGGCGCGGCTTTCAGCGCGCATGGCATCATCACTCTTGCCGGCAGCCGCATCTATACAGGGCTTGCCGATACCGATGCGGTGATCGACGATGCGCTGAACCGCTTCGAAGACGTCTTGAAACTGGTCTGATTCGGGGGCTATTGTGCAGCGGGCACAGATCGAAATGCAGTTCCTCGATGCATGCCGGCGGCTTGCCGGCAAGGGGTTCCTTCAAACTCCGGGAGACAGTTTTTCCATGCGGATCCCCGGAAGCATGGAAATGATTTTGGTCTCCGGGCTTGAGGATTGGCGACAAGTTGGACTCGCCGATCTTCATTCAGTTTCCCTTATCTCAGCAAGCGGCCTGGGACGGCTTCATGCATTGATTTACCAAGTGCGTACCGATGTTGGCGCTGTGGCGATTTCGAGTCCCAAGGGAGCGCGCCTGCTGGCCAGGCTTGGAGGCCTGTTGCCGGCAATCTTTGACGAACAGGTGAGGCATATTGGTCCATCCGCCGGACCACTGCCGGACCAGGAAAATGTCGATGGAGAGATGGTTAGGAAAGCATTCAGACGGGGGGCCAATGCCGCACTGCTGGGCGAGCGGTTACTCTGCCTGGGAATGACCTGCGAACGCGCTGTTTTCAACACCGAGCTGTATGAGAAGTGTGCGCAGGCATATGTCATAGCCAAAGCGTCCGGTCACCGGATCGGGTTCATACCGGTGTGGGTTAGGCTGATCGCAAACCGCCGTTTATTGAGAGACGAACGTCACGCCGCCGCAAGTTATCGTAAAGGCTGTATCCCTCAAGGCATCAACGCATATTGAAATGAGATGGAAACAGGCGCGAGAACGCCGGAGCAAAGGGTACCTGCGCGGCTACGCTCATGACAGGCTCCGAGGCACTCCTGCGGGCGGCATGTTGGCATCCTGAGACCTGAGCCACCCGCCGATCTCGGCTTGACAATGGCTGAACATCTGAATAGCCTTGGCCAATCCAACCAGCTGTATTTGAGGTGCGTCCCATGCGTGCAATTCTCCGTGTGACCTGCATAGGCATATTGTTGATGCTGACTGCGTGTGAAAAGTCGAGGAAGCTCGTTCCGCTGTTGCCGGACGCTCCCGCAGGATGGAGTGTGGAGGGCCAGGTTACAAATCAGGACGTCTCAGGCGTAGGTTATAGCTCGATGAGGTCCTATATTCCTGCTGCGGGCATCACCGGGTCGAGCATACAACGGGTGAAGGTGCAGATTCTGGTTTCAGCAAAAGGCGCAAAAGACGAGGATCTTAAAAAAATGCATCTAGTTGGGGGGCCTGCTTTCTGGGAACAAACGAAGGTGAACGGCTTCGATGCTCTAGAAACATTTGTTATTCCGGGGGAAAGCGAAGCAATTGTCGTTTATCCCAAGAGCGGAACCTTTGTTGAGATTGTTGTCTACTATAGCAATCCCGATTCGGACAGCGACGGACTCGAAAAGGGCAAGGCGATAGCCCAGGCTTTCGCGGATAAGATCGATTTCAAGCAAATTGCGGCACTTAATTGACCAACCCGGCCTTATGGGTCTCAGGCCACATCAAGGCGCTTGCCGATAGCGCATTCGAGCAACTCCACAATAGTTATACCCATCGCATCCGTGCCCCATCCTTTTCGCGCTTTTTGCGAAAAGATTCTCTCTTAAAAAGCAACCCCTTTCCCACTAAAGACGAACGGGAGGGGAGTGGGAACATCGGACGCAAGCGCCCCATCGACGAAGAGGAAGAACAACGACTGCACAGAGCAGAGGAGGCCGATGTAGCGCCGGCCTCCCGGCCGGCTGTAACGCGGACGTCCCCGTCCGCGTTCGAGCGTGCCCCTTCCTTTTCCCGCCTTTTGCGAAAGGGTGGGAAAGCAAAAAAGCCTGGGTACATCGATTCTGGAACCGGCTTAGCGGCCAAGGGTCGCAATCGTGTCGATCCGTAAGCCGGCATCGAATGCCGCGCTCCGCCGCCATCCTTATTCCACGGTCAGCCCCGGCGTCAGCGAATGCGAAAGCGTTCCTGAGGCCGCGGTCACTGAAAACGAGAAGCTCTGCGGAGAGGTTTTGGCGCCGCAGCCCGTGAATCCCACGGCCAGAGCCGCGCCGATCACCAGCAGCACCATCAGCCGGGCCATGCGCGCGCGTGCTTTGCGCATCTTGCCGGCAACGGGCAAAAGGATCAGACCCAGGGCAACCGGCAACGCGCCGCCACCGAACGGGCTGCGCGGCCGCTCGTTGGCCGCCTTGCCCGGCAGCGTGATGGTCATGGTGACCGTCGTAGCCGCAGAGCCGGTGGCAATCGTGGCCGGAGAGAAGCTGGCCGTCATACCCAGCGGAAGATTGCTCGCGCTCAAGGTCACTGCGCCCGGCAGCAGCGTTCCATTCACCGGAGTGACAACGAGAGAATACGTCGCCTGTCCTCCCGGCTGCGCGGTCACTGTGCCGTTGCCGCCGGAAAACGCCAGCGTAAAGTCCTGTACTGTTTCGGTGATCGCACCGCTGGTGGCCGGTCCGTAGTTGGCGTCGCCCGAGTAGACCACGGTGATCGGTTGGTTCCCAGCCGCAAGCGCAGTGGTGGTGAGCGTGGCCGAGCCGCCCGAAACGGTAGCCGTCCCGATCGCAGTCGATCCCGCGTAAAACGTCATGGTGCCGGTCTCAGTGGACGCGTAGGAGGGAAGGCTGGCGGTGAACGTGACCGCGGCGGTCGTGAAGATCGGATTGGCCGACGAAGTGATCGTGATCGTCGGCGTGCCCGGAACTACGGTCAGCGTCACAGATGCGCTCGCGGTGGTGTAATCGATCTTATCTGTGGGCGTGAAGGTCGCGGTCAGCGTCTGTTTCCCCGTGCTCAGGACACTTCCAGCCGCAGGACTATAAGTGAACGTTCCGGCCACGGTGGAACTGGCGTTGAGCTGTGCCCCACTCAATGGCGTGCCATAAACAATATTCGCGGGCGTGGCCCATGTAATGGGAGGCGCCTGCTGGAAGATTACGTTCTCGTTGAACGACGGGTTGGTGGAAAAAATCGCGCTAGAAACCGTTGCGGTAATCGTGCCCGTGTAGCTCGGGAGCGTGGTATACGAGGCCACGCTGATGGTCAGCGTCACCGCATCGGTGGAGCTTGCCGCCAGATCGGAAGTGCGCGCGCACGACAGGGTGCTCACCGTGCAGATCCATCCGCCTGTGGGGTCGCTCATCGCGGTAACGGTGAGCTGAGAAGGCAGCGTGAAGCTCAGGACTGCGGAGCTGTCAGTCTCCGTTGTCCCGCTGTTCACGTTCACCGTGAGTTGATCGGCCGTGTCGCCCGACTTCACCGTCAACGGACTGGGACTGAAGGTGACAGTGACCGTGGGCACCACAACCGGCTGCACGAATGCCGAGAGATCAAAGAGCGCGTACTCCAGCATCTCCTCCTGCGGCTGCATTTTGTAGGACGAATTGCCATAGCTCGGACACTCCGTGGGATAAGTCTTGCCGTTCGTCGGAGTAATCACGTGATAGTCGTTGTACATCACGCGTCCGCACTGGCTTGATGCG
>Ga0182014_10003220_pt1 | contig 19794 bp, 17 predicted proteins | sample 612S2DmetaG_FD_120489 | JGI IMG/M metagenome (GOLD analysis project Ga0182014, IMG submission 120489) | Permafrost microbial communities from Stordalen Mire, Sweden - 612S2D metaG | ecosystem: Environmental > Terrestrial > Soil > Wetlands > Permafrost | place: Sweden: Stordalen | collected... | reverse complement strand
GCGTACCCCTATGCAGGGCTAGTTCCGGACGCGAAGGGCAATCTCTATGGCACCACCAGCTTTGGCGGCGCTTCCAACTACGGAACAGTGTTCAAGCTGAATAGCAAAGACAAGGAAACCGTGCTGCTCAGTTTCGCTGGCGGGGGATATCCCTATGACGCTTTGCTTGACGTGAACGGCCAATTCTACGGCACCACCTATTCGGGTGGCGCTTCCAATTTCGGAACAGTATTCAAGGTGGATGCAAGCGGCAAAGAGACCGTGCTGCACAGCTTCGCTGGGAGTTCGGACGGAGAATATCCCTTCGCAGGTTTGGTGCGGGACGCGAAGGGCAACTTTTATGGTGTAACCACACTGGGCGGCCGCTTTGGCAACGGAGTGGTCTTCAAGGTCGACAAGGCTGGCAAGGAAACCCTGCTGTACACCTTTACTGGGGGTACGGATGGGGGAGTTCCTCTCTATTATGGAAACTTGGTCATGGACGCGGCGGGCAATCTCTACGGAACCACGCAGGGAGGCGGCGCTGGCTTTGGAACGGTGTTCAAGGTAACTCCGAAAGGCAAGGAGACCGTGCTGCACAGCTTCGCCGGGCCTCCGGACGGGGCAGCCCCCTTCGCAGGTCTAGTCCGTGACGATGAAGGCAACCTGTACGGCACCGCGCTCGGAGGCACCTCCGGTAACGGAGTAGTGTTCAAGGTCGATAAGACTGGCAAGGAAACCCTGCTGTACACCTTCACTGGCGGGGCGGATGGGGGCAATCCCTTCGAAGGTCTGATCCGGGATGCGAAAGGCAACCTTTACGGGACTACCGAGGTGGGCGGCACTTCGGGTCTCGGAACGGTGTACAAGGTGAATAGCAAGGGCAAAGAGACCGTGCTGCACAGTTTCGCTGGAGGAGCGAATGGGCGAATCCCCTTCTCAGCTTTGATCCGGGATACGAAGGGGAACTTCTACGGAACCACCGAACAGGGCGGCGATGTCACCTGCAATCCCCCGTATGGATGCGGAACCGTATTCAAGCTCATCCCCTGATTACGAATTCTGAGGGGATTCGTCTGCCCGGAGGGGTAAGGGGTGCGCCGGAACGCATTCGCTGTCTGTGGACTAATTCACCAATTCACTGGAGAAGTCGGGTTCCGGTTCCGGTTCCGGTTGAGTGGCGCGCCCAACTGCCGCGAATGCGCGGGATGCGTTGTGGACAGCCATATGTTTGAGCATGTCAGTCGCCGATTGGATGGGACTCTCACAAACCTTGTTCATGCTGATGGCATCACCGCAATCGTCACATACCATAAAAGTGCCACCTGCAATCTTTCTAGTCGTGATGTACATGCCTTAAGCCTACTCTTCAACAACGGATTTGCGCCGAGGGGGGGATGGCGCACCGAACCCTTCGTAACTATGGTGCTCTTCCGGGCAGGAGTACGGTCAAATCAGAGGAAAAGGTCCGTGAGGCAAAGGCTGATTCCGACAGTTGAGGTGTGCACTTCATGACGGAAATCGGGCTTGTGCTTTTGGCATCTGATGATCCGGTTACAATTCAGCAGTTCAGCCACGCCCTGGAAGAATTGTCCATTTCGCCCGATGTGTGTCGGGAAGTGCCAGCGGCCGTCGGCCTATTGAACCGCCGAAAGTTCGATGCGGTTATCGTCGATCTCCAACTGGGAGAACAGGCGGGGCTGATTTTAGACGAGGCGCGTCTCTCCCCGTCAAACCGCAAAGCGGTGACCTTTGCCATCAGTGGTAGTGAGGCGGAGGGCACAGCCTTCCGGAAGAGGTCGGAGTTTGTCTTTGAAAGGCCGCTTTCTGCAAAGTCGATCAGCAGTACGCTCAGGCCTGCTTACGGATTGATACTGAGAGAGCGGCGGCGATATTTCCGATGCCCCGTCTCTACGCCCGTTGCCATCTTAAGGCGAGCCAAGCCCGAAGTCCGCTGCTACAGCGTAAATATTAGCGAGGGGGGAATGGCCCTGAGCACCATCGTTCCGCTGAGCACCGGAGAAAAGGTGCATGTTCAGTTCACCCTGCCGGGTCACGAAGTTCCATTTCTGGCAGAATCGACGATCTGCTGGTTGAAAACCGGCCATATCGGACTTCGTTTTGTGTCCCTGTCGCAAGAGCACAAATCCGAGCTACAGGGCTGGCTATCACGAAAGCTGGAAGAGATGCTTCCGGAAATCGTTGCCGGGAAATTCCGGAGGGCGGAAGGTTGCTCCCTGCCGGACCCGGGGGATGGAAAGCAGGATTAGGGTCTGCGGGGGCAATGAGATTTCCAAATGATGTCTAAATGCTTTGAAAAGTGAACGCTCTTCAGTCCAGTTTCGATTTAGGAGGTTAGCGTGATGTCCGAATCAACAGTCTGTCTCAACGTTCCGTCGCGCTTGGAAAAGGCCATAGAGGAGCTTCAGGGGCTACACGAAATGTTGCTCTCCGGAGACTTAGACCCGCATATTCTGGCGGACTTCCGGGACGCTCTAAACCGGGTCAGAAATACCGCGTGGGCTGCCCAGCAATACGTGGCTCGGAAGGAGACTGGCCAAGATTCCAGTACCGTGCTGTCATTCTTGGTTGGGGAGAGAATTCGGACAACCTACCACCTTTGCCAAGCAATCAGCGAGGACTTGAAACGCACTGACATCGACGTGCAAGCAGGCAGCCTGATTCAACTCCACGAGGTCACGAAGGTCTTGACCGAGCAACTGGAAGTCGTAATCAAAAGACTGGGATGACTACGGTTGCAGCCCGCGCTGCCATCAATACAGAGCATTTTTAACAGCCGTGCCCATTGCGGGCGGTGACAGGGTTGGCTCGCACCGCGCATCGAACCCTTCGTAACTATGGCGTCCTTCCGAGCAGGAGTAGCGTCAAGCTTGGGAGAAAGATCACACTAAGATGGTAATGGAAGCGGCAGCGGTCTCAACGACCCGCAAAGGCGACCGGATCTCCATCTCAATCGGCGTGCAGATTTCCTGTGCCGACCTGGCAGGCGAGCATTTCTCCGAGGTTGTGCGGACGGTGAATGTCAGCCGCAACGGTTGCTGCCTCCTTTTGAAACAATCGCTGAGCATAGGGCAGAAGATTCATTTGCAACGGATGGGCAGCCGCGAGGAAGCGGTCGGTCGGGTCGTGGGGCAGACTGGTATTTGCTCCGAAGGCAACCTTTATGGGATTGAAGTGCTCAACCCCGGCGAGAACTTCTGGGGCATTCGGTTTCCTCACCAAAAGGAACTGGAGGAAGGCTGCGTTCGCGTACTCCTCAAATGCTCTAGGTGCCAAACCTGTGAACAAGTTGCCCTCAACGAAGTTGATCTCTCCGTCTTCCAGATCACGCATCGTCTCACGCGCAAGTGTCAAGCCTGCTCCGCCAATACGGTGTGGGAAACGGTTCCGCATAAACCCGAGGTTGGCGAGGCGCAGAACGAACCCCCTGCGACTGGCAAGAAACCCGACAAGAGAAAATATGCTCGCATTAGCATGAAGACAGTGGCTTGCATTGGTCCGCCGGGCGTTCACGCTGACGTAGTTGCTGTGGTGAATGTCTCACGCGGAGGCGTTTGTTTCCACAGTTCTCGAATCTACGGAGAGGACACTTGGGTTCAAGTTGCCGTTCCCTACACGCCCGGTTCGGCGAACATTTTCGTGGCAGGCCGCATCGTGCGATCCCGCAAGATGGACAATGCCTTGATCGAATATGGGGTGGAGTACTCAAAGAGCTAGCATTCCCCAACATCTGAGAACGTAATCGCCGCCATCGTGGACTGGGCAGGCAGAGTGTGGAATTTCGAACTCCTCCGCATCGGATAAAAATTTCCTGCGCATCACGATCTCATTCGTAGTGTCTAACGTTATCCATGAACGGCCACAGACAATCTGGCGGCCACTGGAACTCAGCCTTGGGCTTGCTGGGTGAAATCCACTTATTTAAGTTGTGAAGTCCTTTGCTTGGCACAGCCACAGCGGTTCGTCCCGAATCCCATTGCTATTGCCGACGCGGAGGGCTAGGGTTAAGAAGTCCCTTCCGCATATCTCCGTCGAACTTCCGGGCGCACCGGTCCTCCCGGACGGTCTCTTTGCGCAACCGATAGAAATGGGGGTTCACCATGAACCCGTCCTTTTATTCGCTACAGGCAGGTCGAATCGAAAATCGCCGCGCAGCGGGAGCACGTTGATGAACGCAACCGGCTTTTCTTTAGGACTGCTGATTGTGCTGTTCACGATCCTGCTGCTCCGCCGGATTCGCAAGCTGAAACCACAGATTGCCGGGTACGGATCGCAAACGATGTGCCCGTCTTGCGGATTAATCACATCCCGATTAAAGGCATGCTGCTTGGAGTGCGGCAAGTCGCTTACAGGCGTGAGTGTGATCCCGATTCTGGAGAAATGAACCGCTGGTTTACAAGCCGTTTTTGCGGAGAACAGAAGATTTCACTCACTGACATCATTGGAGGATTTCATGAAATACTTTCGCGTTGACCATCCACCGGATCGACTGATTCTTTGTAATCGTTCGAACTGCGAAGGCATCGCCGACTATCTAGAAGTCAACGAACAGGGTTGTGAAGGCTTTGCCTGCGCTGCCCATACCAGCAGTGAAAGGCATGCTTCAGTTCTGCCGACGGGCGTACCCCATGCTGGATGGCACGTGAGCCGATCTGCTGCTGCCTAAGCCTGCTCTGCTCCATGGCCCCGCGAATCGGTCGCCAAAGGAGTGGTAGGGCCGATGTCCGGGCCATTCCCAAACTTGCGCAAGTTAGGCGTGTGCTGTGCGCTCTCAGGATAGAAGTGGAAGGAGTTCATGATGAGGATGAATGCGACCTACGCCGAAATAAGCGAGTGCGTCAAATGGCAATTCGGCTTCGTCCCCAAGACCTCTTGGATAGCCCACGTGAAGGAATTGAATGGCTTGAGGATTGCCCCCAGCCGTGCCAAGGGAAGAGTCCGGCAAGCCCCCTGCCCGGCCCGACAAGCGAGAACCAATAGAACAGTGCATGCGTCGTCTCGGCGCGATCTGAGCGGCATCAGCCCGGAACCAGCATCATGGGTTCCATGCCTGACATGAACATCGGATGCCGACTGATCAGGAGCACGGATCGGATAAATCACGCGATAGTTGGTCGGCTTCGTGCAAGTTCACACGGATCGGCAATTCTGCCAGTCATGTGGTGTGCCGCCTGTTGGATCAACCCCAAATGTTTCCCCGCCTCGGCATTGCCGCGTAGAAGGTCGATGAGCAGGTCACATCGCCGGAGAATCACGGTTAAGTCGTTGCTAAAATCGCATGCCATCAGGCACCTTTCCGTGCCAGGCACTCGCTTGGTCAGTTGGTTCGGATTATTCATCATGACGCCCCCCGATGATTTCTCTGCCCTGAGGTTCTAGCTGAATGGTGCCACAACGATTAACGGGCGGGATGTGAGCTACGTCACGGCCAACAGTACGAAGGTGCCAGCAATACAAATTAAAGAGGCCCTCGCTCGTCGAACATGCCCCCAACTCGGCTGATTTTGGCTGCCTTGCAGAATTACGTTTCGACCCGCATCGGCGCACTGAACCCCTTCGTACTGGTTTTATCATTTACCCCCTTTATAATCACAGCGTGCTTTCAAGAGCCCCTTCTGATAACGATTGTGGATTCGGCGTGATTTAGAATAGGAGGATGGAGTTTGAAGTCTAGGGGATTTCTCGTTTTCGGTCCTGCGGAAAATCGTGCAGAGTCCGTGACACCTTTGTGTACCTTCGTGGTTCTGACATTTGCACTTCATCCACCACAAAGGACACAAAGGTACACAAAGGAAGAACGCTGCGAAACTGCGCACGAGGCCGCCAGAGCCTACATTGGCAATTCAAACGAGCGTGCCCCTCGTAACTCCACCAAATCGCCGTGGCCATTAAAGTAAAGATCCCGAAAAGAAAGAATGGTGCGAAAAGCGGCAAGAGACTTGTGTCTCGCGATCCAGTCATCCGGGTCGCCTTAGCGGTTTTCATCATTCTTTCCGTGGGTTTTTGTGGCTGGTTTTCCTACTACTACATCAAATACGACCGGATCATCGAGCAGCGCTTCAAGGGGCCAGTCTTTAGCAGTTCTGCCCAGATCTACGCCATACCGCGAGCCGTCAGAGTAGGTGAAAAGGTTGATTTGCATGAGATCGCGGCCCAACTCCGCCGAGCGGGCTATGTGGAAAACGATGGCCCATCGCCGATGGGGAGTTATCGCGCGTTGGGTAATAGCATTGAGATCAAGCCGGGACCCCAGTCCTACCATAGCCCGGAGCCGGCGACGATCCGCGTGCAGGATGGTCAGGTCTCCAGCATCACCGCAAAATCCGGCGAACTGGAAGCGTACGAACTCGAGCCCCGCTTGGTCACCGCGTTGTTTGATGCCGAACAGCGCTCTAAACGGCGGTTGGTCAAGTACGACGACATTCCGAAGGTCCTCGTCGATGCGGTGCTTGCCATCGAGGACCGGCGCTTTTTCCAACATGGCGGGGTGAATTTCATCCGCTTGGGCGAGGCGGCTTGGGTTGACGTTACTCATCAGAAGCATGAGCAAGGTGGTTCTACGCTCACGATGCAACTGTCGCGGGCGTTCTTCCTGAGTCCGGAAAAAACGGTCAAGCGCAAGATCGTGGAAATGCTGATCGCGATGGAACTGGAACAGAAGTTCAGCAAGCAGCAGATTTTCGAGTTCTACGCCAACCGGGTCGACCTGGGGCAGCGCGGATCGTTCACCATCAGTGGCTTTGCCGAGGCTTCGCAGGCATACTTCAACAAAGACTTGAAGGACATCTCGCTGCCCGAGGCCGCGCTGATCGCCGGGCTGATCCAGGCGCCGAGCTATCTGTCGCCTTATCGCCATCCGGAACGGGCGACCGAACGTCGCAATCTGGTGCTGGATAGTATGGTCGAGACCCATGCCATCTCCAAGGACCAAGCGGACAAGGCGAAGGCCGCCCCGCTGAAGCTCGCGCCTCCGAATGTGGAGGCTAGTGACGCGCCCTACTTTGTCGATCTGGTTCGCGATACCGTAATCAGCCGGCTGAACGAACGCGAACTGAATGAGCAGTCCTACCGCATCTACACAACCCTCGATCCCGACCTGCAGCGAGCCGCAGCGCAAGCGGTGGATCTGGGCATGAAACTGGTCGATGATCAGGTCACCAAGCGGCGTACCAAGAAAGTAAAGGCCGGCAACAAGCTTGAGACCAAGATTGAGCCGGGACCGCAAGCACAGGTGGCACTGGTTGCGCTCAATCCGCATACCGGAGAGGTGCTCGCTTTGGTCGGCGGACGGAACTACGGTTTCAGCCAGTTGGACCATGCGGTGGCGCGACGCCCCACGGGATCGATTTTCAAACCGTTTGTCTATGCTGCGGCAATCAACACGGCAGTGGACGGATCCAACCCGGTTTTCACGCCGGCCTCGATGGTCAAGGACGAGCCGGGAAGCTTCGCTTACGGAGACCAAATCTACGAGCCGCGAAATTACAAAGAGGAATATCACGGCGACGTGACTGCGCGTTACGCCCTGGCACTGTCGCTGAACAACGCGACCGTCAAACTGGCCGAGGAGGTCGGTTACGACAAGGTGGCGGACTTAGCCAAAGCTGCCGGCATCACCTCAGTGAAGGCTACTCCGGCAATGGCTCTCGGCTCCTATGACGCCACTCCTTTGGATATGGCGGCAGCCTATACCGTCTTTGCCAATGCCGGGATGCGCCTTTCACCGGTGATGGTTAACTCAGTACGCAATGCCACGGGCGACATGATCATGGACTTCAAAGCAGAAAAGCGGCAGGTGCTGGATCCTCGCGTGGCCTCGGTGATGACTAACATGATGGAAGGCGTGCTGAACTTCGGAACGGCATACGAGGTTCGCACCCGCGGTTTTAACGCTCCCGCGGCGGGAAAGACGGGAACTTCTCACGACGGCTGGTTTGCCGGCTACACCAGCAATCTTCTGTGCATTGTCTGGGTCGGCTTTGACGATTACAGCGACATCCACCTGAGTGGAGCGCAAACCGCGGCGCCCATCTGGGCGGAGTTCATGAAGAAGGCAATTGCGCTTCCGGAATACTCGGATGTAAAGTCTTTCGCTCAACCCGCTGGGGTGGTGGATGTACAACTGGACAAGGCTACGAACCTGCTGGCGACCCCGTCCTGTCCGGAAACCTATACCGCGGCCTTCATTGCCGGAACAGAGCCGAACCAAACCTGCGATCAGACTGCCGGCGTGAAGGGATTCTTCTCCCGCATGTTCGGTTTGGGAGGCGAGAAAGCGCTTCCACCACCGGCTCCCGGCGCTCAGAACGGAGCGCTGGCGGGTGGGGCGACGCAGGACGCTAACGCAATCAACCAGGACGGGAAAAAGAAAAAGGGATTTTTTGGCAAAATAGCGGGTATCTTTAAGGACGACAAACCGTCCAATCCTCCGTCCAACCCGCCAGCGCAGACTCCAAATGCGCCTCAATGAAGCGGCCAAGGAACATTGTACGGTCCGCAGGTGTCAATGGATGTTGTGGGGAGTTCGCCTGGTTTTTCAGGAGGTGAGCTGTGCGCCGTCAACCTTTGTTCTGCGTTCTAACTTTGCTTGCTTGGACTCTGCCCTCCGTGCAGGGTCAGACTGCAACCTCAGAACTAGTCCAGATCAGTCCGCCTACCATCCGGCGGGCCGAGCCTCCGCCTAGCAGCGCTTCGGCAGATGAATTGGAAAAGCGCGGCGATGAGCTTCGGGTGCAGAAGTCGTTCCTCGACGCCCTGGATTACTACCGCGCGGCTCTAGCCAAGAAGCCGGGAAGTGCGGCGATTTATAACAAGGCAGGGATCGCCGAACTCATGATGCAACGCTACAGGGAAGCTGGGAAAGACTTCGCGCGCGCCATCCATTTCGACCCCAGCTTCGCCGACGCTGTAAACAACCTGGGGATCATTGACTACGAGGAAAAGCAATACGGGAAAGCCCTCAAGCAATACGAGAAAGCGAACCGGTTGCGGCCTGACACCGCTTCCTTCTTCAACAATGAGGGCGCGGCCTATTTCGCAAAGAGAGACTTTGAGAAAGCGGCCCAGGCTTACGCCAGGGCATTGCAACTCGATCCGGACATTCTGGAACACACATCCCATAGTGGAATATCGGCGCAGTTACCCTCCCCCGAGGACCGGGCACATTACGATTACCTCATCGCTAAGCTCTGCGCCAAGGAGGGCGATCCTGACCGATCGTTGCAGTACCTGCGGCGTGCTATGGAAGAGGGATATAAGGGGATCAATGATGTGTATAAGGATCCGGAGTTCGCGGGTCTGCGCAAAGACACCCGGTTCACCGAACTCATGGCGGCGCGCCCCCCGGCGATCCCGGAGTGAGTTGGCCGGTGCATCTGGTGTGACTTACAACGCACTTGTCATCCCGGTGAAGTCGGGGATGACAGTGGGGGAGAATAACAACTGTGATTCGGGCTTAAATTTATGCAGGGGGCGCGAAACTTTTTCTCGGAAGCGGGTTTTTATCCAGTAATGCCTCCTGAAAACAACAGGGTGAGTAAGGAGAAACGGTAGCCCATCGGTTGTCAACCCGAGCACGCCCCAAGCAGACAACCGGTGGGCTTTTTTGAAATCAGCTATTAGCTCTTAGCCTTTAGCTTTTAGACTTTAGGCAGCGCATGGTTGTATAGGCAACCACGGAAACCCAGGATCGGCTTGGTAAGAGCTAACGGCTAATAGCTAAGAACTGCCTTTCTTTCTCTCGCAGATGTACTCGCTGACCACTCGTTTCCACTTTCCTTGTGCTTGGAGTATGTATTCGGTGGCATCGCGCAAAGCGCCATCGCCGCCCGCATGAGGAGTGACGTAGTGGGCATCCGCTTTCACCTCCGCGCGCGCGTTGGCTACTGCGATTGCTAGCCCACAGTTCCGCATTACCGGCAGGTCGATGACGTCGTCGCCGACGAATGCGGCTTCGCTGGCATCAAGTCCCGCCTCACGCAATATTTCTTCGAACGCGGTCAGCTTGTCCTGAATGCCCTGGTAAACGTACTCGATTTTCAGGTCGCGAGCGCGGAGAGCGACGGTTTCCGAAACGCGCTTGGTAATCAGTCCAGTCTTCATTCCCGCGAGGTGGGCCAAAGAAACGGCTGTGCCGTCGTGGGCGTGGAAGCCTTTAGCCTCGATCATGGATTGACTGACCAACCCGAAACCGCCCTGCCCACCGTGCTTTGCGGGATGATCCTGGGTGGATTGCTGGATTCCGGCGGGCGCGGGGAAAATGTACAGCTTACCGTCGGTGAGGACGCCGTCAACGTCGAAGAGCAGCAGTTTGATTTTCTTGGCGCGAAGTTTAGCGGATTGTGTTTTAGGCATCGCCGGATTCTAGCATTGCTGCTCCCACCTGCGTTCGGCGCTCTCTTGGCGCTTTCGGTGAAAAGCATCGACCAACGAATCCTCGCCCTGCGACAACCAAGTAGGCTCTCAATAACTCTGGCGCGGCGGCGTTGCGGAAGTGTCGACTCTCCAGTCTTCTTATCTTTCGCCTTCGGACTTCGCGGGGACAAGAACGCTTCCGTCTCATTGTTGTGTTGTTCTTCTCCAATGTGATTCTTACTACAGGCGAACATTTTACGAATATGGATTCTCCGGCTACAATATTCCCAATGTCTTTTCCTTCCTCCCTCGATTGGGCCCACCCTCTGGTCAGGGATTGGTTCGTCAGCCGTTTCGGCACGCCGACTGAGCCGCAGGAGCAGGGATGGCCGCACATTCTGGCGGGTCACACTACGCTGATCTCCGCACCCACCGGCTCCGGCAAAACCCTCGCTGCGTTTCTGGCGTGCATTGATCGACTGGTGCGCAAGGCGCTTGCGGGCGACCTACAGGATCGGACGGAGGTTCTCTACGTTTCGCCACTGAAGGCGCTGGGCAACGACATTCAGAAGAACCTCGAAGTGCCGCTCGGCGAAATCCTTCTGATGGCGGGCGAGCGCGGGTTCCTGATGCCGCAGATCCGCACAGCCGTCCGCACCGGCGATACCTTGATGCACGAGCGGCGGGCCATGCTGAAACGCCCTCCGCACATTCTCGTAACCACGCCGGAGTCGCTGTACATCCTGCTGACCGCGGAAAAAAGCCGGGCGATTCTGCGGGATGTTGAGACCGTGATCGTTGACGAGATTCATGCCGTAGCCGACGACAAGCGCGGGGCGCATTTGGCGCTATCGCTGGAGCGACTACAAGCGTTAACGCATCACGCGCCAGTGCGCATTGGCTTGTCTGCCACACAAAAGCCGATTGAAGAGGTCGCTCATTTCTTGACTGGAAATGGCCGTCCTGATCCGATCATTGTCAACGTCGGCCACAAGCGCACTCTCGATCTGGCGATCGAAGTCCCGGCCAGCCAACTCGGTCCCATTGCCACCAACGAAATGTGGGAAGAGATTTACACCCGCCTCGTGGAACTGGTTGAACAACATCGTTCCACGCTGGTTTTCGTCAATACCCGGCGGCTGTCGGAGCGAATTTCGCACCATCTGGCGGAAAAACTCGGCGCGGATAATGTCGCAGCCCATCACGGCAGCCTCTCGCGCAAATTGCGTCTGGCCGCAGAGAAGAAGCTCAAAGAGGGCGAAGTCAAAGTATTGGTCGCGACCGCCTCGCTGGAGTTGGGAATCGATATTGGCACGGTGGACCTAGTGGTGCAGATCAGCTCTCCGCGGGCGATTGCCGTGGCCCTGCAACGCGTAGGACGGTCCGGCCACTGGCGCGGCGCAGTTCCCAAGGGACGCTTTTTCGTCACGACTCGCGACGAACTTCAGGAATGCGCAGCCCTGGTTCGGGCCATCCGCCACGGCGATCTTGATCGCCTCATGATCCCTGATTCACCGCTGGACATTTTAGCCCAGCAGATTGTGGCCATCTGCGCAGCAGGTCATGTGGCGGGAACATTACTGCCCGCGCCCAACGGCGGACAGAATCCCGCGGCGACTGAAGAGCTATTACCAGCATTTTCCGACACGCGGACAGGAGTGTCCGAGCCACACGATCCTGGCTGGGACGAAGACGAACTGTTCGCACTGGTGCGCCGGGCGTATCCGTATCGCAATCTTTTGCGTGCGACCTACGAAGCGGTTCTCGAAATGCTTTCCGAGGGCATTGCGGCGCGGCGGGGACGTTATGGCGCTTACATCCATCGCGATCGCATCAATCGCAAACTGCGGGCGCGGCGCGGCGCACGGCTGGCGGCGATAACCAGCGGCGGCGCCATCCCCGAGACTGCCCTGTTTACCGTGGTTGCCGAGCCCGAAGGAATTGTCGTGGGCACGCTCGACGAAGACTTTGCCGTCGAAAGCAATGCAGGCGACATCATGCTGTTGGGCAACACTTCATGGCGAATTCGCCGGGTGGAAGGCAAATCGGGACGCGTGCTGGTGGAAGACGCTCACGGCGCGCCGCCCAGCGTCCCTTTCTGGCGGGGCGAAGCTCCTGCGCGAACCGAAGAGCTGTCGCTGCACGTTGCCGATCTGCGGCAACAGATCAGCGACCGGCTGCTGAACACTTCGCCAATCGGGATTTCTCCCAGCCAGCCAGAAGTCGCTGAGACGATTGCGTGGCTGAAAGAAGAATGTGGCCTGGACGATTCGGGCGCCGAGCAAATGATCGAATACATTCTGCAGGGGCGGGCTGTGCTCGGCGCGGTGCCGACACAGGACACAATTATCGCAGAACGCTTTTTCGATGAAGGCGGCGGGATGCAACTCGTAATCCACGCGCCGTTCGGAGGCCGAATCAACAAAGCCTGGGGTCTGGCTTTGCGCAAACGATTCTGCCGCGGCTTTAATTTCGAGCTGCAAGCTGCGGCTACGGACAACGGCTTGAACATCGCGCTGGCCGAGCAACACAGTTTTCCTTTGGCTGACGTTTTTCATTTTCTGAGTGCGGAGACAGTGCAGCCGATTCTGGAACAGGCTGCGCTGGCTTCGCCCATCTTCGGCACTCGCTGGCGCTGGGACGCCAATCGCGCGCTGGCGCTGTTGCGTTTTCAGAGTGGCAAGAAAGTTCCCCCTCAGATTCAGCGCATGCGGTCGGACGATCTGCTGGCCTCGGTGTTCCCCGATGTGGCCGCTTGCCAGGAAAATATCGTGGGAGATATTCAGATTCCCGACCACCCTCTGGTGAATGAGGTAATGAAAGACGTGCTGACCGAGGCGATGGATATTGACGGACTGAAAAATCTGCTGCGCGGAATCGATGACGGCCGTATCCGCTGCGTGGCCGTGGATACGCCCGTGCCATCGCAGTTCTCGCATGAAATTCTCAACGCGAACCCTTACGCCTATCTCGACGATGCGCCGCTGGAAGAGAGGCGAGCCCGTGCGGTGGAGATGCGTCGGATTCTGCCCGAATCCGTTTTGGAGGAAGTTGGGAAGCTCGATCCGGCGGCGATTGCACAAGTCCGCGAAGAGGCATGGCCGGACGTCCGGGATGCCGACGAACTGCATGATGTACTGCACACGCTGATCGCAATTCCCCTGGCCGCGTGGGGACAGCCACCCTCGGCTGTCCGGTTCAGCGAAGCTGAACCGGTTTTGTCGGACACGAACCAGGGCTCGGAAGATTATTCAAGGCCAAGCTGCCGAGCTTCGCTCGACCGGACAGCCGAGAACGGCTGTCCCCGCGTGGATCACGACCGGTGGGAAGGCTACTTCGAGCGGCTTGTGCAGGAGCATCGAGCCTGTTTAGCCTCGGCGAGCGGTCGACACTACTGGGTCGCCGCCGAGCGAGCGAGGATGTTTTCCTTGCTCTTCCCCAAATCCAGTTTTGATCGAGCGATTGTCGAGATCGAAAGTCCAGTTCCCTCTCCGGAGGATGCCGTTCTCGCGCTGGTTACCGGTTGGATGACCCATTTGGGCCCCGCAACGGCAGAACAATTGGCAATGCTGCTCGGGCTTCCGGTCTCTGAGATCGAAAAAGCTCTGTTGCGCATGGAAGCCAGTGGGTCAATCTTGCGCGGAAAGTTTACCGATCAAGGGCTGCGGGCGGGGGCGCCCGCACCGCACCAAGCTGAAATCGAGTGGTGCGAGCGGCGATTGTTGGCGCGAATCCACCGCCTCACCGTCGCTACTCTCCGGAAGCAAATCGAGCCCATATCTGCAGCGCAGTTCATGCGCTGGCTGCTGCGCTGGCAGCACATTGCTCCGGGAACGCAGGTCCAGGGTGAACGGGCCACGCTCGAAGTATTGCGCCAGTTGCAGGGATTTGAAATTCCGGCGAATGCGTGGGAGCGGCAGATCCTGGCGAGACGCATTGCAAACTACGATCCTCAGTGGCTGGATCAACTCTGCTTGACCGGTGCGGTGGGCTGGGGACGGTTGTCTCCACATCCGGCGACGCTTGAGGATTCGTCTGCGGGCAAGCGCCGAGTAATTCCGACGAGCGTAGCTCCGATTACATTCTTTGTTCGCGAAGAGGCGGACTGGATGACTCCCCATAATCCCGCCGCCAATCAGCCCGAAGCACGCGGCTTGAGCGACGGTGCGCGGCAGGTGCTGGACTTCCTCCGCCAGCGCGGAGCTTCGTTCTTCGCGGACATCGTCCGGGGCACGGACAAACTGAAGGCCGAAGTGGAAACGGCTCTGTGGGAGCTGGTTGCCGCTGGAGTGGTCACCGCGGACGGGTTCGACAACCTGCGCTCTCTCATCGATCCCAAACGCCGCGCGGGGCAAGGCATTGGGCGCACCGCGCGTCCGCGCCACAGTTCCGGACGATGGGCACTGCTCTATACCGATCAAACTGTCGAGCGGAATCGGACGGTCGAGGCCACTTGTTGGATGCTGCTGAAACGTTACGGAATCGTCTTCCGGGATGTGCTGGCGAGAGAAACTAATCTGCCCAAGTGGCGGGAATTGCAAATGGCATTTCGCCGGCTGGAAGATCGCGGTGAAATTCGCGGCGGCCGTTTCGTGGATGGATTTCTCGGCGAACAATTCGCCTTGCCGGTTGCAGTTGAGTCGCTGCGAGCCACGCGGAAGATACCGCCGTCCGGAGAAACCATAACGTTGTCGGCGGCTGATCCTCTGAACTTGGTCGGCATTCTGGTTCCGGGCGAACGAGTTCCAGCCATTTCAGGAAGGACTGTGAGCTTTCGGGACGGAGTTCCTGTTGACCCACTGGACATTCAACTCTCGACGCACCCCTCGGCAGCTGCCGGCTGAGAGCGCCTCTCGTCGAAAAGCTCTCGGGAGCTTTTCATCCGTTGAGCATCCCTGAGAATCTGACTTGCCACCGCGAGTGGGAGGGATTCCCACGAACGCGTGTCCCCGGTCTTGTCTCGGTACGATTGGAGCGCCTTCTCCACAAAGATCGTGTCCATATTCAAATCGAATAAAGAAAGAATCGGGAGTCCTGGCGAGGGGGTCTCTCAGGCTCCCGATTCGGCCCTTTCCCAGCAAGACTGCCAAAAGCGCTTCCCCCGTCGCTTCGCCAGGTCTGGGCCTGTCTTAACTAATTGCACGTCGCAGACCACGACCGAGAATGCCGTCGACGTCCGCTGCCTGATCCCAAAGTACTGATTTAGCAAGCTTCTCCGCGCCACGACGATTGTCCGGTCGTCATTCGGGTAAGAAAATGCCTATCCGAACGGATAGACGACCTATCCGTTCGGATAGTGGAAAGATTTGCGGAGGCCCTGATACCTGTTCGGATAGTGGAACGAGAGCAGATAGTTTTACGAAAACGTTGGAAAATGTGTTACAGAGGATTGCACGCAGATGGGGGAATTGCAGTGAACCCTAGGCTTCTGGCGATTGCTGGGCCGCTGAAAGATTCGACTTTTGCCCTTCCCAGCGGCGAGATTCACATTGGACGCGACCCATCTAATTTACTTTCCATCAGCGACCCTTCCCTGTCACGCCGCCACTGTACCCTTAGCCGAGATGGCGAGGGTTACAAGATACGGGATCTTCATAGCCGTAACGGCACCTTGGTGAACGGAGCGGCGGTGAAAGAGTCGCGACTGCGCCATGGAGACCAGATCTCAGTCGGAGATTCTGTCTTCCTTTTACTGCTCCATGAAGACGCGGAGGAATCGTCCGCAGGCCGGGTTGAGTACGAAGACAGTTTGACCCAGGCGACCGCGCAGCTTCGCCCGCAAGACGTACTCTACCTGCAGCCGGACCGAATTCTCAAAGAGCTTCCGGCGAACACCCGTGTGGCACGCAACCTGAATGCATTGTTCAAAATCAGTCGAGTCGTGCACTCCATCCATGATCTCGATGAACTGCAGGGACAGATCCTTGAGCTGATTTTTGACGTTGTACCCGCAGAGCGTGGCGTCATACTGCTGGATGGCCAAGGGGACGAAGTCTTCGCGTCGGCGTTTGCGCGCCACCGCACCAAATCCGCGTTGCCTGTTCGCATGAGCCGCACTGTTGCCCGGCAAGTTATGAAAGAAGGATTGGCGATTCTGGGCGCTGACGTTCCCGGCTCGAATGATCTGGCTGAGGTGGAGAGCTTGGTGAGTTCCCAGGTCCGCTCATTACTGTGTGTGCCCCTGACCATGTTCCAGAAAGTGACAGGCTGTATTTATCTGGATACCTGCAATGCCGACAGCCCCTTCGACGAAGATCACCTCCAGTTAGTCGCGGCGATTGCGGGCACTTCCGCGGGCGCTCTGGAAAACGCACGCCGCATGAAATGGCTGGAGCAGGAGAACCTCCGGCTCTCTACGGAAATCAATCTCGATCATAACCTGATCGGCGAGAGCCCCCAGATGAAGGAAATTTATCGATTCCTGGCACGAGCCGCGCCGACTGAGGCGAACGTACTGCTGCAAGGCGAGAGCGGGACGGGAAAGGAATTGGCGGCCCGGGCCATCCACCGCAATAGCCCGCGTGCGAGTAAGCCTTTCATCGCGATCAACTGCGCGGCTATTCCGGAGGGCCTGCTGGAGAGCGAACTGTTCGGGCACGAGAGAGGTGCATTCACCGGGGCAGTAACGCAAAAGAAGGGCCGATTGGAGGTGGCAAACGGCGGAGTTGTCTTCCTGGACGAAATCGGAGAACTCGCACCCGCTTTGCAAGTCAAGCTGCTGCGAGTTTTGCAGGAACGCGAGTTCGAGCGCCTGGGCGGTACTCGTCCAATTTCGGTAGACGTTCGCCTGATCGCCGCTACGAACAAGGATCTCGGAGAGGCGGTGAAAACTGGAACCTTTCGCAAGGATCTTTTCTATCGGCTGAATGTTCTCTCGGTGGTCATGCCTCCGCTACGCGAACGACGCGAAGATATAGAGGTGCTGGCGAATTACTTTGTCGCCAAGTACATCAAGAAATGTGACATGAGAGCCAAGAGACTTTCTCCCGAGTCGGTGGCCTGCCTGGTGAACTATGACTGGCCTGGAAACGTGCGTGAACTGGAAAATGCCATCGAACGTGCGCTGGTACTGGGTATCGCGGATGTGATTCAGCCGGAGGACCTGCCGGAGTCAATCCTGGAGAACGGGTCAACCCCGAGTATCGAAGGGGCCAAGTATCACCGCGAAGTAAAAGAACTGAAAAAACAACTGATCCTCAATGCGCTGAAGGAAACCAAGGGTAATTACACAGAAGCCGCACAGGTTCTGGGCGTGCATGTAAACTATCTGCATCGCTTGATTCGCAATCTGGATCTCAAAGAGGCGCTGCGGCCATCGCCAAATCCGCGGGCCGGAAGCGAACCATCCCAACGGAAGAGTTCACGGCAACTGGAGACTTAGCAAAGTCGCCGGATCCAGGTAAATCCCCTGCCAGCGTACCGCCACGTGCAAATGCGGTCCCGTCGCACGGCCGGTTCCACCGCTAAAACCGATTTTCTGTCCGCTGCTGACGTGTTCTCCCTCCTTGATTTCAATCTTCGATAGATGCATATAGAGAGTGAGCAAGCCCTGGCCATGGTCGAGGACCACGCAGTTCCCCTCGAAGAACAGCGGTTGCGCCAGCACAACAGTTCCGCGATTCAGCGCGGTGACCGGCGTGCCCTGCGGAACGGCATAGTCAAGTCCCTCATGCACGCTCTGCACCCGGCCATTGAAGGTGCGCGAGGTCCCAAACACATCCGAGATCTGCGCTTTCACTGGGGCGCGAAAATTACCAACCCATTCGCGCTCCTGAGTCATCCTGGCAAAAACCCGCTCCTTGAGCGCCTTATCCTGATCGATTTCCTGAAGTTGCTCGGCATTGGGTTCCGTATATTGCTTGGGAACGGTCGCCACGATGCTGTGATATTTCCCCTTGCCGACCAGAATTCGCTTTTGAAACCAGAGCTTTTTGCCGGTCGCAGTCGCACCCGTCAATTCAAGCGGGTAATTTCCGGAGCGTGTTCCGAGGCTCGCGCCTGCGATTCCGCACCAGACCTTGCCCTGCGAATCGGAAGAGAAGAACACTTCATGCTCGAGCCATTTGCCGGAAAGAGAGTTGAGCCGTTCCGGCGACGTCACGCGAAACACGATTGGGGATCCATTGACCAGCCGCGCCGGTTGCCAGCGCACCGAGAAGTCTGCAGCCTTGCCCTTCGGCTTTGCAATGGGAGCATCGAACGCGCACAACGAAAGGGCACAGAGAAGGACGCCCGCCAGCAGGATTACAAATCTGCTGCGACCGGCCAGCGCGAATGCCGAAGACGGACACACTCCAGAATCAGCCTATCACCGACGCCTGCAACGAGTGGTGGGAGTTGCTTGGCAACCTATCTTTGTTGGCGCGTGCTCGATGAGTTCTCCGGTTGCGACGGCGTTCCCTGGGCCACGAATTTCATGAAATCTGATTCCGCCAGGCGCGACGGATGTACTTCACCACCTAGCCCGAAGAAGCGGCAGAAGTTCATGATCAGCGGTCGCCAGCGCACCGGGTCGATATGCGGACGCGGACCATCGCCTGCCAATAGCTTTTCATCGACGTGCAGCTTCACGATATGAACCTCGAACACATTAGCACTCACGTTCTTGCCGAAAGGCCTGTAATCGTGGACGATGCCCTCCATTTGCACGGGACACTCGCGGACCCTCGGCGGCGCCACCGATTCTGACCCCACCGGAGTAAGCCCGGCAATCCCGAACTTGTCTGATTCATAACGGTAGCCCCACTGACATTTCTTTTCTGGCACCGGATTCTTACCGGTGGTAAGCGCGAGCCGGTCGACGTGCGAGACCAGATCTTCCGATGGCAGGTTGATCACACACTCGCGCGTGCGGATGAGGTTATCGGACGTCTGTCCCATCTGGCCCAGGCCAAGCATGCAACTCCACCCCAACCACCAAGCCGACGACATGGGCGCCAGGTTTGCCGAGCCGTCTGGGTTCAAAGTGCTGATGAGCGCTACGGGTGTCCCGAAATAGAGGATGGTCGGCTCGATCGTTTTGTGCATGCCCAAACGATATCGGATAGCGCGCCGGCCGCGCTATCCGCACCTTGCGGTCAAACCAATTAGCGCGAATCGCAATCGAACTTTGCTGTCGTTCGCCGCGACACTTTGTGCTTCCGATCTTCCATTTTTCTTCAGTTGTGGAGTGCCTGTCTCCGAATTCTGTGAAAGCAACAGGCCTTTCGCGTTTTTTGAGAAGCTGCTAGGATGAACTTGCTGCAGGTTTGCCGTGATCTCTTGCAAGCGGCCATGAGGCACATTTGGCCAAGATTACGAGCAATCTGGATCGCGCAGAGCAAGAGGCATTACATGCGAATCGCGCAGAGTTGCATAAACACTGGCGATTGCGCATCTGGTTGATTTGGCGAGTGGGGACGTAGTTCAGTTGGTTAGAACGCTGCCCTGTCACGGCAGAGG
>Ga0182014_10003219_pt1 | contig 19798 bp, 15 predicted proteins | sample 612S2DmetaG_FD_120489 | JGI IMG/M metagenome (GOLD analysis project Ga0182014, IMG submission 120489) | Permafrost microbial communities from Stordalen Mire, Sweden - 612S2D metaG | ecosystem: Environmental > Terrestrial > Soil > Wetlands > Permafrost | place: Sweden: Stordalen | collected... | reverse complement strand
TCGTCGTCGATCTCGCTGACCGGGCCGGCTTCGACCACGCCGGCGTTGTTGACCAGCGTGTTCAAGCTCCCCCACGCCTGATCGACGCGTAGCGCGAGACGACGGCGTTCTTCGGGTCGAGTTACGTCCGCCGCCAGGACGAGGACGGGAACCAGGCCGCTAAGCTTCTTGGCCGTCGCCTCCGAGGCCTCTTGTCGGCGTCCGACAAGCGCCACCGCCATGCCGCGCTTCGACGCCTCGACCGCCAGCGCCTGTCCAATGCCCGATCCGGCGCCGGTGATGAGGACGTTCTGGATGTCATGCCGCATTGGGAAGCTCCGCCTGCACGCCGAGGTCGCGGAAGATGTCGCCATAGAGGCGGTAGAAGACGCGCGCCTGCTCGACGATCAGCGCCAGGATCGCCTCGTCGTCGAAGCCGTCGACCAGCGCCTTGAAGAAGTCGACGTGCGACTTGTCGAGCGAGCCGTGCGAGCGCAGGTAGGAGAAACCGTCGCCCCCGCTGGCGGCGAACGAGGATTGCAGGGCGTCGGCCAGCCGATCCGCGAGGTGGACCGACATGCCCTCCAGCACGTGGACGCTGCCGAGCAGCGCGTAGGGGCTGACGCGCTCGACCGCGTAGTAGGCGTAGCCGACCATGATGCGGCAGGGCAGCCGTGGCGATCCGTTCCGCTCCGCCTCCACGTCGCCGCCCATGGCGCGAAGGTCGTCGAGGATCCACTTCTCGTGGCCGCGCTCCTCGCGCATATATTCGACGAGCGCATCCTGGTACCGCTCGTCATCGGTGCGCGAAGCCGCGAGCGCCAGCAACGGAAACGTGTGTTTCACGTGGTGATAGGCCTGGGCGAGGAATTCGCGGTAGAGACCGCGGCTCGCGCCGTGGGCGATGGCGTGGCGAACGAGCGGTATGGCGAGAAACGCCTCGCGGTCGCCCGCGGTTTCCCGTAGAAGCCGGTCATAGAAAGTCACGCTGGCGTCTCCTGTCCTTCAAAAGTGGCGTCGGTCATGCGTCATTCGCCGCGGGCGCTTTTGCCTTCGCGCGCGCGAAGGCGGCGGCCTCCTTGCGTCGAATGCGTCCGTTAGCGGTCAACAGCTGCGCCGCCAGCGCTTCGCCGAGCGGCACGACGATGTGGCGCGCAGGCATGGCGTAGTCGGGCGCCTCCACACAGGCGCGCCGCGTCAGTTCGGCGACATCGTCCTGCGAGGCGCACGCGAACCATTCCGCTCCGACGAGAGAGGGGATGAACACAACCGCCAGCGCTCCATCGCCATCCTCGACCAGCGCGCATTGCGCGATGCGGGGATCGGCGAGGAACATCGTCTCGATCCATTCCGGCGAAATGTTGCGGCCGCTCGACGCGATGATGACGTTGTCCTTGCGGCCGAGCACGCGCAGGCAGCCGTCCTCGTCGATTGCCCCAAGATCGCCGGTCCACCATGGGCCGACGTGCTCGACGCCGCCGACGTATCCGGACGTGACGCTCGGCCCGTCGACGACGATCTCGCCGTTGACGATACGGACATCGAGACCGTCGAGCGGCCGGCCGACCACGCCCGGCCGGCGCTCGCCGATACGGTTGAGGGTGACGACGGAGCAGCACTCGGAGAGGCCGTATCCCTCGTAGATGGGAACCCCCACGCGCCACGCCGCTTCCGCCGTCGCCGTCGGCACTGGCGCGCCGCCGACTGCAACGAAACGCAAGCGGTGAGGCGCACGCTTGCCGCTGCGCGCCAACTCGCCGATCCACACTCTCAGCAGGTTCGGCACGAGCACGCACGCGGTCGGATTGACCTGATCGAAAACATCGGCGAGCCCCGAGGGCGCTCCCCGTCCGACCGCTTCCGACAGCGCCGCGGCGAAGTGGACATTCCCGCCGACCAGCGCGGGGATGAACACGGCGCAGATCGTTTCAAGCAGCATGGCGAGCGGCAAGACCGACAGATAGCAGTCCTGCTCGCTCGCCGCTGTGGCCTTGGCGAGCGCCTGCGTCGACCAGGCGATCTGGCGCGCTCCGTGCCTCACGCCTTTCGGTTGGCCAGTCGTGCCCGAAGTGTAGATGATCTGCTGAAAGCCGTCGCGGCACGCGATCTCCCTCGCTTCGTCGCGCGGCCGCAAGGGGATGACGGGGAGTCCCGCTTGGGCGACGCGCCCCAGCATCGATTCGGCGGACCAGACATGGTCGACCGCCGCGTTTCGCACGACGTGCGCGAGCTGGGCGGCGCTGAAGAAGGTTGGCAGCGGGACCAGGGTCTTGCCGGCGAAGGCGCAGGCGAGTTGCGCCGCCGCCCAGTCGACGCCGTTGGGAGCGAGAAGTCCGATGACGCGCGCACTCTCGGGCAAAGCGTGCGCCAGACCAGAAATCCGCGCGACGAACGCGCGCCGCGTCAACGACGCGGCGTCGTCGGAGACGGCCGTTTTCTCGGGCGCTTCCGCTGCGTCGCGGAGAAGCGCGGCATAGATCGACAACATTCAGGCGGCCTCACGCGACAGACGCGTTGCGGCGCGGCTCGCCGTCAGCGGAGAGGCGTAAACCGTTGGCGCATGTTGGTAGTAGGAGCCCCACCGGCTCGGCCGCTCGATGCGGGAAGGGTCGGCGGCGGCGAGCCGCACGAGCGGCGCCCCGTGGCGTTCGAGGAAGGCGCCAAGGCGGCGCGTAACGGTGAAGAACGACCAAAGGAAACCAGCTTCGCGCGCGTCAGCGGCGATCTGCGCGATGAAACGCGCGGTCGCCCTCGGCTCGCGGCTGGCGAAGCTCGTCACTTCGATGATGCGCCGGCGCTCGATCGCGCCATGAACAGCGTCGCCGAGAGCGCTCTCGATCGGCGAGTCGAGATACGCCTCGGAAAAGAAGCCGTCGCCCTCAGAGCGCAGCCCCGCGGCGCAGACGACGCGGCCGTCGGCGTCGAAATGGGCCGTCAGCCGATTGGGCAGGAAAGGCGGCGCGCCGCCATAATGGTCGAGGTAACTCTGACGGACGAACGCTTCGACGACTGACCGCCGTGCGTCCTGTTCGTCGATGACGGCGCACGCAATCATGCTGGTCTCCAATCGGACGCCGAAACAGCGACGCAGGTCGGCTGCTTCGCCCGCACGCGGCGCCGTTGCCGACAGATAGCCGCCCTGCGCGGCGCCCCGCGGCGGCGTCTCCGTGTCGAAATGCCATTTCGTTCGGGGACCAAGCGTCGTTCGAGAACATGGCTCGATGTGGACCTGAATATGGCCCGACGCGGACCTGGAGATTGATTATCGGTATGGCCTGCGCGATCTCGCGCCGTTGCGCAGATCGTTGCGGACGGCTCCCTTCGCTGGCAGGGAAGTTGAAGGCGCGAGGTCTTTCGTCGCCGTCCGTTCCTTGACGCATGCCGCTCGCAAGACGCTGTGCGTGCGTTTGAGGCGGGATCGCAAAACGCCGCCAGCGCCCAATCGTTCCGCTTCGCGGCAACACGATTGTCTCGGTCGCACCGAGATGCAGGGCTTCCTGTTCGCCCGGCCGTGGCCAGCGGCTGAACTGCGTCGCCGGCGCCGCTCGGCGCCGCGGGGTGACCTTTTTCGAGAACGCGTCGTCGCGGTTCTTCTGTCGGCCGTCATGACCGGGCTAACCCGATCACCAAAGCGGCTCGCCGCGTCCGTTCACGCCGAACCGTCCCGACACGACGAGATCGGTGGCCGGGTCAAGCCCGGCCACGACCGTGGAATGGGGCCAACGACTCCTCAGCTCACGCCGAGCTTGCGCTGCAGGTTAGTCGACGAGGTCGTGTACTGAAACAGCAGCTTCTTGTCGGGATAGACGTAGTGGTGCGCCTTTTGCGCCGCCAGCGCCCCTTCGTGGAAGCCCGACAGGATCAGTTTCAGCTTGCCAGGATAGGTGATGATGTCGCCGATGGCGAAAACGCCGGGCGCATTGGTCTCGAAAGTCGCGGTGTCGACCGGGATGAGGTTCTCATGCAGGTTGAGGCCCCACTCGGCGACCGGCCCGAGCTTCATCGTCAGGCCGTAGAACGCGAGCAGATCGTCGCATTCGACGTCGAACGTCGACCGGTCGGCGCCGCGCACCGTCACCGCGCTCAATTGACCGTCAGCGCCCTTGAGGCCGGTGAGTTGGGCGATGACGAGGTCCATCTTCTTCTCCGCCACCAGCGCGCGCATCGCATTGACCGAATGCGGCGCGGCGCGGAATTCGTCGCGACGATGAACGAGGGTGATGCGGCTGGCGATCGGATGGAGATTGAGCGCCCAGTCGAGCGCCGAGTCGCCGCCGCCGGCGATCAGCACCCGCCGGCCGCGGAAGTGCTCCATCTTGCGCACCGAGTAGAAGACGCTGTTGCCTTCGTAGGCTTCGACGCCGGGGGTCGGCGGGCGCTTGGGCTGGAACGAGCCGCCGCCGGCCGCGACAATCACCACCTTGGCCTCGATCGTCGTTCCGGCGTCGGTCACCACCCGATAATAGGGCTTGTCCGGCGTGCCGAGCGTTTCGACGCGCTCGACCATCTCGCCGAGATGGAAAGTCGGCTGAAACGGCTGGATCTGCTTGGTCAGCGCGTCGACCAGGCCTTGGCCGGTGACGACCGGATAACCGGGAATGTCGTAGATCGGCTTCTCCGGATAGAGTTCGGCGCATTGCCCGCCAATCTTGGGCAGGATGTCGATGAGATGGGCCTTGATGTCGAGCAGCCCCAACTCGAAGACGGCGAACAAGCCGACCGGCCCAGCGCCGATAATGACGGCGTCCGTCTGGATGATGTCGCTCATGTCTTCTAGCCTTGCTTGGCGGGTGTGGTTACGACGAGGCCGTCGAGCGCCTCGGACACCTTGATCTGGCACGACAGGCGCGAAGCCGGCCGCACGTCGGCGGCGAAGTCGAGCATGTCCTCTTCCATCTGCGACGGCTTGCCGACCTTTTCGGTCCATTCGTCGGCGACGTACACGTGACAGGTGGCGCAGGCGCACGCGCCGCCGCACTCGGCTTCGATACCGGGGACGCTATTGCGTAGCGCCGTCTCCATCACCGTCGCGCCAACCTGGGCGTCGACCGTGCGCGACACGCCGGATGCGTCTATGTACGTCACTTTCGTCATGGGGTCCGCGACTTCCTTATCCTCAGCCGCCTTCGGCCGCCGGCGCTGACGTTCTTGTCGGCGGGCGTCTCTTGCGCGGGCGCCTTCATAAGGCCCACGGCGGCCCAACGGAAGGGCGAAAACGCTGCGCGACGACGTTCGAAGCGCCAGAGCGACAAGGAGGAATGGCTAATCGCGCAGCTTGGCGACCGCGGAGCAGGCCGCGGCGACGGCCATCGCCAGCGCGGCGAGCGCGCCTTCGACCGCCTCGCGGCCGGCCGGCCCCGCCTCCAGCGCCGCCTCGACCGCAGCGGCGGCTCGTGCGACCGCGCTAGCGCCCATCGCCAGCGCCGAGCCCTTGAGCTGATGGGCGGCGTCGGCGCGCCGACGACGCTCGGCCGAAAGGTCGGACGCGAGGGCGAGCAGGTTCCTCGACTGCTTGTCGAAGAGAGCAAGAAGTTCCTGCTGCAGGGCCGCGTCGCCGTCGGTCTGGCGCGCCAGATGGACGAGGTCGAGGGGCGGTTCGCCGATGGTTGAGGCCGGGATGGCGCCGCGGGCGGCCGCGTCGAGCGGCGGCGAAACGGCGGCGGCCGGGTTGGCTGGCATCTCGATCTCAAAACCTTTGGATTCGAACGATTTTTCGTCGCCCGCCGATGAGGCCGGACGATGGCCCCGCCGCGCCTCTCCCCAAACCTCCGCCATCATGGTCACCGAACCGTTAACGACGTTTGAAAGATACGATTCCGCAGAGGTTTCCATCTCAATGCGCGACCTGTAGACTGCGTGGTTAATACTCTTCAACCCTGCGACGCGAGGCCAAAGGCGTCAGGGGGCGGAAGGGAGCCGCGCGGTGCGGGCCTCGTATGGCGACGCCGCGGCGTTGAGTGACAAGGCGGACACGATGGCGCAGAAGCAACCGGCGAAGGACGCGGTCTCGGCAGCAATGTCGGCGATCGAGAACGCCCTCAACCTGTCCGACGATGGGCACGAGCCCGCCGCGACGCCGCCCGACTCCAGTTCCGGCCGAAGCGCGGCCCTGCCCCCGCCGATCGAGCCGCCCGCACGCCGCCTGTCGCCCTCCGACGACGTCAAGTCCCCATTGGTCGCCGACCCCCCGGCCAACGACGATCGCGCGGCGATCGGTCCGATCCTCCAGGCCCTGGCGGTGGGCCGGCCTACATTGGCGCCGGTGATCGCGGCGACGATCGGCTCGCTGCTGTGGCTGGGGTTGTGCGGCGCCTATGTCGCCATTCATTTCCCCTGGAGCGGCGGCGCCGAGGCCGTGCGCCAGTACCTGACCCGGCCTGAAACGGTTCTGCTGGCGCTCGCTGGGCTGGGGCCGATGATCCTGTTCTTCGGCTTCGCCGCGCTCGCCCGCCGCCTGCACGAATTGCGGCTGTCGGCCCGCTCGATCACCCAGGTCGCGCTTCGCCTCGCCGAGCCGGAGACGGTGGCGAGCGAGAACGTCGCCTCGCTCGCCCAGGCGATCCGCCGCGAGATCGGAACGATGGGCGACGGCATTGAGCGCGCGCTGACGCGCGCCTCCGAGCTCGAGACCCTGGTGCGCTCGGAAGTGACGACGCTCGAACGCGCCTATTCCGACAACGAACGCCGCATCCGCTCGCTGATCGCCGAAATGGCGGACCAGCGCGAGGCGATCCTGGCCAGCGGCGGTCGGGTGCGAGCGGTGATCGACGACGCCCATCGCGGCATCGCCAACGATCTCGAGTCGATCGCCATCCGGCTCGGCGAACGGGTTTCCGGGGTCGGCGGCGACGTCGCCGCCAGTATCGGCGCTTCGGCCGAGGGCGTCACCCAGGCGATGGATCGCGCCGGCGCCTCGGCGGTCGAACGCATCAACACCATCGCCACCGACGTCACCGCCCGGCTCGCCGCAGCGAGCGGACGCAGCGCCGAGGACATCATTGGCCGTGTCGCCGACATCGACCAGCGCATCCGTAACGCCGGCGAGTCGCTGGCGGCCGATTTCGCCGGCCGCAACGAGGATCTGGTCAGCCGCATCGAGGCGACCGGCGTCTCAGCGGTCGAGTCGCTGCGCCGTCACGCCGACGGCATCGTCTCCCATCTCAGCGCCGCAACCACCGCGGCGGGTCACGCGCTCGACGAGCACGACCACGTTGTCGTGGGCCGTATCGCCGACAGCGGCGCGCAGGCCACCGAAGCGATCCGCCTGCACGGCGACGCGGTGGCGACGCGTCTGTCGGTCGCCAGCGAATCGCTGGCGCGCGAATTCGGGCAGCGCATCGACGAGCTGATCGAGCGCGTCGAGTCGAGCGCACGCGGCATTTCCGACGTCGTCGTCACCCAGGGCGACGGGCTGGCGACGCGGCTCGATCTCGCCGTCGACCGGCTGCACGAGTCGGTGGTGGTGCGCGGCCAGACGCTCGAAGATGCGCTCGTCACCGCCAACGCGCGGTTCGAGACCAGCATGTCGGGCAAGACCGAGGACGCGCGCGCCCTGTTCGAGTCGGCTGGGACCGCCTGGTCCGACCATTTCGACGCGCGCCACGCGCAGTTGCGCGGGCTGATCGACGATTCGGCCGGCGTGGTCAGCAGCCAATTCGAGGAATCGGCGCGTCGCGCCGCCGACGCGGTCGCCGCCGAGGCGATCGCCGCGCAGGAGCGGCTGGAGGCGGTCGCCCGCGCCGCGCTTGAACGCTGGAGCGACGAGACCCGCGACGTCAGTGAGAAGTTCACCTCCGCCGCCAGCGAGGCCGTCGCGGCGATCGCCGTCGGCGGCGACAGCATGAACGATGCGCTCGGCGCGACCATCGCCGGCCTCGAGGACACACTGAGCGCCCGGGGCGGCGCCTTGGTCGCCGACCTCAACAACCAGAGTCGGCGCATCGAGGAGCAAATCGGCACGCTCAATTCGCTGGTCGGCGAGAGCGGCGAAAGCGCCATCGAACGCATTGCCGGCCACACCGAACGACTCAGCGAGTCGCTGTCGACCCAGATCGAGTCGATCGATTCGGTGATGAGCAGCCGCAAAACCGAAATCGACGAACGCCTCAACGAGCACCAGGCTCATCTCGACCACCGGCTGGAAGAGCATCGCAGCCGCTTCGAGGAGAGCCTCGCCGATCATCGCAACCGCTTCGACCAGACGCTCGGCGATCACCGTCAGCGGCTGGAGGAGGCGAGCGCCGCACGGCTGTCCGAGTTCGAAACGTCGGCCGCCGCCAACCAGACGATGGTCGAACTGGCGCTGTCGACCCATACCCGCATTGTCGACGACTCGCTGCGCGACGGCGTGGTCGCCCTCGAGACGACGCTGACCGAGCGCGGCCGCGACGTCGTCGCACGCGTCGAGGCCGAGACGAGGCTGCTCACCACCCAACTCGACGCGACGTTGAAAGCGATCGAGCAGACTGTCGTCGTGCGCGGCGGCGAGCTCGACCAACGGCTCACCCGGCGCAGCCAGGATGCGGCGGCGACCTTCGATTCCGGCATCGAAGCGGCCGACGCCCGGTCGACCGACAAGCTCGACGAGGTGCGCCGCGCGTTCGAAAACATTCTCGAGCGCATCGACGGGGTGCTGGAGACGCGGGCGAAGTCGATCAACGAGAGCCTGGCTCGCAGCACGCTCGACGCCGCCCGGACGCTCAGCGACGGCGGCCGCGAAATCACCCAGGGCATCTCCGCCAAGTCCGCAGAGCTGGAAGCGACCCTGCGTGGGCGCGCCGAGGCGCTGACGCAGGCGCTGAGCGAACTCGCCGGCGACATCAACGCCAAGCTCGCCGACCGGCTCGACGACATGTCGGGCACGCTCGGCAACAGCGTCACCCGGTTCCGCGACGACATCGTCGCGCCGCTGCACACGCTGGCGACCGAACTGCAATCAGGCGGAACCGAGATCGCTGAGGCGATCTCCCGCCACTCGGTCAATCTCGGCGAGACCGTCGAGAGCCACGTGCGGCGCATTGGCGCCGAAAGCACGGCGCAGCTCGTCGCGCGGATCGAGGAATTGCGCGGGCTGGTCGAAGGCCCGGCGTCCGATCTCGTCGCCAAGCTCGGCGCACGCGGCGACGAGGTCGCCGATCAGATCGCCGGCGTCAGCGCCCAGGCGTCGCAGAACTTCGAGCATCAGATCGGCAACCTGGTTGCGCTGCTGACGCGGCGCGGCGACGATCTGCTCGCCGCGATCACCGCCAGCGCCGGCGGCTCGGTGCGCGAGCTCGGTTCGCTCAGCGGCCAGATCGGCGTCGCGGTCGAGTCCTCGACCGCCGCCCTGCGCGCCGCCGCCGAGGCGGCGCAGGCGCAGTCGGCCGAAGCCATCGGCTCGCTGATCGCCGGGCTGACGACGGAGGTCGGCACATCGACCGCCGCGCTGCGCAACGCCGCCGCTACGGCGCAGGCGCAGTCGGCCGAAGCCATCGGCTCGTTGGTCACCGGGCTGACGACGGAGGTTGGCACGTCGACCGCCGCGCTGCGCATCGCCGCCACGACGGCGCAGGCGCAGTCGGCCGATTCGCTGAAAGCACTGGTTGGCGGCTTGACCGCCGAGGTCGATTCCTCGACCGCCGCGTTGCGCGCCGCCGCTGAGACGACGCAGGCGCAGTCGGCCGAATCGATCGGCGCGCTGGTTGGCAACCTGACGGCCGAGATCGAGCGCGCCGGAACGTCGCTGCGCCAAGCGGTCGAGACCAACGCCGGCGCTTCCGTCTCGACCCTCAACGCCTCCAGCGAACGCATGCGCGCCGAGCTCGGCCAGGTGCTCGAGCGCCTCAGCCAGGTCGGCTCGGTGCTCGACCGCATGGTCGGCGCGGCGGGCGAGCGGCTCGTCGCCATCGAGGGCGGTCTGGGCGAGCGGATCGAACAGCTTCAGCTCGCACTGGGCGCGATGGCCGACCAAGTCTCGTCGCTCGACCGCCTGTCGAGCGAGACGCGCAGCGAGTCCGGCGTACTGGTCGAGCGCCTGTCGGGCCACACGACCGCACTGGCCGACGTCGCGCGCGAACTCGCCGTCAATCAGCAGACGGTCGACGCCTCGCTGGCGCATCGGCACGCCAGCCTGAAAACCCTGTTCGGCGAGATCACCGAGAAGAGCCAGGAGTTCGACGCGGTGGCGCGCCACTTCGCCACTTCGTTCGAGGAGAGCTTCGCCAAGGCGCAGAGCCGCGCACAGGAGATCAGCGCTTCGCTGGCGGTGTCGACCAAGAACGCCTCTACCAACGCGGTCAACCAGTTCGAGATGATCCGCGACACCGCCGGCAGGGAGCGCCTCAAGACCACCGAGGCGTTGCAGGCCGCCTACGACCAGGCCAACGCCAATCTCAACGACGTCATGACCAAGACCGCCGAGCGGTTCCGCGAGTCGGTCGACGAAGTGCGGCAGATGGCGGCCGAGGTGCAGCGCCAGCTCGACGCAACGCGGCGTGAACTGAAGCGCGGCGTGTTCGAACTTCCGGAAGAGACCGCCGAGGCGGCGACCGCGATGCGTCGCGTCGTCTCTGACCAGATCAAGGCGCTCAAGGAACTGACCGCCGTGGTGACGGCTTCGGGGGCGGATTTCGACGTCGTCGAGCCGACGCCGGCGAGGCCCGCGCCGCGCGTCGAAGCGCCGCGCAAGGCGGAAGCGCCCCGCCGCGCGCCGGAAAGCGACGACGACGGCCAGGTGATGACCGCCGCGCCGCCCCCCGCGCCCGAGCCGGTCCGCCCGGCGGCGCCGGCAGTGACTCGCCCGGCGCGCCCAGCGCCGGCGGCTTCCGCCGCGACGCACGGCGAGCGCAGTCAGTCAGGCTGGCTGTCCAACCTGCTCGCTGCGGCGTCACGCGACGAGACGCCGGCGGCCCCGACCGGTCGCCCGGCGAATGACGCGCCCGAAGGGATCTCGCTCGACATCGCCAAGTTCGTCGACACCGAAGCGGCGGCCGAGATGTGGGATCGCTGGCGCGCCGGCGACGCTGGCGCGGCGACGCGGCGGCTCTACACCGCCGCCGGTCAGCAGTCGTTCGACGAAATCCGTCGCCGCTACCGCTCCGACCCGCAGTTCCAGGACGCGGTGAACCGCTACACGCAGGAGTTCGAGCGGCTGCTCGCCAAGGTCGGCCAGAACGATCGCGATGGAGCGCAATCCCGCGCGACCCTGCTATCCGACGCCGGCAAGGTCTACACCATGCTCGCCCACGCTTCGGGCCGGTTGGGATAAGCGCAGCGCGCCGACACGCCCTGACCCTCTCCCGCACGCGGGAAAGGGGCCGGCGCCGAGCGCACCGGGCAAAGACCCCAAAGGAGTCGCGACGAACTCAGAGTCGCGTCGCGGCGAAGGCGACGAGGCGCTTCAGCACCGAGGCCAGCGCGCCGTTCATCGCCGCCACGACGTTGGCTGTCTCAGTCGAAGCGACAGGCGCGTCGGCAGTGAAGTTTTGCGCCGCGACGATGCTGCCCTTGGCCGACAGAAGCTTTGCGGCGACGACGACTTCGACCCGCGCGCGGGCGACGTTGAGTTCGAATTGGCGAAGATCGAGTTCGAGCTCGTAATCGGCCGGCGCCGCGGGATCCAAAGAAACCTGGAGTCCCAGACCGGCGTTGCGGAAGCTCTCGACTAGTCGCGCCTGCACCAAAAACGGCAGTCGCTCGGGCCACTTTGCGCCCGCCAACCTCGCCATTTGTTGCGGACCGGCGCGCACCAGAATTCGGTCGCTGTCGAGATCCGTCGTGACGAGCGGCTCGGCAATGCGTAGCCGCGCGCTGAATGGGCGCGTCAACTGCGGCTTGGCGGCCGCGAGATCGTAGGTGTCGGGCGGCACGCCGCCGCAAGCGGCGAGCGGCAGCGCCAGGGCGAAGGCAGCGAAGCGGAAATAGCGGCGACAAGCGGTCTGCGGGCGGCTTGCAGTCGACGCGTCGCGCATCACTTCCCGCCTTGATACTCGGGAAGGTTCGACTTGGCCCCGAACAGCAGCTCGTTGGGGTTGCGATCGAAATTGCGGATCGCGTGGTCTAGGTCGTTGATCGTGCGGCGGCCGTCGATCGCCAGCGCCTCATATTCGCGCAAGCCCGTCGTGGAGAAGTGGCTGATGCCGGCGGCGATCTCCTTGGTGCGCGTGTCGAGATTGTCGGCCAGCGTGCGCACCGAACGCGCCGCGTCGCCGATTTCGCCGAGCGGCCCCTTGAGATCGGGCGAGCCGACGAAGTTTTGCAGGCTGGTCATCAGGCCATCGATCTTGTCGGCGGAATGATTGAGTTTGGCGGAGAGCTCGGACGCGTTCTTCACCACGGCGTCGATGTCGCCCTGATGCTGCTGCATCGTTAGCCCGAGCGAGTTGGCGCCATCGACGAAGTTGGCGACCTTCTTCGAATCGACCGCCTTGACCAACGTGTCGAAGTCGGCGAGCGCCGAGTCGAGCTTGCCCGCGGTGTCGTTGAGCCGCTTGGCGAGCGCCGCCGCGTCGGTGATGGTCGAATTGATCGCCGCCTTGTTGTCGGCGAGCGAGCCGGTCAGTGACTTCACATCGCTGACGATGCCGCTCACCTTGGCGGGATCGACCGCCTTGACCAGCTTGTCGACGTCGTCGGACAGCCCCTGCAGCCGATCGGACAGCGGGCCGATCTTCTTGCCAAGATCGGCGACGCCGGTGAGCGCCGCATTGACGCCGGAGGCGTTGTCGCTCAGCGCCTTGGAAAACGCGTCGATGTTGCGCACCGCGTCGCCGACCGCCGCGCTGTTGTCGGCGACCAGCTTGTCGATGCGGCCGAGCGTCGTATCGGCCTTGGCCGAGAGCGACTGCACCGCCGTCAGGATGTTCTGCATCTCGGACGACTCGCCGACGATGGCTGGCGGTCTGCCGTCTTTCGGCGTCAGCGGCGGAGAATTGGGCGCGCCGCCGGTGAGCGCGATCGCCGCGCCGCCGGTCAGCCCTTGAATCTCCAGGCGAGCCTTGGTGTCCTGGTTGATCGGCACGCGCCCCGTCACCTGGACCAGCACTTCGACGCGGTGCGGATCATCGGCGACGAGGCTGATGTCGGTGACTTCGCCGACCCGGATGCCGTTGAATTGCACCGCGCTGCCGCGCGTCAGGCCGGCGACCGAGCCGTCGAACAGGACGGCGTAGGTCTGATGATCGGCGGTGCGCGTCAGGCCGGAGAACCACAGGACGAAGAGGAACGCCCCGGCGATGACCGCCAGGGTGAAGGCGCCGATGAGGACGAAATTTGCGCGCGTCTCCATTTCGACTACCGTCTACGCCCGCCGACCGCCGGTCGGCGCTGCCCCATCAAGGCGGTCCGGCCGCCCGGCCCGCGACTCGCATAGCAGATTTTGTCGCGAAACGCCCGCCCGCCGACCCGACTCATGGATGGCTCCGTCCGTGGCCGAGCTTGAACGCCGCCTCGCGGCCGGCCCCGCGCTTGCCGTGGAAGTAAGTCTTGATCCACGGATCCTCGGAGCGCAGCAGGTCCGAGATCGTCCCGATCGCAATCACCCGCCCCTGCCCCAGCACCGCGACGCGGTCGCAGATCGCATAGAGGCTATCGAGATCGTGGGTCACCATGAAGACGGTGAGGCCGAGCGTGTGCTGCAGGGTGGCGATGAGGTCGTCGAACTCGCCCGCTCCAATTGGATCGAGGCCGGAGGTCGGCTCATCGAGGAACAGCAGATCGGGGTCGAGCGCGAGCGCGCGCGCCAGCGCCGCGCGCTTGATCATGCCGCCCGACAGCTCGGCCGGATACTTGTTGGCGGCGTCCTCCGGCAGGCCAACCAGCGCGATCTTCAGCATCGCCAGCTCGTCGCACAGCCGCGGCGACAGATCGAGATGCTCGCGCATCGGCGCCTCGATGTTCTGTCTGACCGTCAGCCCGGAGAACAGCGCCCCCTGCTGGAACAGCACGCCCCAGCGCTGGCCGACGCGGCGGCGCTCGGCGGCGGTGAGGCTGTCGATGTCGTGGCCGTAGACTTCGATCGTCCCGGCCAGCTTGGGCAGAAGCCCGAGCACGGTGCGCGTAAAGACCGACTTGCCCGCGCCCGAGGCGCCGACCAGGCCGAGCACTTCGCCACGGCGCACGTCGATGTCGAGCCCGTCCATCACCAGACGGTCGCCGAAACCGACCTTCAGCCCACGCACGCGGATGACGACCTCGCCGGCGCGCGCGCCTTCGTCGAGGTCAGCCGGCGGCGCGGCTGCGTTGGTTTCGGGCGCGGTCAATAGCGCACCGCGGCGAAGAACATGGCGAACAGCCCGTCGAGAACGATCACCATAAAGATGGATTTGACCACCGACGCGGTCACCTGCCGCCCGAGCGACTCGGCCGAGCCGGCGACGGCGAAGCCCTCGATCGAGGCGATCAGGCCGATCACCAGCGCCATGAACGGCGCCTTGATCAGACCGACCAAGAAGGTGTTGAGGCCGATCGCGTCGTGCAGGCGCTGGATGAAAACGACCGGCAGGATGTCGCCATAGGCCCAGGCGACGCAGGCGCCGCCGGTCAAGGCCGCCATGTCGGCGAGAAAGGTCAGCAGCGGCAGGGCGAGGATCAGCGCCAGGATGCGCGGCAGGATCAACACTTCCATCGGGTCGAGCGCCATCACGGTCAAGGCGTCGACCTCTTCGCGCATCTTCATCGAACCGAGTTCGGCGGTGATCGCCGAGCCGGAGCGGCCGGCGATCATGATCGAGGTCAGCAGCACGCCGAGCTCGCGCAGCACCAGGATGCCGATCAGGTCGACGGTGAACGGCGACGCGTTGAAGCGAGCGAGCTGGAAGATGCCCTGCTGGGCGACGATCGCGCCGACGAGGAAATTGATCAGCAGGATGATCGGCGCGCTGCGCAGCGCGAAGATTTCGAGATGGTAGAAGGTCGAGGTCCAACGCCAGCGCGGCGGGCGGACGAGGACCGTCAAGCCAACTGAGACCATGCGGCCGAGGAAGGCGACGCCGCTGACGAAGTCTGCCCCCGCCCCGTAGACGCTTTCGCCAATGTCGGCGAGCAGCGAGGTCAGCGTCGGCGGCCCGTGCGGCTCGGCCATCTCGATCGGACGATAATGAGCTTCCTTGAGCAGGATCGCGTGTTCGGGGCGGGCGCCGACCAGTTGCGCCGCTGCGCCGCGCGCCGCGAGCGCCTGCACCGAGCGGTCGATAACCCACGCGCCGGCGGTATCCATATGCTCGACGCCGGAAAGGTCGATCAGCGCCTCGTGCGCGCCATCGGCATAGGCGACGAGCGCGTCGGCCTCCTTCTCGAGCCGCGCGCCAAAGTCGATCGTCCAGCCGCCAGACAGATCCAGCCGGACCCCCGCGGCGGTCCGCTCACATGCGATGGCCGGGGCGATCGGCATCAAGCCTCCGTCTAAGGCGCTCGGCCACGCCGCGGCGCGGACGACCCGCTTCCCGCGCCCCTAACGAGCGCCAACGCGACACGGCGCGCCACCGGACCCTTGCCGATTTTGCCTCCGCCTTGGCGCTCTTAGCCGCCGCGGGCGGCGCTGTCGAGCGTGCGCCCCCGCCCCGCCGCGAATCGACCGGGAATTGGCGGCGGAGCGACGTCCCCGTTTGGCGCGGCGCGAACGAGAGCGAAAACAAAACCGGCACGAATCGGCGACGCGCGAATCGAATCCGCATTTTGCCGAAATTGCGAGTCGAATCCGCGCCGGGTTGTCGGCGATGGTGAACGTCCTGCCGCGGCGTCGGGTTCGCGGCGGACCTGAAACGGGACAAGCCGGTCGAAAGCGCGAACAAGCCCGGCACGAATCGCAGTTGGCGCGATTCGCTTCTTTTCTGCGGAAGATGGCAAGCCCACCGAACACCGCGCGCCACAGATTGCCTCGGCATGGTTGCGGAGCGGTCAATCGCGGCGCGCCGGTGCAGTCCCGGCGCGGGAAACGGCGGCCAAAGCGCGGACAAAGGCGGGTCGAATCGGCGTTGGCGCGATTCGCTTCTTTTCTGCGGAAGATGGCAAGCCCGCCGAACGCCGCCCGCCGCCCGCCGCCGATTGCCTCGGCATGGTTGCGGAGCGGTCAATCGCGGCGAGCCGGCGCAGTCCCGGCGCGAGAATCGACGGCCAAAGCGCGGACAAAGACGGCGCGAATCGGCGACGGCGCGATTCGCTTCTTTTCTGCGGAAGATGGCAAGTCCGCCGAACGCCGCGCGCCGCCGATTGCCTCGGCATGGTTGAGGAGAGGTCAATCGCGGCGCGCCGGCGCAGTCCCGGCGCGAGAAACGATGGCCAAAGCGCAGACAAAAACGGGGCGAATCGGCGTTGGCCGATTCGCTCTCGTCATTCACCGCCCCGTCAATCCATCGCCGACGCTTTTAGGATGCACACCATTGTCGCCTGCGCTGTCGCCGGCCCGCGGTTGCGAATCGCGTGCGGGCGGTCGCCGCGGTAGCGCAGCGTCTCGCCGGCGCGCGCGACCTCGAACACCTCGCCGACCTCGACCTCGAGCTCGCCCTCGAGCACCGACAGGCACTCGATCGAACCGCGCGGGTGCGGCTGCGAGCCGAGCACGCCGCCGGGCTCGGCCTGGAAATCGTACCATTGCAGCCAGTCGACGGTTTTTAGCCAGCCGATCACCGCCAGCCGGCACAGGCCGTCGTCGGAAACCAGGATTGGCGTCTCACCGCGACTGACGCGTTCGACGAACGGCCCCTCCTCGGTTCCGTGGAGGATCGAGCCGATCGAGACGTCGAGCGCATGGGCCAATCGCCAGATGGTGGTGAGGGTCGGATTGGTCTCGTTGCGTTCGATTTGCGAAATGATCGACTTGGCGACGCCGGATTGCGCCGACAGGTCGGCGAGCGACTGGCCGGCGCTTCGGCGCAACTTGGCGACGGTGCGACCGAGCTGGCCCGACAGCGCCGCGGCGCCGGCTTCCAGCACCTTGGCCTTGTCTTTGCCTTCGACGCCCATGCCGGCTCTCCGTTCGTCCGCTGCCCATTATAGGCGGCGGCGTACGGAATATAGAACGATTTCGTCCGGCGTTTGCGCGTCTAAAGCACTTCGGCAGCCTCGGCTGGCTCGGCGGCGGGGCGGACGACGCGCCGCAATCGTTCGCGCCACAGGACGAGGACGCCCGCCCCCGCGACGACCGCCGCGCCGGCCAGAACCGCGGCCGACGGCGTCTCGGCAAAGAAGGCGTAGCCGAACGTCGCCGCCCAGATCATTGAGACATAGTCGAAGGCGGCGATGATCGAAGCGTCGGCGAAGCGGTAGCTGTGTGTCATCAGGATCTGCCCGGCGCCGCCGAGCAGGCCGATCGAGACCAGCAGGCAAAATTCGAGCGCGTCGGGCGCGACAAACCTCTGGCCGGCGAAGAAGTCGGCGCCGGGCGCGCTGGCCGGCCAGAAAGCGGCGAGGAGGAGCAGGATGGCGCTGATGACGGCCGTCACGGTCGAGAAATAGAAGACGATCGCCCCGGTCGCCTCGGAGCGGGTCAGCCGCCGGGTCTGGATCATCGCCACCGCCGAGCAGAACGCGCCAGCGAGCGCCACCGTCGCGCCGAGCGAATAGCCTGCCGTCGCGCCCGCCCCCTGGCCAAGGTCGTCCGACAGCATGACGAGCACGCCGACGAAGCCGATCCCGACCGCCGCCCAACGGTAAGGCCGAACGATCTCGCCGAGCGTCAGCGCCGCCATCGGCACGACCAACAGCGGCGTGGCGAAGGTGAAGGCGGTCGCGTCGGCAAGCGGCAGCAGCGACAGGGCGATAAAATTGGCGAACATGCCGCCCGAGCCGGCAAGCGACCGGCCGATATGGCCGAGCTTGCGGCGCGTGTGCAGCGCGTGCGGGAACTCGCCGCGCCGCGCCAGCCAGATGACCAGCGTCGCCATGGCGAAGACCGATCGGAACAGCACCACCTCGCCGACCGGAAAACGCACCGAGACGGTCTTGACGATCGCCGACATCGCCGCGAAGGCGAACGTCGCGCAGACCTTGAGGAGGATCCCGAGCAGCATTGGGTTGGTTCAGAACGCTCCCGGGAATGCGCCGCCGTCGATCAGGATGTTCTGGCCGGTGACGTAACCGGCCCAGGCGCTGGCGAGAAAAGCGCACAGCGCGCCGAACTCCTCCGGTCGGCCGAAACGGCCGGCGGGAATCGCGGCCTCGCGCCGCGCTCGCACGGCCGCCGCGTCCTCGCCGTGCGCCGCCGCCTTGGCGAGCGTGACGCGGATGCGATCGGTGTCGAACGCGCCGGGCTGGATCGAGTTGATGGTGACGTTGTGCTGGGCGTAAGCGCGCGCGCTGGCGGCGACGAAAGCGGTGAGGCCGGCGCGCGCGCCCGACGAGGCGTCGAGACCGGCGAGCGGCGCGCGCACCGAAGACGACGTGATGTTGACGATGCGGCCGAAGCGTCGCGCCGCCATGCCCGGCAGAGCGCGCTGGGTCAGCGCGATCGGCGTCAGCATGTTGGCCTCGAGCCCGGCGAGGATCATCTCGCGCGTCAGATCGGCGAATGCGGCCGGCGGCGGCCCGCCGTTGTTGTTGACGAGAATGTCGGGCTCGAGACAGGCGGCGAAGAGCGCGTCGCGGACGGCCGGATCGTCCAAGTCGCCGGGGACGGCGATCACCTCGGCGCCGGTCGCGACGCGGATTTCCTTCGCCGTTTCCGCCAACCGCGCCGCGTCGCGGCCGTTGATCGTCACCACGCAACCCGCCTCGGCCAACGCGTTCGCGCAGGCCTTGCCGAGCCCGCGGCTCGATGCGCAGACGATCGCCTTGCGGCCCGCCAGCCCCAAATCCATTGCCCGACTCCCAGCGGCGCCTCCGCTTTTGCCGCTTCGGCCGTCTTTTGGGGGAAATCGGCGCGCGAAACCAGCGGAACCGTCCTGCGGGTCGCCGGGCTTCGGGCGATCGCGCTCACGATCGCGTGATCTTACGGCGCGCGACCGCGCCGGCGCTTCCGGGCCGGGGCCGGCGTCGAAGCGACTGCCTGTCGGCCAAGCAGCGCCGGGATGGCGTCGGCGGCGACCGGCCGGCTGAAGTGGTAGCCCTGCAGTTCGTCGCAGTGGTTGTCGCGCAGGAAAGCGATTTGCGCTTCGGTCTCGACGCCTTCGGCGATGACCTTGAGGTTGAGCTTCTGACCAAGCGAGATGATGGCGGAAGCGACGGCGCAGTCATCCTCGTCGTCGGGGAGGTCCCGGATGAACGAGCGGTCGATTTTCAGCCGCTCGACCGGGAAGCGCTTCAGCGCGCTGAGGCTGGAATAGCCTGTGCCGAAATCGTCGATCGACAGGCGGACGCCCAGCGCGCGCAATTCCTTCATCGTCTCGATCGCGCGATCGACGTCCTGCATCACCAGGCTTTCGGTCAGTTCGAGCTCGAGATACTTCGGCTCGAGCGCGCTCTCGGCAAGGGCCTGGGCGACAGCGCTGACGATGTGGTTCTCGCGGAACTGGCGCGCCGAGACGTTGACGCAGACGGCGATCGGCGGCAGACCAGCGTCCTGCCACGCCTTGTTCTGTCGGCAGGCTTCGCGCAACGCCCAATCGCCGATCGGCACGATCAGCCCGGATTCCTCCGCGATCGGGATGAACTTGGCCGGCGGCGCCAGGCCGAGTCGCGGGTGACGCCAGCGGATTAGCGCCTCGACGGCAAAGATCTCGCCGCTGCGCAGGTTGATCTGCGGCTGATAGTGCAGAACGAAATCGCGGCTTGGATCGGCGTTGCGCAAGTCGTCGAGCAGCGACAGCCGCTCGCGCAGATTGGCGTTGATCTCCGGCACGTAGAACACCAGTTCATCGCCGCCCGATTCCTTGGCGCTGTACATCGCGGCGTCGGCGTTGGCGAGCAG
>Ga0182014_10003217_pt1 | contig 19804 bp, 13 predicted proteins | sample 612S2DmetaG_FD_120489 | JGI IMG/M metagenome (GOLD analysis project Ga0182014, IMG submission 120489) | Permafrost microbial communities from Stordalen Mire, Sweden - 612S2D metaG | ecosystem: Environmental > Terrestrial > Soil > Wetlands > Permafrost | place: Sweden: Stordalen | collected... | reverse complement strand
AGTGCCAAGGCCGCAGTTGTACGACATCGCCTCCTCGGTGTTTGCGCAGAAGCTGGCGCAAGTCCAGGGCGTCGGCCAGGTTTCCGTGGGTGGAAGCTCGCTTCCGGCGGTTCGCGTGGAAGTGAATCCGCAGCCGCTCTCCCGCTACAACGTGGGTCTCGATCAAATCGGCACGTTCCTCCAAAGCGCCAATGCGAATAAACCGAAAGGCGCGCTGGCGAACTCCCAGGAGGAGATTCCGATTTATGCCAGCGACCAGCTTTTCCTGGCGAAAGAATACAAGGATCTGGTGGTTGTCTACCGGAACGGCGCTCCCGTCCGACTGTCGGACCTCGGCCGCGTCATCGACGCCAATGAAGATGTCCGGAACTTCGGCGTCGTAAACGGCAATCCGATGGTTCAGATCCAGATCAACCGCCAGCCGAATGCGAATATCATCGACACGGTGGCGCGGATTAAAGCCTTGATGCCGCAGTTTCAGGCGCAGCTTCCGCCGACGGTCCGTTTCAAGATTGCCAGCGACCGCACCATCACGACCCGGGAAACAATGAGGGATGCGCAGCGCAACGTGATCGTCTCCATTGGGCTAGTGGTTCTGGTGGTGTTCCTCTTCCTCCGCAGCGCATGGTCGACGTTTATTCCGAGCGTATCGGTGCCGGTATCCATCATTGCCACCTTCGGCGCGATGTATCTGTTGGGGTACACCCTGGACAATCTTTCGCTGATGGCGCTGACCATTGCGACGGGATTCGTGGTGGACGATGCGATTGTGGTGATCGAAAACATTACGCGCCACCTGGAACATGGCATGAAACCGATGGAGGCAGCCCTCAAGGGCGCGGAAGAGATTGGTTTCACTGTTTTGTCGATGAGCATCTCGCTCATTGCGGTTTTCATTCCCATCCTGATGATGAGCGGCGTGGTAGGGCGCCTGTTCCGCGAATTCGCGGTGGTTCTTTCGGTCGCCATCGCCCTGTCCATGGTTGTCTCCCTGACGGTTGTCCCCATGATGTGCGCGTGGCTTCTCAAGGAAGACCGCGGCCACGGACTCGTCTATAACCAGAGCGAAAAAGTCTACAGGTGGATCATCTCCACTTATGGATCGGCGCTCAACGTGGTGCTGAATCATCCCGGGTCCATTCTGATCACCCTGGTGCTCACGATGGGCATTAACGTCTATCTTTACGCCAAGATTCCGAAAGGATTTTTCCCGCAGCAGGATACGGGGCGTCTACAGGGCGCCGTCATGGGCGAGCAGCACATCTCCTACCAGGCGTTGGTGGAGAAGGCGAAATGGTTCGAGGAAAAGGTCCGAATGGACCCGGATGTCGAAACAGTCACTATGGTGGCGGGGACGAGCGGGGGCGGGTTCGGCGGGAACTCGGCGCAGATCAACGTTCAGCTTAAGCCGGTGGGTGTTCGCAAGTCGACTTCAGACCAGGTGATCGCCCGTCTGCGCCGCCAGACTTCGGGCGTGCCTGGGGCCATCATGTTCATGCAGAACTCGCAGGACGTGCGAATCGGCGGCCGGCAAGGTAACGCGCAATACCAGTACACGCTGCAGGCGCCCGACTTCGACTCGCTGTCGGTATGGGGGCCGAAGCTCCTGGACCGGCTCTCGACGCTTCCGGAGATCGCGGACGTCAGCTCCGACCAGCAGAATTCCGGCTTGTCGTCGAATGTGGTCATCGACCGCGATACCGCATCGCGCCTCGGTCTGACGGCGCAAGCCGTGGACTCCGCGCTCTACGACGCTTTTGGCCAGCGCCAGGTCTCGGTAATGTACAAGTCGATTAATCAGTATCACGTTGTACTGGCCCTGCAGCAACAATGGTGGGAAAGCCCGGACTTTCTGAATACGATCTACGTGCAGACGCCCAAAGGCACCGACGTTCCTTTGTCGACCTTCACGCACTTCACGCAAGGGCTCACGCCCATTTCGCTGCCGCACCAGGGGCAGTTCCCGGCAACGACGCTTTCGTTCAACCTCTCGGAAAATGTCCCGCTGAGCGACGCCGTGGCGGCGATCAACCGGGCGCAAGTGGAGATGGGCCTGCCGGCCAACATCACGGGCAAGTTCGCCGGCACGGCGCGGGCCTATCAGGAAGCGCTTCAGAATCAGCCCATCCTGATCGCGACGGCGCTGCTCGCCGTTTATATCGTGCTGGGAATACTCTACGAGAGCCTGATCCACCCTCTGACCATTATCTCGACGCTGCCGTCAGCCGGCGTGGGAGCGCTGGTGGCCATGGTCCTGTTCAAGAGCGACCTGGATCTCATGGGCATGATCGGAATTATCCTGCTGATCGGCATCGTGAAGAAGAACGCGATCATGATGATCGATTTCGCGCTGGCGGCAGAACGGAACGAAGGGATGAATTCGCGGGACGCAATCTACCAGGCCTGTTTGCTGAGGTTCCGGCCCATCATGATGACGACCATGTGCGCGCTGCTGGCTGGGATGCCGATGGCGCTCGGCTGGGGCGCTGGAGCGGAGTTGCGGAAGCCTCTCGGAATTTCCATCGTAGGCGGACTTTTGGTCAGCCAGATGTTGACTTTGTTCACTACGCCCGTGATTTATCTTTATTTTGACCGGCTTCGCAAGCGCTTCGGCCGGCGGCAGCCGAGTTACCGGCACCGTCCCGATTTTCTTATTCCCGGCGGGGTCGCGGAGAGCGGTGACTGATGACGCGACGTTGGAAAACTGCAGTTCTTGGTTGTCTCCTCTGCTCAGGGTGTACGATCGGCCCGCGATACCAGCGGCCGGTAGCACAGACGCCCACCGCCCTCAAAGAAATGGCCGGCAACGGGCAGTGGAAGATGGCGACTCCCAGCGATGGCCTGCTCAAGGGCAAGTGGTGGGAGATTTTTGGCGATCCACAACTGAACCGGCTGGAAGAGTTAGTCAACGTCAGTAACCAGAACGTAAAGCAGGCGGAAGCACAGTTCCGGCAGGCGCGGGCTATCGTTTTGGCCAATCACGCAAACTACTATCCCTCTATCGGATCGAACCCCGCGATCACGCAAAGCTACATCGAAAAAAAAGCCAGCCAGAGCTTTTCATTACCCGTAGCCGCGACCTGGGAGCCGGATCTGTGGGGCCGGGTTCGTTTGTCGGTCGAGAATGCGGTGAACAACGCGCAGGTGAGCGCGGCCGATCTCGAAAATATCCGGCTAAGCCAGCAGGCGCTGCTGGCGACCGATTACTTTTTACTGGCGGCGCAGGACATGCAGCTAAAGGTGCTAAGCGATACGATCGAAACTTACGAGAAGAACCTGCAGCTCACGATCAACCGGCACACCGGCGGCGTTGCGTCGAAGTCCGATATTACCCTGGCGCAAACCCAACTTGCGGGCGCGAAGGCCCAGAGCACGCAGATGCGCATCGCGCGGGCGCAGGACGAGCACGCGATCGCCATGTTGACCGGTCAACTGCCAGCGTCCCTCGATATTGGCGCCGGCAATATCGGCGCCCCGCCTCCGCCCATTCCGATGGGTGTTCCCTCACAGCTTCTCGAGCGCCGTCCCGACATCGCGGCGAGCGAGCGACAGGTGGCCGCCGCCAACGCGAACATCGGTATTGCCGAGGCCGCTTACTACCCCACGTTGACTCTTTCCGCCAGCCCCGGTTTGCTTTCAACAGGTCTGGCGAATCTGTTTACCTTCGCGAGCCGCAGTTGGTCCACGGCTCCCTCGCTCTCTCAGACACTGTTCGATTTTGGCCGCCGTGGCGCCGCGCTCGACAGCGCCCAAGCCGCCTACGACTCAACCGTTGCCGTTTACCGGCAGACCGTTCTCTCCGCCTTTCAGGAAGTCGAGGACGATCTTGCGAACTTGCGCTACCTTGCGGAAGAGGCGGTGCAGGAGGACGAAGCCGTTGTAGCCGCCCAGGAGGCGCTGACTCTCGAGATGGCCCGGTATAGGGCGGGAACGGATTCCTATCTGAACGTCATCACCACCCAGATCATCGCATTAGGCGACCAGCAGACCGCCATCACCATTCTGCAGCAGCGCATGAGTGCGGCAGTGGATCTCGTCAAGGCGCTCGGCGGCGGTTGGGACGCCTCGACCTTACCGTCGGGCGATGCGATTCGTTCGGAAGCGCTGGCCGATCCGAAGAGCACGCAAAACGTGGCCCGGCCGGCCGGCAAATAGGCGGGACGCAGGAGCGCTTTCCCATTGGCTGAGCGGCAGATGTGGCGCACGCACTCCCTGCGTGCCGCGCCGCCACTCTTGCCGACGGTCGCTACCCCGGGGCGCAGAGGCGTCGAGTGGAGACACGGCGCGGCGCCGAGGAGTGCCTACGCCGCGAGTGAGACGGACATTCGAAGGAGACACAGCGATGGGCACGAAACCGTGGCCTATAAAGTCAATGGCTCTGTTGGTTGTTATTCCCGCCTTACATACACTTATGGCCTCCGCGGCATCTCAAGCGGGGTCCACGGAGCATGGCCGGCTGGCGATATCGCGGGCCGCTTACCTGGATCGCGCAAAGGCGATCTGGACGGGGCAAATGATCGGGCAAATGACCGGCGGCCTTTTCGAGCACAAGGTAGCCTCGGTACTCAAGCATACGCCACTCCTTCGCGGCAAGGGATTCGCGCCGGTCGACGACGATTACTATTACGAAATGGTGGCGATCAGGGCCTTTGAGAAATATGGAATCCATCTATCCGTCGAACAATTAGGGGCGCAGTGGCTCGAAAATAACGCAGGCTCCTGGGGATCCAGCGAACAGGCGCTGCTGTTGCTGAAGCGGGGAGTGAAGCCACCCGACACAGGCAGCCCGCGCTACAACAAACTATGGTGGACGATCGGACCGCAATTCAGCAGCGATGTCTATGGCGCTCTCGCTCCGGGCATGCCCAATGTCGCGGCGGAAATGGCTCGCCGATTGACCCATGTTAACGGCTATGCGGAAGGCACGGATGGCGCCGTGTTCGTGTCCGGAATGATCAGCTTGGGTTTTGTCGAATCGGATACGAGAGAGATCGTGCGCAAGGCCGCTCACCTGATATCGCCGCTATCTCCATATCGTCAATGTCTGGACATGGTCGTCTCGATGGCTCAGGCTGGACGGCAACCGAAAGAAATATTTCGAGTCGTCAATGAACGCTGGGGTATCGAATATCCCGCAACAAACAACGCCGTCGTGAACGGGGCCATCGTGGCTACCAGCGTTTGGTTCGGGAAGGGCGATTGGTCGACAACGGAGAACCTGGCGTTTCGAGCGGCCGACTTTGCGGACACGGACTGCAATGCGGCGAATGCCGCTTCCGTGATCGGCGCCATGCATGGGATGTCCGCGCTGCCGGTGGAAGAAGTCGCGGCGTTGAACGACCGGGTTCGCGGGGACACCATGGGCCCACTGACGCTTACGCCGCCGGTGGATGAGAGCATCTCGGCGCTGGGAGAGCGGACGGCGGCCATTGGCGAGAAAATACTTCTAGCGCACGGCGCCAGACTTGACGGCGGCAATCTGGTCATTCCCGCGGAGCAACCTAGAACCCAGGCGCCGGAGCTGTTCGAGCTTTCGGACTTCACGAGATGGTGGAATCCGGAGTGGGCTTTGGAGCGCGCCGGATACGGAGGCGCCGGCGGAGGGATCGCAGGAATCCGTGGAGATACTTATTTGGACGGCGAGACACTTTCCATTTGGCCGCGAGACGAGGTCCGTGGAGCGTTGTTGCGCCGTTCCGCCGCGCTGGGCGACAGCCCTTCACTCAGCTTCGATGCGGGTGCGGATGCGGGTCGCGCCTGGCACTTAGCCGTATTTGTGAATAACGATAAAGCGCTTGATAAACTAATAGAAGGCAACTCGCCGATACAAGGGAACGGACCAGAGCGCCGTTGGCAGCATATCGAGATCGATCTGGCCGCCTACAGGAAACACTCTGTCGTCATCAGGCTGTACGACCTGGTCCTGGTGCCAACTCACGAGGCAGGCAACTCGTATTGGAAGCACCTGGAACTCCGGTAGGCCCACGCGATGCCGCGCGGGTTGACGCGCAGGGGGCTTCCCACGCCGGGTTAACCCATCACCCGGCGGATGTAGGCCAGGTTCCTGCGCATATCCGCCTCCACGGTGGATCCCGCATGCGTGTCGGTTTCGAGGTTGGCGGCCCCAGTGAACCCGATATCGCGAATGGCTTCGATCACCCGCGGGATAGAAATGGTCCCTTCCCCCAGGTAGTGAGGGTTGTCCTTCAAGTGGAACTGGCAGATCCGGTCCTTACCCAGCCAGCGGATCTCTTTCACCACGTCGAAGCCGGCGGCGGTCGAATTCCCGATATCGTAATACACCGAAACGTTCTTCGACTTGGTGCGGTCCATGATGCGCACGTTGTCCTCGGCGGAGATCATGTCTTCGAGCGCCAGGATAACGCCGGCCTTCTCCGCCTCGGGCACGACCTCGCCCAGGGCATCGGCCACCGCATTCCCTTCGTCCTGGTTTTGAATGGCCCATTTCCCGAAGAACGGGAGAAGCAGCACCTGGGTCTTCAGCGCGCTCGTGAGCCGGATGGAATCGCGCACCCACTTGATGGCGAGTCTGTCGCTTTTCAGCCCGTTGTCGTGGAGCTTATCGACGCAGGTTCCGTCGATGGGAATCTTGTGCTCGCTGGAGAGACTCAGGTAGCGGGAGACGATCGCGGGATCGTCCAGGGGCAGTTTGTCGTTAACGATGCGCCTGCCGAACGAAACCTGGACGCCGTCAAAGCCGATTCGCGCCGCCAGCGGCAGCGCGTCCGGGTTGGCGCCAAGTCCCAGGTTCCAGTCGGTAACGCCGATGGAGACGTTGCGGGCAGCGCCGCCGGCGAGGCTCCCGCCGAGGCCGGCGGACGCCGCGAATTGGAGCAGAGTGCGACGAGTGATCTTTGCCATGAGGTTCTCCCTTACCACTTGAGTTTCAGGATGGCTTCCCATTTCTCGGCGGAGGTCATCATTTCGTCCCAGGTCACCATGCCTCCGCGGTAAGCCGCCGTCCGGCCAAGGATGCCGGTGAGGTTGCTGTCCACAGCCGTGGCGGCATTGTTGACCGGCTTCCCCGTCCGGATGCTCTGAACGAAGTTCCGGATGTTGGTGACGCAGCCGGCGGTGAAGGTGTCGTCCTTCTCGGCGCCGGTCCAGGTTCTGTCCGGGTCGTCGCTCACGATCCGGACCAGCCCGCCGTAATGCGTGTCGGCGCAGCCTTTCAGGCCGAAGCAGCGCACGCACAGGTCGGAGAACCTGCCCGTGAGCTGGTGCGAACTGAAGGTGGCGTGGACATCGCCCGGGTACCAGTAGGTGATCGCGAAGTGGTCCCAGGCGTCGCCCGTGTCACTCTTCGTTCCCGCCCAGTTGGTACGTCCGCCCGCGCCGGCCGCCTTCAGCGGGTGGCCTCCGAGATACCAGTTCGCCATGTCCAGTACGTGGACGTTCTGCTCCACGATGATGTCCCCGCTGATCACGCGGTCTCCCAGCCAGTTGACGATCCGCTTTTGCCCGGGGTCCATGTCGGGAGTAGAGCGGTCCACCCACGGCCGGTTGGCATAGTAGAAGACCTGGGCCATGGCGATCGTCCCGATGTCGCCCCGCTCGATGCGCGTAACCGCCTCCTGAAACACGGGGCGGGCGCGGCTTTGGAAATCGACCCAGAAGCTCAGGCCCTTGCCGCGTGCCTTCTGCCCGGTCGCCAGGAAGCTCCGGCTGTCGGGAACGTCCACTGCCACGGGTTTGGCGCAGAAGACGTGCTTGCCCGCATCCACGGCCGCCGCGGCGTGCGCCGGATGGAAATATGTCGGGGTCTCGATCACCACTGCATCGAGCTTCGATTGGGCCAGTTCACGGTACGCGTCCGGTCCCCAGTAGGCGCGGCGAGAATCCACCTGCAACTTCTCGCGGGTGGAATCGAGCCTGCTCTTGATCACGTCCGCCAGCGCCACCACGCGGGCGCCGGCATGTTCGGGGAAGAAAGGCGCGATCCAGTTGCCACGGCCTCCGCAGCCCACCAGCCCCACTTCCACCGTCGAATTGGCTTGCGACCCAAATACCGTCCGCGGCGCGAGCAATAGCGCGCTCCCCGCGGTTTGCAGAAAGCGGCGGCGCGCGGCCGTTGATTGACAGCCCATAGGAACCTCCACTCAAGGACTCTTCAGTCTGATTCATGATACCCGAGCCGGGGCCGGTCCGACAGCCGTGCGGCCCTGCCTGGTCACGGCGCCGGCAGATGGTATTATTTCGGATGTCATCGTCTTTTCACCGCTGACGGAGAATCAGCCTCCCACCGAAGCGCGAGGCAGGAGCATGAAAATGACTTCGAATCGACGTGGATTTGTGAAAGCGGGAGTCGCCCTGGCCGTACTCCAGCCGTTCCGCGCGAGGCCGGCTTTCGCCATCGCCGGCGGCGACGACGCACCGGGCGCGATGGATCCGGGCCGCATGGCCTTTTCGCCGGCCACCTGGTATCGCCCCTATGTCTCCAAAGTTGCGCGCGACCGAGCCGCCTCCACGTGGGTCCAGATCGATCTGGGTTCACCGCGCACCATCGACGCGATCCGTCTCTACCCGGCCTTCAGCCTCGGCCAAAAGCACATGGCCGGATACGGTTTTCCGGTGCGCTTCAAGGTGGAAGGGTCCAATGACCCTTCATTTTCCGACCCCCGGCCGATTGTCGACCACGCAGCCGCCGACTGCGCCAACCCCGACGACCAGATCATGCAGTACGCCGCGAATGGAGCGCCGGCGCAGTTCATCCGGCTGACCGCGACCGAACTTCGCCCCGCGCCAAACGGCATCGGCTACTCATTGGCGTTGTCCAAAATCGATGTGATCTCCGGCGGCAAGGATGTCGCGGAGCGTCGCGCCGTCACAGGAGACCCGAACTACGCCAATGAAAAGGACCTCTCTCAACTCACCCGCCCGCCGCGCCCCATGGGTGAGGGCATCGTCACCGACAATCCTCAAAACGCGATCCCGGCCAGCCGGTGGAAGGCCGTTGGGTATCGGGCGCGCGCGCCCCTCTCCGGAGTCACAGTCACCGGCGAGACCTTCCGCCGGGCCATGGATAAGAACGCCGGCTATCTGCTCGGTTCCTTCTTGGTGGAGGAAATGCTCCGTCCCTTCCGCGAACGCGCCGGAAAGCCGGTGCGCGCGGGTCTGCGCCCGCCGATCGCTTTCTGGGATACGGAGCTTCCCGGTTCCAGCGCCGGCCGTTTCCTCATGGGCGCGGGCAACACACTTCGCTGGATGGATCACGCCGAACTGCGCCGCTCGATGAACGAACTCGTGGATGGCATCGAGGAGTGCCGCGCCCCCAACGGTTACATCATGGCCTACCCCGAAGACACCATCCTCGAATCCGAGCGCGGCGCCTACACCCGCGCCTGGCTCACCCATGGCCTGATCGAGGCCGGATACGCCGGTAACTCCAAAGCCTTCGGCTTACTCAGAGGTTACTACGACTGGTTCGACAATTGCCCGTACTTACCGAAGCTGCTTCGCGGCGCGGCGCAGGGAGTTCAGGGGATGATCGCCAACACCCGCATGTACTTTACGCCGGTTGGCAAGCCGGCGGATATTCAGGTGGTCCAGCGCTACTTCCAGGAAAACTACTGGCTCACGGGCTTGGCGCAGCGGGACACCGAGGTCGTCTGGCAGTATCCTTACGACCGTCCGCATAACTACCTCATCACCGATTTCGAGGCCTATCTGGACGTATACCGGGCTACCGGCGATCCGCGCTATCTCCAGGCCATGCAGGGCGCCTGGGACTTATACCGGGACAACTGGGAGCACGCCGGCGGCTCCATAGCCATCACCGAGTTCGGTGAGTTCCCGCCGAAGTCCTACCGCCTGGCCGCCCAGCAGCCCTTCTGCGAGACGGGCGAGACCTGCGGCAGCGTCTTCTGGATCCGGTTCAACCAGCGCTTCCACCTGCTCGATCCGGAACGGGAAGAATATGTCAGCGAGATCGAGAAGTCCATTTACAACGTCGGACTCGCCAACCAGATCGACTCGTACGGCATCATCTATCACACACGCCTTGTCGGCCAGAAGGGCGATCTTAGCGTGCCCCTGTGTACAAACTCCTGCTGCGAGGGCCAGGGCACGCGCCTGCTCGGCTCTCTGCCCGAATATATCTACTCCCTCTCGCCCGACGGCATCTACGTCAACCTGTACGAACCCTCTACCATTGGCTGGCCTCATTCCGGCGGCGAGATGACACTCACACTGTCGGGCAAGTTTCCCTTCCACCCCGACGTATCGCTGCGGGTCGCCTCCGCAAGACCCGCGGCGGCGAAAATTCGCATCCGCGTTCCCTCCTGGGCAGCCGCACCCATGCCCATCCACATCAATGGCACTCAGGCCGCGACCGGGCAGCCCGGCAGCTATGTCACGCTCGACCGCGGTTGGTCCACCGGCGACACCATTGCCTTTACGCTTCCCATGGAGCTCCGGCTGAGCCGCTATACGGGTCTCGACAAGATTGAAGGCCATGAGCGCTTCGCTCTTGAATACGGGCCCGTGCTGCTGGCACTCACCGGCTCGGACAGCGCCGTACTCAAGGTCACCGGCGGAAAGGAACACGCCGGCATTCTGAGGCAGTTGAAGGCCGACCCGGACCGTCCGCTCCACTTCCACATCGACGGGCATCCGGAGTACATCTATATCCCCTATTGGCAGGTAGTGAACGAGCCTTTTACCTGCTACCCAGTCATCGATTTGGGTTAGGAATTGGGACAAATGAAACTGGCGCTGGGTTTGATGCTGGCTGCCGGCGCCGCGCTGGCCGCGCCCGGGCCAATCGCGTTCTCGCAATCGGTTTCCGCCCTGCCGAACGGCGGCACGGTCGCGATGAAGTTGGAGCCGGGCCGATACCGCGCCGAATGGTTTAGCGCGCTCACGGGCGAGGTGGTTCCGATCGGTGTCATTGACGGCCCTGCCTGGACTTCACCGAGCGCCCCCGACGCGAACGACTGGGCTTTGTTGTTACAGCGGTAAGGGCTCACGCAAGAATAACTTCCAGATCGGCCCTCGTGGCGCACGCACTTTTGCGTGCCGCGTCGAGACTCGTCTCGACGCCCGCTTTGGTTCGGTTGGAAGACTCCCCTTCGTGGCGCGATTCTGTGCGTGCAAACACACGTCGCAGTCGAAAGCTACATCTCTGTCCGGCAGGCACGCCGCTGTTTCTCGCCGATGCCGCGCGACATCCCCAGGCCGAGCGCAAGCGTCGAGAAGAGTCTCGACGCGGCACGCAGGAGTGCGTGCGCCACGAGAGGCTACTCCCGCTGCCAGCTCGACGCCGCTCGCACCAGCGCCCGGATGTTCTCCCCTGGCGCCGTCGCGGGAATCGCGCAGCCCGCGTTGAGAATGAACCGCCCCGTGTCGCTAAACAGCCGTATGAGCGCCCGCGCCTCGCGTTCCACCCGCTCCGGCGTGCCCAACGCCACCACCCCGCTCGGGTCGAGGTTGCCGATGAACGCCACCTTGTCCTTCAATAGCTCGTGCGCCAGGTGCACGTCGGTCTTGTAATCCAGTTCCAGGGCGTCGGCGCCGCAGCCGGCCAGGTCGGGGAGAATCGCCCGCGTGTTGCCGCACACATGCAGCGCGTAGGGCCGCCCCAGGGCGTGGGCGTACGCGGCGAACCTCCGCTCGTGGGGCAGCGCCCAGCGCCGGTACATCCGCGGCGAGATCACGCTTGGGCCGGCCGCGCTGTCGCCGTTCGAAAGCATGTGGGCGCCGGTCTCGCTCATCAGTCTCAGAAACTGGAGACCAGCCTCGGCGCAGTGCTGCAACAGTCTGTCGCAAAGCGGCTCCAACTCCGGATCCATCAGGTCCATCAGCCAGCCCTCCATCGAGCGCACCAGCGCCGCCAGCGCGAACGGGCACTGGTCGCAGTTGCCACGCACATACACCGCGTCCCCGAAGTACCGGCAGACGAGCCGTACCCCCTCCAGCCACACCTGTACGCCTTGGTGGCGCGCCACGTCCGGCGAATCCAGACTCTCCACTTGCAGAAGGCTTTGGAGCCGCGCCCCGCGCGCCACGGCCGGCTCGTCCTCGGGATACTCGACCGGCACGCCCAGTGCGCCGGCGAGCGTCGCCGTGTCGAGGTCGACCAGCACTCCATCCAGCCCATACCGCTCCACGCTCTCGATGTAGACGCGCGCCAGCACAGCCGGGTCGCGCCGGAAATCGCGCATCGATACGCCCGCCTCCCGCGCCGCGTGCATGAAATTGTGCAGCATCACAGGCGGGCGGTCCGGCCGTTCGCCTGCTAGCGCCGCTTCGATCCGTTGGCGTCCGTTCAAAGGTTTCGTCTCCCTTACCGGCTCAGCTCAATCACAGTGGCGCTTCTGGGCGGGAACGCATGGCGGAACTCCCCCGCTCTCACGTTCACGCTCACCGGCGCCGGCACAATCGCCTCCGGTTGTGCGTCGTCGTTGACCCCATACAGATCCGCGCCTGTAAGCTGCTGTCCGCGCGCGGACGCCGGCGTGAACCCGGAAAGCCGCACGGCCGCCCGGATCTCCTCGGTCAGGGAGCGATTCACGCAAAACAGCGTCAGCCTGGTCCCGGCATCGTTCAGGGCGGACACCACGTCCAGATACGGCACGGAACGAATGGTCGGGATGCGGCGTACTCCCTCGTCAACGTCGTATTGGCCCGTCTGCACCTTCGTGTCGACAAGCCTGGTGGCATCGGCGGTCGAGTACATGCGAAATGCCCAGTACGCCGGGACTCCGTAGACGCGCCCCTTGTTCTGCCAGATGCCACCAAATTCGATTAGCCCCGTCATATCGGAAATGGGCGTGAAATCGGCAACCCGCATCAACGCGTTCAGGAAACCCGCGGTGCAAAGCGCCCCGCCCAAGTTATTGTACGTTGGGGCTTGCGCCACGGGTCCGTGAAAGAGCCATTCGGTGAACGCAATTTGGACATGGCCGCGCGCTTTCGGATCGCCGTCGATCTGCCCCTTCATGGCGCGCAACTGCCGCTCCAGACCTACCGGCAGCGCCAGGGCCGCCCGTGCGATGAACTCCGGCGAGGGGTCGGGCTTCCGCACATCGGCCGTGCCCACTACGAAGTGGGTGGAAAGATAGTTCAACGCCTCGGGCGCATTCCGCAGTTGTGCGGCGTTCCACGACTCAAAGTGGTCGGGATCCTGGCCGGTGGCAATCAAACGGGATCGCGGGTCAACTTTGCGCACGGCCTCGCTGAACTCCCTGGTGCGGTCGGCCACGCGCGCCTGGGTGGGGTAACCGATCTGGAAAGTGCCCCAAAGCTCGTTGCCCAGTTCCCACAACAACCCGCCCGAGCCGCCGTTCCATTTTTCGTTCACATAGCTCACCCACTCGGCGGCTTCGGCCGGCGTACCGCTGCCGAGATTGAGAGCGATCTGCGGCTCGGCGCCGATGAGCTGGCAGAAGCGCAAAAACTCATCCGTCCCGAAATGGTTGTATTCGGGCATGCCCCACGACTGGTTGAGCATGCTCTGGCGCTTATCGATGGGACCGACACCGTCCCGCCAGTGATATCCCGACGTGTAATTGCCGCCAAACCGGACGATAGGGGTTCGCAGCGCTTTTGCCATTTCGATCATTTCGGGATTCATGCCGTCCACGTTGTCGGCCGGAAACAGGAACACCTGGTCCACCAGCACGCGCGCTTCGTCCGACACGGCAATCGTGAAATCCACGGCCTCCCGGCTGGCGGCCATGCCTTTGGGGATCTCTAGCGCGAATTCGAGGCGCGACCAGCCAGCGGAGGCAGGCCGGACGGTTTGTTTCGCGACTATATCCTGCGGACGGTTGCGCTTTCGGAGGGAAATCTCGACCTCGCCTGGCCCGCTCACCGGTTTCACATAAATGCTTCCGGTATACCGCAGCACGCGATCGACCGGCAGATAAACCTCCTGGCGCACGCCCGTCTGCTTCCCCGGGAGCGCCATGATGAGCAGCGACCGGGCCGAGTTGGCGGCATCCCCCCAGCGCGGCTCGTAGCGCGATCCCTGCGCGGAATCGAGAGGCTGCCACGGGAGCGGCAATCCCAAACCGGAGCTTTCCACCAGCTCGGGACGCTGGGTCAGCATCTGGCGGATACTCCCCGCACTCCACAAGTTGTCCTCGAAGCTCGGATTCTCGAGTACCTGCGCCCACAGGCCGCCGTACGTGCTGTGGCCGATGGGCTCGAGAAAGGTTCCGTAAATCGTGCGCGGAATCGAGTGGTGCACCTTCGCGGCATCGATCTCGATGACTGCCTCGGACTGGCCCCAGGCAGCCGCGCAAGCGAGCAGGCAAAGAAAAATTGCGGATTTTCGCATGTTCATATCTTAAAGCGAAATCCAGCTCCGCGGCTGCGCCGCCGGCGCCGGGACTCCGGGTGAGGCCGCTTCGTCGTACAATAAGTGTTCCGGATCGTAAGCACTCATATTGGAGGTTTAGCTTTGAATTCACCGTCCCGTCGTAGCTTCCTGGGAGCAGGTCTGGCCCTTCCGGCGCTTGCTTCCGCGCCGTTCGAAACCAGCTCTCCCACCCAGACGCCCGCCGCCGCGGCGCCCGCTTCGCATTCCACCCCGAAGTTCACCTACGGGACGCTGGGAAAGACGGGCATGAGAGTTACCCGAGTGTCTTTCGGTTGTATGACGACTTCCGATCAGAGCGTGATCGAAAGAGCGGCCGATATGGGCATCCGGTACTTCGACACTGCCCGCGTGTACCAGGGCGGAAACAACGAGCGTATGGTCGGAGCCGCGCTCAAGAAGCACCGCAATAACGTCTACATCTCAAGTAAGACGCTGGGCAAGGACCGGCAGGCCGCGCTGGCGGACCTCGAAACCAGCCTGAAGGAGCTGCAGACCGACCACCTCGACATCTGGTACCTGCATAGCCGAAGCGCTCCGGATATGGTCAACGACGAAGTCCTCGAAGCGCAACGCATCGCCAAGAAGGATGGAAAAATCCGCTTTGCCGGCGTCAGTTTCCACGGCGGCCACGCCGAGATGATTCCGGCGATGCTCAAGCTGAACCACTTCGACGTGTTCTTGATGAGCTACAACTTCACCATGGATCCGGCCATCGAACCGCTCATGGCAGCGGCTAGAAAAGCGAACGTCGGCATTGTCGCCATGAAGGCTCTGGCCGGCGGCGTGAGGCCGACCTCATTTTACAAAGTCCCCTCCGACAAGCTCAACAAGCTGACCCGCGAAGGGGCGCCGGTAGCGGCGCTGAAGTGGGTGCTGAGAAACCCCAACGTCGATACGGTGATTCCCACCATGACGGATGAGGACCAGTTGGGGCAGAATATCGCCGCGATGAGCGTTCCCTTCACCGATGCCGATAGCAATCTGCTGGCCGTGCGCCTGGAGGAGATCAAGCCGCTCTATTGCCGGATGTGCGGGCGTTGCGACGGCAAATGTCCTCAGGGCTTGCCGGTGGCCGACATGCTGCGGTTCCTGACCTACGCTGAGGGCTACGGCCAGTTCGCGATGGCGCGCGAGCAATTCCTGGCGCTGCCCGCGGAGGTCACCAGGGTCCGTTGCGGTGAGTGCTCCAGTTGCTCGATTCAGTGTCCCAACGGAGTGCAGGTATCGAGCCGTCTCCAGCGAGCGCAGCAGTTGTTTGCCTGACCCGGCTGACAGCGAAGCTCTGGCGGGTCTCCGCATCCGGGCACGCCGGCTCGTTCCGGAGCGGCGTGCCCGTGGCATCCACCAGTAGAGCCGTTGGGCGAGCGCAGGCCGTTTCAGGTCCTTGCTCCGCTGCGTCTGTTTCGGAATCCTTGATCGGTTCGCCCCGTTCCCCGGCCTCCCGCCCCGCGAAACTGATGAGACCTTTTTCAGTCACAGTCATTTTTCGCTGAAAACACACCACTTAGCATCTCCCTCCTTAAATCCTCGTTTTATCCTGGTGGCGGGATACCAATGCCGTCGCAGCGCATTTCTTTATCGCCGGCCAAAATAGCCTTGACGCAGCGGGTGCCCCAAACCGTCCGCGCGCCTGCCGGTATTTTATCCATTGTCCGTACCAAACGAACCCAACAGGTTATTGAAAATAAAAGAGCACGAAGTTGAAACGAGCTTGAACGAACCCAAAACCCATTTTCGACCTCGCCACCTGTTGCCAAGCGCCGCGCGTCATCATACAATCCCTAGTAGCCTAAAGGTGATTAGGCGGGAGCCATGACAATATCCGTGAAAGCCGAGTATGCGCTGCAAGCGATTCTGGATCTGGCGATGCAACCGCCGGCCGCCCCGGTGAAGATCGCCGACATTGCCAGGCGCCAGAAGATTCCTCAAAAGTTCCTGGAACTGATTTTAGTAGGACTGAAGCAGGCGGGGTTTGTCGAGTCGCGCCGCGGCGCCGAGGGAGGCTACCTGCTGGCTCGCCAGCCGGAGCAGCTCACGGTCGGGGAAGTGCTGCGCTTCGTGGAAGGCCCACAACAAGGCAAGGGACGCACACGCCGCAGGGTGGAGACGCCATTTTCCGACATGTGGAAGAGGGTGGACAGCGCCGTGGCCGAGATCCTGGAAAAGACCACTTTTGCCGAACTGGTGCGCACCTGGAATGAAAAGCAACGCCAATATGTCCAAAACTGGGAGATCTGACGGTGAGAGTATATGACGACAATTCTCTAAGCATCGGCAACACGCCTCTGGTTCGCCTGAATCGCGTCACGGGCGGCGCCAAGGCTGCCGTATTAGCCAAAATCGAGGGCCGCAATCCTGCCTATTCGGTCAAGTGCCGCATCGGCGCGGCCATGGTATGGGATGCCGAAAAGCGAGGCATTCTCAAGCCGGGCAAGGAACTGATCGAGCCCACCAGCGGAAATACCGGCATCGCCCTGGCATTCGTTGCCGCTGCGCGCGGCTATCGAGTGACTCTCACCATGCCGGCTACGATGTCGGTGGAACGGCGTAAGGCGCTCAAAGTCCTGGGCGCCAATCTGGTGCTGACGGAGGGCACGCTGGGAATGGCCGGCGCCATCGCCAAGGCCGAAGAGATCCAGGCTTCCGATCCCGACCGCTACGTCATGTTGCAGCAGTTCAAGAACCCGGCCAATCCCGAGATTCACTTCCGTACTACCGGCCCGGAGATCTGGGACGACACCGGCGGCGCCGTGGACGTGCTGGTCTCCGGCATCGGCACCGGCGGCACCATCAGCGGCGTCGCGCGCTACATCAAGCAGGTAAAGGGCAAGCCCATTCTGGCCGTCGGTATCGAACCCCTCAATAGCCCTGTAATTACGCAGAAGCTTGCCGGACAGCCGCTCCGCCCCGGTCCGCACAAGATTCAGGGCCTGGGGGCCGGTTTCATTCCCGATACCCTGGACCTCGCGCAGGTGGACCGCGTGGAACTGATCGGCAATGAGGAGTCCATCGACATGGCGCGCCGCCTGGGCAAAGAGGAAGGAATTCTGGCAGGCATCTCGTGCGGCGCCGCGGCCGCCGTAGCCGTTCGCCTCGCGCGTACGCCTGAGTTTGAAGGTAAGACTATCGTCACCATTCTTCCCGACGCCGCCGAGCGCTACCTTTCCACCGTGCTATTCGAGGGAATGTTCGACGAATAAAATTGAAAAATATTGGAACTAAGTTGCGGGCGCGTCTTGGGTGATAGGGTGAGCGCGCCCGCAGTCGTAACGGGGATTTAATTCAGTAGACGATATGCGTTGCACCGGATGTTACAAATCAGGCTTGGTTTCTAACATTTCCAATAGAGCTATTCCGACTTAGCCCCTTAGAGCTATCAGGCTGCGGAGCTACAATTGTGACAGACATGCGGGCCAGGTTGCGTTCGGCGTTATGGAGTATGGCGGTGGGGCTTGGCGCGGCCCTGTCCGGCGGCGCGGCGCAGGACGTGAAACCAGCCGAAAAGCCCGTCCTTTCGCCGTCCGAAGCGTCTCTGCCCCTGGAGAACAAGGGCCAACCCATGACTCTTCCGTTCCGTTGCACCGCGGAAGACATTCGATGGGCCGGTCTCAGTTGTGCAGAGGAGGACCCGTGCCCAATCTTTTTGGAACTTTCTTCCGCGGAGTCGGTCGGGACGCGTTTTGTCGTCACTGGAAATATCCATGCCGAAGCGGTAACTCTCTATTCCGTCCTGCTGGCGAGCGACGATACCGGCAAGACCTGGACCGAGGCCTTTGAAAGAGTCCGCGGCGCCGGCCTGGATCGCATCGACCCGCTCGACGCTTCCACCGTCTGGATTTCGGGACAGGAACTGTTCCCCATTCCACAAAATCCGTTTCTGCTGGCCAGCTCGGATGGCGGCAAAAGCTGGGAGCGCAAACCGGTCCTCAACGAAGCGGCGGAGAACCGTTTCGGCAGCGTGCAGCAATTCCACTTTACCGGCAAGAACGATGGCAGCTTGATCGTCGACCGGGGCCCGGGCAATGGCGGAGATGCAACTTTTGTCCTTTACGAAACGCGCGATGGCGGTGAGAGCTGGCAACTGAAACAGGAAAGCAACCAGCCACTGCGCATCGGACAACCCTCTCCTTCGGCGGAGTGGCGCGTCCGGGTGGAAAGCGCCTCGCGCGCCTACCACGTAGAACGCCGCCAGGGGGAAAAGTGGATCCGCGTAGCGGCTTTCTCGGTCAACCTGGACAAGTGCAAACCGCCTCCCGCCGATGCGGGCGGTGGCCGCTGAGAAGCTCTCGGCAACCAGCCGCTCCGGCTTGGCCGGCCGCTGAAAGCTTCCGTCAGTCGCCTTCCGCACCGCCCGGCTTGGGGCCGTATCCCCATCCCATTTCGCCGAGCGCGGCCGAGACTTTGCCCCAGTTGGTACGAACCGCGGAGATCGCCAGCATCGACAGGATCAGGCACACCGCCGCAATCAGGGTTTCGCCGACCGTGAGGCTGTTCTTGAGGAACCAGAACCAACGGCCATACACCAGCTCGATGTGCACCCAGTAGACGAGCAACGAAGTGATGCCGAACTGGCGAACCCAGCTCCAACCGTCTTTGGCGCCGTAGCGGGTCCACAAAAACGCGAAGGCCAGCAGCATCAGCAGCGCGCCCAACTTGGTCAGAACCTGCGCGGGGCTGCTGAGCCAATAGTCGGACTTGGGATAGATGGAATACGGCAGGCCGGCGGCGTACTGGCAGGCCAGAATCAACGTGCCCCCCAACAGAGCGCCCCACTGCATGGCGCGTTCCATGGCATCGGGAGGGATCGCGCGAATCAGGCTGCCGGCGCTCATGCCGAAGGCCACGTACGCGCCCCACGGAAACAAAGCAAAATGCTGCAGGTCGGGCACCACGTAGTTCCGCAGCAGCCACGGTACGTGCGCCACGTTCAACTGCGCGACCAGCGGCGAGGCCAGCGCGATTCCCAGGCCCAGCGCGGCGCAAAGCCGCACTCGCTCCACGGTGCGGAACAATGCCATCACGGAAAACAGGGCGATGGCAAAGCCCATGGCGTTCAGGATGTCGACCTTGAACAGGTCCGTCCAGGGGGCCGGAAACCCGAACAGCCACATCTGCAGGCGAAAGGCAAATGCCAGACCGAACAGATAGCCCGAACGGCGGAATGCGGTGAAGACGCGTTCCACGGGGGAAAGTCCCTTGCGCGCGGAACTATCCATCAAAAACGCCAGCGTCACACCCGTAAGGAACAGGAAGATGGCCGGAGGCATGCCGCCGAGAAATTGTGAAAAGACGAACGCGCCACCGGCATGCAACTCCGGTTTGAGAAACGAGTCGAATGCGTGGCCCTGCAGCATGATAATCGACCCGAGTCCACGGACCCAATCGAGGTACTGCAAACGAACGGTACTGGCGCGGGGTTTCATTGCGGGGTCTTAGCGGACTTGGGGATACGACTTGGCT
>Ga0182014_10003216_pt1 | contig 19805 bp, 16 predicted proteins | sample 612S2DmetaG_FD_120489 | JGI IMG/M metagenome (GOLD analysis project Ga0182014, IMG submission 120489) | Permafrost microbial communities from Stordalen Mire, Sweden - 612S2D metaG | ecosystem: Environmental > Terrestrial > Soil > Wetlands > Permafrost | place: Sweden: Stordalen | collected... | reverse complement strand
TTGTCGCACGCACCTGTGCCGTACTCTGGGCCTTCATCTTCTTTCCACCTTCCTTTTATGCCATGCGGAGCCGCCTTCTACCGCATTTCTCTCAGACGTTTAAGGAGGCGCACCGCCGGAATCAGGTACATAACTACGAGCCTGGCGTAAAGTCATCAAAACGGTCTTCGCAGAACTTCGAAGATTGACTTGCAGGTAATTATTTGTGCCCCAGCAGCCTGAGCTTGACCGTAGGCGGCAGTCAGTTGCGGACAGAAGTTGGCCGGGTTCATGTTCCACAGTGGATGAACGACAATCTCGACAATGTTCCCCCGCCGACCGACAGGAACGCCCGCAAATGTGAGGAACTGCCATTGGGATTGAGACGCGAAGTACGCAGCTGCCGTAGCAGCTGCCAGGTTTTGCCAGTACGAAACATTGAAGTCGATGGGTGCATTGGGATCAAGCGCGAGGCGCGCCAAATCCAACCCAAGGCGCCAATCAAGAATATTGTGGAACGCGAGATTGCTGAAGTCGCGAAGGCAATCAGGGCATGACGTTTGACAGACACCAGAATGCGACGGTGCGACAAGCGGTCCATAAAAGCTAGGATCGCCCTGTCCAACCAAAAACCTTAACAGGCTCTCGGCCTCGCTTGGCGTTCCCAAATGAGAGCTGTAGCCAGCGCCGTTTTCCAAACTGTCCGAGATGAAAATCTCGCCCCGGATCTGAGTATTCGCATCCCGAATAACACGCAGACCAACTTTGAGTTCGCGCTCGTCAATATCCAGTTGCACAGCAGCAGCCCGCCGCATCATGAAGCCCAAAGAATAAAGGGCCGCCCGGCCATTAACATCCAGAGGCGAGTAAACTATGCCTCCCGGCCAAGACTGAATTCCGAGCACCAAAACGTCCGTCGGTTTGATAGATGCAAGTGCACGCCGGTCCTGGCCGGCCGCCGCGTTAAGTGGCTGATTGTTGGCATTGATCTGCGTGAGGGCTTCGCGCGTGACCCACGTCTCCCCCTGACTCAGCTTGACGAAGTCGAAACACCTGCCTCCGTTGTCGTTTACCACGAAGATGGTCTCTTGACCGGACCAAAGGCCAAAGTTTGCTCGCGGGGCTAGCGGCTGTAGGGTGGCGCCCATCTTTGGACGCGACGCACGGGGTGTCCACTCGAAGATCCCGTCAAAATCGCGGTTCTCTCTGAACAAAGTCCTGAAACCAAGTGGCTGAGCCAATTGCATCACTTCATATCCCGGATTCTGTTGAGGTGTTGCTGCGCAAACCGGACATGCCGCAGGAGACGTTGGCTGTACGTCCACCGCCTGACAATTCCGGCAAAATCCTATAGGACGAGGAGGTCCGAGCGGGTTGGGCTGCTCGATGACGGTATTCCCTTGCGGACGGTAATTCACAACTCCCACGGAAGTGTGAATCAAACCATCCTTAACGGTTTCGGCTCCCGGTGCGAACTGGCTGATCGCCAGGTCTAAATCGCGGTCAACAGTACCTTCCTCCGGCGGCCAGTCGTACCCTCCTGCCGGACGCTTGTGGAAAAGATAGCGCACGCGCGTCGGGAACCCGAACATGGGAAGCAAGCCTACATTCGCCAATCGCTCGCTTAGCGCGTCCTGAACGAGCATCGGGTCATTGGCTGCCGCGGTGATTCTTCCGGCAAGCTGCTGGTTAATGAAATTAATCAGAGCCGGGCGCGCTGCAACAAGGTTCGGATGCGTGTGTGCCAGGAGAATGTCCGTGGTATGAGAAATTGCGGTCTGATTGTTCTGAATCCACCCGGAGACCAGTTGCTCGACAGTCAAGCCGGGCGGACCGCCGGCTTGAGCCGGCGGTGTTGGCTGGCTCCATTGTGCTGCGCTTCCGAACTCACCGTGAACACTGTCCGCAGCCTGAGCGCCGAACAGATTGAGCGACTGAAATGCCTGCCTCAAGACCTCTTTGGCGAGTACACGCTTTATGATCTCCAGCCTTTCGACATCAACGTAGGGCTGAGGCGGCGGGTCCGCTGTCATGCGTTGCGGACGCTGGAAATAATAGTCGTCATGACTGCGGCCCCGGCAAAGAGTGAGCGCGACGGAGAGACCAGCACCGCGCCGTCCGGCGCGGCCGACGCGCTGCTGATAGTTGAAACGCATCGGCGGCATGTTAGCCATCATGACGGCCAGCAGGCCGCCGATGTCCACGCCGGCTTCCATCGTCGTAGTCACACTCAACAAATCAATCGGATCAGTGCGTTCGTTTTCAGAACCAGGCAATACGATGTCCTGAAAGAGTCTCTGCCGCTTGCGTCCGTCGGCCTTATTTGTTTGGCCGGTGAGCTCCTCGCAGTTGAGGCGAAACAGTTCCCCCGTTTGTGTGGCAAGGTAGCTGTAGTAATCGGACATGAGCTGCGCCGTTGTGAGCGGCTGCGGCGGGCTCAGCGGCGTCAGGCAGTCGGTGCAAACACCACCCGCCGGATGAAGGTGGATTCGCCGGCACTGAGGGCATTCATGGAATTGTGTTCCCGCCCGCACGAGACACAAGGCTTGGGCTTGCAGCACGAACTGATTGAGACACCCAGCTCCCGTCAAGTAACTCACCACATCAGTCTCAAGCGTGGCGGCATTCAGGCCTCGAATGTTTGCAATCCCGCGCAGGTAATTCCGGACATAGGCTGGTGTGTTCTGCGGCGGATTCGGGTCATGTGAAGAGAGCTTCTTGCGCGAACCCAGCAGACGAATGACACCGTCTGCTGCCTCCTGGACATTCACGTCCGGAGCGGGAAAGCTCAGCCGGTCCGTTGTCGCGAATGCTATACACAAGGACTCCAAGCTCCGCTGGCCAGATGCAAAGACAACGTCCATCAATTCCACAAGAGACTCGTCTCTGATCTCGGCCAAGTGATTCTGCTGGTTAGCGCTAAGCTGGCTGTTTGGTTTGGGACTTGGCGTAGCGCCCGCCGGTGGCAAATTGTAAAGGTCGCGCCAGGGCCCCGACCGATTCGGCGGGTCCGTCCATAGGACATCCTGCGAATAGCCGCCCGGATTAATGCCCCGCCGCAATAGTTGTGAGGAAACATCTATGGCAAGCTGGGAAACCGGGTGCGGTCCTTGGCTAGCGCGGAGCTGGATGCGTTGAGCGGCCTGCTGATAGGTCAAGGGAGGAAATGCCGGCGACAGCTGGTTTGCCATTGGTCCTTGGGCCATCGACAAAGCCGCTACCTCGGCAGGATAGGCTGCGGCGTAAGCATTGGCGGCGTTTAGCTGTTGTGGACTAAGTGTTTGACCATTGAGTTGCGCGATGAAGGCCAGGGCTCCGGCACCTTGATTGGCCAACGCTACGGCAAGCGCTTGACGGACGGAGTCGCGGTAATGGGCAAAACGCATGCCCGCAGACAGTTTTGCGGCGTCTTGACGGCTGTCGGAGAAAACCACCAGTTTCCGCCCGCTGGGATTCTCGGAACCGACCTCGCGGAGCAAAACATCCGAAAGTACCTGCGCCAACTTTTGGAAGCCGGTCCTCTGCGTCCTGACCGGCGAGCCAATGTCCCGCCTCGCCCAATTTGTGTCGCATCTTGGACAACGGGACGGATATGCGCGTCCAGCGCTGGCCGCAAGCCCTTGTGGCGGGGAATCAAGAATGTCTCCGCTAGGCCCGTGCATCTGCGGGACACGATACAAGAAACCTCGCCGCGCCTGCGCGTTTCCGCCGAGCCCGACCCTGCCCTCTGCGGGAACGAAAAACGCCCCTTGCCACTGCCGCTGCACACCGTCTTGAGACCACTGTTGAGTGGCCGGCTGCACCCCGTTTTCAGCAGGCCAGAATACGGCGTACCGGGCGTAATCGCGATCAAGCGAGGCCATGTCCGGCGATGCTTCCAAGTCTGGATGGTCCGGACTCAAGTACCACTCGTTAGGATTGACACCAGGCCTCCGGTAGCCTCCCAGAAAAACCTCTCCGCAGGCTTCACAATAAAGCAACTCAACTACTCTTGATCCGCACTGACAGGTGAGCGCCGGTGTGTAATGCAGCTGTCCGACGGGGCAAGGAGATGTCCGACCTGGAGCACTACTGCATTGCGGGTCGGAACAAACCCACAATCCTTGGAGGTTCCTAAAGAGCAAATGTGCACGTACCGGCAATAGTGCGGTGTCCTGAGGGCTGCGGGCATCGCACACAGCCCCAACCAGCCCGCCCACAGCCGCTTCCCGCTCAACTGGAGGGAGCGCCGGGAAGAGTTGATCGCCGATATCCGTTGGAAAACGTGGCTGAGGAGTAGCCCCCTGCCCACCGCTCATGCAGGCGAGCCGCAGTCCATCTGCCGCCTGAATATGTTCGAGGCTCGTGTAGATAACTTGTTCCGCCGAAGCGCTGGCGGAGACCGGCGGTGCGCCAACCGCAGCATGGAAGGTCTGCGCGGCAGCAGCGAGCGATGGTGCGGGTGAAGCGCGCAGACTTTGTCCCAAATCACGCAAAGCTGCAGCGTGAGATCCCAGCGTTTGCACGGACGCCGGATTTGGGGTCACGGTGTTGCCACCAATGATTTGAAAGTGGCTGCGGTCGCGCCCAAAGAAAGCCTCCAGGTAATCAAGGCCAGAGGCGTCGCTGGTCAACGAAGCGCTGGATGCGAGGATGCGCAGCTGGCTCGAATTTGGCGGCAAGCCTAGACGGTCAAGCAGCACGCGAATCAGATAGCCTACCTCTGTCCCCGGAGTTCCCCTGTAGGTGTGAAGCTCATCCACCACCAGGTGGAATATGCGTGAGTGATCTGCCTCCAGCCACTGCCGCGTAAGGTCGAAAATCGGCATCTCCATGCTTCGCATGAGCATGATATTCATCATGGAATAGTTGGTGATGAGGATATCCGGCGGGGAATCTTGCATGTCCCAGCGCGACCACATCTCACCGCCATCCATCCGCGGAAAGAAGCGCGCTGCGGATGATCCTGCCACCTGCTGCGCCTCCTGTTCCATGAGGCGGAGTTCCTCCCTAAGCTTGCCGGTCTTCGCAGAGTTCCGCTGGCCGGACACAGGCGTGCGTCCGGTGTACCGGCCGAAGTAGAAGCGATTGCCGGCACGTCTTGTCTGCAGCCAGCTCCGGGCGTTGTCGCTGTCCAATGCCGTCCGCATCCGCCCGAGCTGGTCTTCAACCAGCGCGTTGAGCGGATAGAGGATGAGCGCACGCATAGCTGCCGGACGGACCGGCGTGTTTTCGTGACTCCGTTGCGGAATACGCGGCAGCCACTTGTTTGAGGTCTGGTTCTGGTGATGATTCCACCAGTCCCATCGCGCGTCACGCTGGCCTGGTTGTCCCCACGATGCTGACTCGCGAATAAGCGCAGCAATCACAGGCAAAAGAAAGCACTCAGTTTTTCCGGAACCGGTGCCTGTGGTCACAATAACGTCATTTCCATTGACGACCGATTCAGCGAACACCTGCTCCTGATGCACATACGGAAGCCGGCTGGGCGGAAATAACTCCAAGGACACAAAGTCAGCCAGGTCGGCGATCTCCGCCTGACTCCAAGAACTCCCGAGCAGAGCTTGGGCAATTCCCTGGAACGTCTGGTTGCTGGATTGGTAAGCAGGAATCGGCTCAATCAGTGGCTGGCGGAAAAGACGCCCGTCAACATTCAACAAAACGCGGCGCTCAGCGACAAGATCCGGGTAGCGCAAATCGAACGGGCTGTCCAAATAGCGCAGATACATCTCCCGCAAGTCGTCAAAAAGCACAAGAGGATTACTCATAGCAAATCCTGTCTCAGGACCTCAGCGGTCATGCCTGCTACTTCTTCAGGAATATCGCGGTATGTCAACATCCGCCGGCCGTGGACAAGGCTGAGCGCGGGAGGAAAGCCGGAGCAGAGAATCAACCCCCGCTCGGTTAGCAACGGCGGCCGTAAGATAGCCGGCAGAGTGAGGCGCCGCTCTTGTCGGTCATATCGCAACACACGCCGCTGCCGATAGGACAGAATCCGGTATTTTCCAATCGCACCCGGCAGCTTTATCGTTTCCCGGCCTTCCCGCAGGAAATACTGCGGCATTTGAAATCGGGTGAAACAGAACAGCCCTTGTGCATCAGGCATATTCGCTTCCCGGAGTGTAATCGTGCGCCACTTCATCACTTTCCGTTCAATGATGAATTGCCGAACGTCCCAATCCTTGCCTCCTGCGGGCAACGGTTCGTGACGCCAACCTTTAATAGTGTCAACCGGCGGAAGACGGGAAAGCAGAGCCGTAGGCGCGTCGCTCTGGCAGAGAAGGCCTTCGCGTCGTGCGAGTTCCATCAGGCGTTCCGCATCTGGCGCGTGCATACGGATAATATCCGGGCAATCTGTGTCCGATGCGCACTCAAAAGACAGTTCGTCCGCTGCCCGCTCAACTCTCTCCATGAGCTTGGGTGTGCGTGCACCGCACAGTACGCCGGTAACCTTGTTGCCATGCGGGGAGAGCGCCAATACCGGGGGAACTACGTGCCAGCCGTCCTCACATTCAGCGGCGTCAAATTCAACATGACCAAGCCGCTCCAGGTTGAAACGGACTCGTTGATGGAGCGGAAGCGACGTATCTTGTTCTTCTTCATCGGTGGCATTCGCGAGGTCCAGCGTTTCAACCGCTCCCCGGAACTGCGGCCAAGACCCTAGCTTGCGTGCAGAGAGCCACACGAGAAGCTCGTTCGGTGTCATCGCGCCGCCCTCCAAATACTCCGCGCCGCCTTCTTATAAGCGCTCCAGCGGGCCATCGAATCGGGAGATCCATTTTCAATTCGCAAGCCCTTTCGTGACGCATCGAGGATCGCATTGCTCCACCCAAGCGCACGCTTTGTGCGAGGCTGGGGAAGCGCGACAGGCGCTTCCGAGAACTGGAGAATGCGCGCAGTTTTCTTGTTGCATCCGAGCGGCTGGGCAGGCAGTGCCCATACGACATCAAACGGAACGAACCCTTTCCAGAGAGAAACGCTTCGATGCGAACAGCGGAAGACTTGGCCAGGTTCAGCGCCGAGGAGAAGTGGATTTGACATAGGGACTGTAAAGGCCCGTCTGCTCACAGCCTCAGGTGTCAGTTGAACCAACGGGCCACAGATATCAGCTTGAGCGAAGTGGTAGGCCGGCCATTCCTGCCAGGAATCAGGTGGTTCCTCGATCGAATAGGAGCGCGAACAGGACAGACCCTCGCAATAAACGGAATGTTGCCCGGACAGGTCGTAGCCGTCTACTATGACGAAGCCTTCTGCTGTACGTTGGGCTTCTTCGCCGTCAATCAGGATTTTTACGGCTGCATCCGGCTCACCAAGCAACTTTATCCGTGGCGGGTAACCCGCCAGCCAAACCGAGTTGCGCAAGCATATGCCGCCTTCAAAGTCGATTTCAATATCGGGCGCTGGCTTCAGGGCGTAGAACGGGTCGCTCCCCAAATTCAAAGGTATTGCTTTCGTCGGCGATACGCCCCGGAGTCCAACCCAGCCTGACGGTATCCCATGTGATTCGTCCAGTGTCGTATATCCTTCGCATCCCGCCTCTGCGAGAATCACTTCGACTTGCTGAAGCAACTCGCTCCTGCACAGCACGACGTGGGAGCGGCCCAAGGCCAGCCGGTTCGTGGAAACGAAGCCGCTGGCGCGCTGGTGACTCGCGAGGACATAGAGGTCACGTCCGGTCAAAAGCCAACGTACACTGCGTTTATCTGTCAGCGTCCCTCTTAGTTCAACTCCCTGCCGCAAATGGACGCCCAGGTTCTCAAGCTGGAGGTCTTGATACCAATCCTCCTGCGCCATGAGGAGCAAAGGCCTTCCGCCAAACTTCACCGCCACTTCATTGTCCAGTTCGGAAGTGCGCTCGGGCAACAGTCCGATCGCACAAAAGCCAAATCTGTCAAACGTAGTGCGGATGCGAATTTCGAGGGGCACTTGGGCTGGGGCTGCACGCTGCGACACTTGATTCACAGGCCGCGTGATCGCCTGCCGTGGCGGTTTTTGCGGCGGCGGCCGGTACCGTTGTGGTGTCCTCTCGGCACCAGCTTCAATCAACTCGTTGCCGACAGATTGACCGGCTTCGGCAAACGCCGTCTCTGTAACCGCAGGCTCTCCCTGCAGGCCGTCGCCGGGTGTAGAGGTTGCGACAGCCACCGGTGAATAGGCGCCAGTGATACCGGCAACAACGATTTCCTCTGCTGCGGGTTGCTCATCTTCTCCAGATACTTCGATCGGTGGCAGAAACGCCGGGGCTGCTTTTGTGCAAGGCAACCCTTCGCTTGGACCGGTCTCTATGTCTGCAATAGTCTTAGTGGTTCCATCGACCCCGCCGGAGGGCTGTGCTTCAGCTCTCGGAGATTGGGGGCAGGCGTCTGCCTGAACTACCTCTGCTTGCGCTTTTTCGGGGTCCGTTTCTATGTCCCGGGCAGACTCCTCGTCTCTCTCTTCGAAAGGTGAACATTCAGGTAATCGCTCTGCGTCAGGTACCGCCGCGTTAATTTCGTCCGTAACGATATCAGCTGCGGCCGGACGGTGCCCCGGACTATTTTCGTCAACGCCCGTCCTCGTGCGTCGCCAGAAAAGCCAGAAGAGAAGCCCCAATGGCACCGCGATCAAAACTATTGTGGGAGTTTTCACCAACCCTGCCCTTCGTCACACCAGAGATAGAGGTCCCCTCTCGTTCGGAGCAAATCCGCAACCAACCAAATGAACGCAACTTTCTCGCTGAAATTGGACAACGAAGCCTCTTGGTGCCATTGGGATGGGACCAGCATATTGTGCGCTCGAATTCCACCTTTGCCAATCGCGCAGTTTGGAAAGCCGCCACGCCCGTCCACGGCGTAGGTGGCCGGATCGCCGATCCGGGTCGAAAACGTCTTTCAGCCGAAACTTGCCGGAGTGCCGACGGGCTTCGCTGACGTGAACCTTCTCCCGCGACCGCGATCTTGACCCCTACCTCTGTCGCACCTAAACTGTTGTCCAGCCACTGATCGAGTGACAGCGATATGGCATGTCGCGGGCCACAGAGTAATGTGGCGACTGGAATATAGTGATCGTCCAGCAGGGACGGCCCCTGAAAATGATCACCCTGTCACGTCAGTGTCTCAAACTTGAAGATCTAAGGAGACACGATGAAAACAATGAAGTTGATTGATCCCTCTAGCGGCATGATGGAGTGCAGGGAATGTGGATCGGTTCACTGGGCCTCGGTAAAGCCGAATTCGAATGGCCGATTCTATCGAGGCTCTTGGCAGTGTTCGAATTCTTCCTGTCCTACGAACGAACGGATTTGGAATGAGCGGACCTGCCGATATGTGAAGGCCGGCTACCGTTCCCGGTAATCCGTTTTGAGCCACTACGCCCCGGCTATGTGCCGGGGCGTTTTATGGTTTGCATCAACGCATTTGGCAATGTAAACAGGCGCACCGTAAAAGCAATGACAGCGTATTTTCTGCAAGAACCGCAACCGTCAATGCTCGCAGCGGGTCGGCCACAGCAGTTCTTGGAGCGTGAGCGCAGGCGCTGATCCGGAAGCCAGGTGGGGTTCCTGCGTGGGGGCGTCTGACGGGGCGACCGAGCCCTCCCACACCCAACCGCATGTGCAAGGCTCAGCCTCTGAGAGTTGCTCCTTCCAAACTTCTTTCCCGCACTGCGGGCATGTCTGGGTCCAAATCGAAAAGCCATCGCGCGGTTGAGCGAGCAGCGGACGACGTACAACTCGACGCGGTCGAGCTTGGGGATAGCGTTTGCTTTCCTCCTCTTGCTCCTTCTGGCTGCGTGCCTTCTCAATCTTCGCCCAGTACGATGCTGATGCGCAATCAGGTCTTCTTCCTCTTCTCACGAGTGCCTCCTATAACAGTTTGCCATCGGGAGTGGCTGGGCCAAAGCAGAGGTCGTGAGACAACGCCGTGGTTGTTTCGGCGGCCAGCACCTTCGGGAAACGCTCAAGACCGCCGCCGCGGCCCAGGCTCTCGCCGTCTCCGGACAATCCTGGGTACACCCACACCATAGTTATTTAGATCCGGTCTGTCTTTCGACGGCAGGCCGTTTTTCGAGGAATCAGCACATGAGCGTTACATCTATATCTGTATCGAAAATGCGGACCATGTCCGTTGCCGAACGCAACCAACTGATCTTAATGCTGGCGAGCTATATCCGGCGGCGGCGTCAAGCGATGGCGATGTCTGTGGAGCGCGCCGCCGAGTTGACCGGCATAAAAACGTCCGATTGGTGTGTCTTGGAAGCCGGCTGGGTTCCGGAAGACGAATCGAAGCTGTTGCAAGCGGTCGCCAGTACCTTGGAGATCGGCTACTTGCAGCTGTCGTTTATCGCTGAGGCCAGTCGATATAACCAAGAATTCCTGTTGAGCAGCCCGCAGCCCCGGGCCAGCTAAGGCTGGGCTCCGCCCAAGTTTTCCTTGGCTGGGCTCCGGCGCTCAGGTTCGAGTCGGCCCCAGCTCCAGTTATCGCTTGTAACACCATGCTTATTGCGTCATTTCGACGCGCTCTGTGACTCCGATCACTGTAGTCTCCGTGAAGATCCGCTTACACTCGCGACCATGATTGACAGGCTCGAGTTAACGGTGCCCGAGGGCACGCCCAAGGTCACCGGCTTCTGGGAAACGGCCAGGTCCAAGCCCGAAAAGATAGGCTCACCGTATGCGTACACGATCAACGCCAGGAAAGACTTGGCCCTCACTATTCACTGTGGCCATCGCGTGCCGACTCCGAGCTCTAGGCGGCACTACAAGCTCGACTTCACAGATACTCATCTTCTGTCTGCGCACGACATTGTCTGGAAGATCTGCTCCGTATTCCAGATCAGCCCTGAGCAGACGTTGACGCTGAAAGTAGCTCGGATCGATTTCACCGCCGATACTTCCGGGACTCCAGTCCAGTGGTTCAGAGAACATTGCCGGGTGCTGAAGAAACGCGGCTCCAAGGATTACGAGTCCATGGAAACCGAAACGAAAATGGGCATCACCACGATCACCTTCGGGAAAAGCCCGGATTTGTACCGGATCTACAACCGTATTGCCGAGAAACGAGAACGCAAGGAAGAGGTCCTTTACCCAGGTATGCACACAGGGGCTCCCGTGCCCGTTATCACGCGGATTGAACGGGAGTGCAGGGGAAGAAAGATCCCCGCTGAAGTTCACACGCTGAGCCGACTCTTTGACAATGCTGAAGACTTCGACCCTTTTCAAAACCTTGTTCTGACCCCTGGAGGTAGGTCATCAGCAACTGACGACTGGGACCCGAAGCGGTGGTTAATGAATCTCGGATTAGCTTATGCGGTACAGCAGCTTGGTGAAGCTGCCGTTCGAAGCCGATTGAACCGGGATCGCAATGCGCATCGGTTCTTTCCGAAATACACGGAACTGTTGAAGACGGGCCTGCCGGGTCCGACGCGCGAACACCTCCGCAATTCATATCGGAACTCCACCGTCCTACAACTGAATCAGCCGCGCCCCGGTCCAGACGGAGAGTTGGTCTACCCCGCTGACGGTCTTGTTTGGACACTGTAACACCATGCTAATGACGTCATTTTGACGCGGTGTTGTCCCTCACGAGCACTCTCGCGCATTCGCATAGTGGTGGGATGACTTCTTTTGTCTTGGCTTTACGTTGAAAGATCTCTGTTGTAGGCGCGGGCTCTGCGTCCTTTCCGGGTGCGGTAGCCCATAGCATTCACATTGAACGATGATTTGTTAGATTTGCAAGAAGGATATCGCATGAGACTAGATGAAGAGGACGAAAGAGCCAGGGAATTGACTCTAAAGATCCGCCACACACGCGAGCTGATCCGGGCAGGAACTCGTCCGGATCCATCAATCGGGGACATTCTGTACGTGCCTGAAGATGACCGGAATCTTGGTGGCATAGCCACAGTGCAATCGATCTCCGGTGAGAGTATCTCGGTTTATCAACGCCCTGATGTGAAATATAACCCTGTTCAGTTGATGAAAAGTCAGCGCCGTCTTGAAGCAAAATACCGCTATCATTGGTCTGGTCCTAAGACCTAGACCGCCTTGCCCTGCCATGTGCGCGGGGTGATGCGTAAGCATCCGCCGCGTCGCTGCCAGCCGCGACGATTGACCTCCCTCCTCAGTGCGCACAGGTAGGTCTAATGGGGGCTCGACCTCGGAATTGTACCTGGTCGGGCTCGGAAAGTTGCTGGGCTTGCTCGTGGACCTGGGTGGAAGCGCAGATATGTAGCACATGTCAGCTGCCACTGTCAGGTACGCGTGGCTCGCGTTTCTTTTGTTCTGCCGCTTAATGTTTGTACCGGTACCCAGGCGTTTCGCTGAGCTGCCGGCGACAACCCTTTAAAAATCCATCCGTCGGGCTCTATTCTGTTGTTGGGTGTCCGCCGCGTTTAGCACGACGGCTCCCGGCTTCAGTTGCCACGCCCAACCTGGAATCTCGAGAGCACCCTACCGGCTTCCCAACTCGACAGCGACCTAACCGACTAAACAACTTCAAATTCAACGTGAACGGGCTTATCATGTGGCCAGTCAACACAACTACGGAAAAAGCTGATCGCGGCGGGACTGCGCTCGTTGGCCACCCAGTGGCCACGTTCCGATCTGTTCGAGGGCCCATGGACACGAAGATTGAAGGTAGCATTTCGGAATCCAGCAATGCATGCAAGGGCTGTCAGTACATCTACGCACCGGCAGGTGCAGCCGAGGAATACGCGCCGCTGGCCGCCAACCCTTATCGAGGATGTGGGCATGGTTGCGCCTATTGCTATGCTCCCGGGGTGCTGAAGATGAAGCGCACCGAATTCGATGCTGGCGCGCTGCCGCGACCTGAATACATTACGCTGCTCACCAAGGACGCAAAGAAATACCAGAAAGCAGGCATCACAGACCAAGTGCTGCTCAGCTTTACCACAGACCCGTACCACCCCGGCGATACGTCATTAACGCGACAGGCGATCGAAGTAATACAGGCTCATGGTCTCGGCGTATGCACACTTACAAAAGGTGGCACGCGATCAGTGCGCGACCTGAATCTTTTCCGTCCTGCCCGTGACGCGTTCGCCTCAACTCTGACCAGTCTGGACGACGCCTTTTCATTGAAGTGGGAGCGTGGCGCTGCCCTTCCGGGTAATCGCCTTGCCGCACTGCGCAAATTTCATAATGCGGGCATCTTTACCTGGGTCAGCCTGGAGCCCACCATTGACATTGACAGCAGCCTAAACATCGTGCGAGAGACCCACGACTTTGTCGACCTCTACAAGATCGGCAAGGCAAACTACATGGCGGCGATTACCAAGACAACTGATTGGCGAGGATACATATTGCGGATGGTTGATATCTGCACGCGCCTTGGTGTCGCGCATTACATCAAAGAGGGCCTGCAGGAGTTCCTTCCGCCTGGGTATCACAACCCAATGCGCGTGATTCAGTGCCATCCGGGAACCGCGAAGGCCATTCCGGTTGCTTCGGAAACCGTTCCGGAAGTTACCAGCACAGCTCTGGAGACGAAAGCGCCTCCCAAGGAGTTACTGGAGGCGTTTACGTTGTCGTCAGCCGAGCTTGGCACTTTAATTAAGAAGTCGACCGCATATATAACCAAGCGCTTCGGAAGTGCCCTCGCCTATCAGGCTCAGGCGAAGGGTGAACTCACCAAGGCTCAGCACGAATTCAAACGGAATGTCGCCTTCTACTACGAGGCGAAGCGGCGGCTTTTAAATCCCGGCTACCGCACAGACGTTGACGGCGGGAAGGACAGAACCCCCGATGAGAACCAAAAGAACTTCGGTGCTCCCGATTGGGCCAGTTTCATTAAGAAATGTGCGACTTACAGCCTACAGCATGCCGACCGCCTGCTGAAAGTATTCTGCGAGGCCAACGGTCTCCCCAGTTGCAGCGGTAGCGAGCTTGACGATGCTGAATCAGCAGCTCCGAAACGCCGCCGGCTTATTGAGGACCAGTCGGTGCAACGACGCTACAAGATCATTGCAACTACCGCGATCGAAATCGCCAGTCGAAATCCCGAAGGTGAAATCGAAAAGCTGATCCTCGCAGCAGCGGAGCGTGCCCCCGGCCCGCCGCTGCCGTTTCCGTCCGAAATTCATGCTGAGATTCTGAGTTTTGTGAGACGGGTATTGTCGTCGGCGACGGACAGCGATCTCCGGGATGAGGCAATGAGTCTGGTTGACAAGTTGCATTGGTACGAGCCCCTTTCTACCGCTGTTGAGGATCTAGTCGTGGCTCAAGCTATAAGTGCCACAATTCCCGACGCATAACTAAGGCAGACCCTGCAAGCTGCCGATCAAACTTCACCTCTGAACATGTTCAGAGGTGAAATACAGGTAAACCGGGCTTCTTTGACCTGGCATATACGCGTGAGGTCGACGTAGGGTTCAGCACTCCCTGACCGCTGCCTTCCAGATCAATATGGCCAATGTTGACTGGCCAGTCCTACGTTCGTAGCTATTTCTATGCAAATACGGAAGATAATGGCGCACAAAAACAATGGCTGTAAAGTCGGGATTTGTGAAGGTAACTACTATACTAATCAGGTCTGAGAGAGAAACTAAAGCTTTTCAACTCCCACACCGCCCGGCAACACCCTCTCGGGAACATCCGCGGTTCTTAGCTTCTTCACCGTTCATCCCTGTCAAAGAAAGGATTCCAATGACACCCACATCTCCTCCGACAACCCCGCCCGCCCGGCTGTATACAACCCAAGAAGTCGCCGAGCGCCTCAAGGTTTCCGCCAGATGGATCCGCGATCATGCCACCCGCCGCGCACCGAAATTGCCTGTCGTGAAGTTCGGCAAACTTCTGCGCTTCCGCCCCGCCGACATCGATCGTTTCATCAACAGCCAGCGCGACGATCACCGTGGAAAAGGGCGGCGTAATTAGCCGCCGACCACGCAGCACTGATACCGAGCCCAAAATACAAGAAAACCCAATCCTTACCTCAACCCCTATCCCTACGAACAGCGGTTCGTAACCGTATGGTGCCGCTGTTCACGCAGGCATAAAACAACACCTTCCTTCAGGAGAGTTGATGCAGTTCAACTTTAGAATCACGCCCCGTAACGCTGGCTCCATACTTCTCGCGAAGTACTGTCCCCGCTGTTTTTGGATTCTGTCTGGAATGGCATTCCACCCCCCATTCAATAACTTCGGAGGAGCTATCTTTCACGATTGCCAGGACATGCAGGAAGCAGTCGTCGGTTATTTGCTAGAGAAGAACGGCTGCTTGCCCAAAGAGTTTGCACCGTTCTCCGATTGCAAAGCTCGCGTGGACTTCCCCAAGGACTGGAGGAAGTTCGGGTGCAAACACAAAAGCGGGATCTATCTTTATGGCGAGATGGACGATCTCTTGAAGCGCGCCGACGAAACGCTGCTTGTTGTTGATCACAAGACGGCACATCCAAAGGGAGATAAAGATCCGTTTCGAAGCCAATATGAAATCCAGACGATTGGTTACGCCCACATTACTGAGGAAATTAACCTTGGTCACGTTTCTAGTGCTGCTCTTTTCTACTGGGATGTGCAACATACAGAAGTCGTGGCAAATCCGGGCAAGTTCTATCACGATGGCAGGCTCGTCGCGCCATTCGCTCCCAGTGTGCATGAGGTCGAGGTCGATTATTCCAGGCTCGACCAAGTATTGAAGGAGGTGAAGAAGGTGTGGATGTCTAAAACACCCCCTGAGGGCCGGGAGGGATGCACGGATTGCAAGCGGTTTTTCGCCTTGCTAGCGATCCAAGCGGAAATCGACGAGACTTTACGACAAGTTGACCAGAAGATGCTTGCGGCGTCCGGCAATGATCGGGCGATGCTTCGTTACGTACACCAGCGGAGCTTCCACCAGAAGTGGTCCCGCATTGAGGCATTGCGGGCAGCTCACACGGGCACCCTGCTGTTCGAGAAAGATGGGATGGCCGCCAACTGGGAGAACTTCCCTGCTGAGAATTCAAGAGGTGACTAGAGATGGCTATCGAATTCAACTATTACGGAACACAGTGGCGGGCCGACACCGCAGCGGAAGCGATTGCCCTGCGAGACCGAGTTGTTAGAACCTATTGCATCTTTGAAGATATGCGCGAGCAGGCCGCGTTTTGGACCGCCGACAAGTTCTTCGACGTGGTCAACGGCGTCAAACACATGGAACGGCAACTGCTGCTGATCATCGACAAGAAACCGATGATTACGAGCAAAGAGCTTGTACGTGAACTCGGGGTAGGCTCCGAAGTGGAGCTTGCTGACATCGTGAGCCGCCTGGCGAAACAGGTCAAGGAATGGGGCATTGAGCTGAAGCAGTTGCTCGTGATCTTTGTCGAGGGGACCGGGAAAGCAAAAACGCGTCGCTTCCTTCTGGCTGATTTCTTCCAGGGTGTCGCTGAGGATCATAACTGGCCGGATGCTTGGAAGCAACGCTACCAGGAGCAGGAAAGACAGATGTCCTCTGCCCCTAAACGCAGCCGCAAGCGATAGAACCCGCGTTTTGCCAATGCCACGTGCCAAGTGTTGCGCAAGATCTTCCCCAATGCCGAAGCCCCCTTCCACCGGTGTCTCGGTGACGCAACCGACGCCCGAAGAGCCCGTACAGATGATGACCTTACGGCTCGGACTGGAACCGGACAACGGGAACTTGTTATTCCTGAGCGACGTAGACCAACCCTCGTTCTGTTCATCAACTCGTAGCGACAAACCACCGCTATCTCACCACCTTGATCCAACCATCACCCCAACAGCACGGCTGATCGCTCTGAACCGCGACCAGCTTCCCGTCAAATCGCCCACCGGAGGTTAGAACATGACGACCGATACGCCCCGCCCTGCTAAATACCAGCTTCTCGAAAACCTTCTGGCTCATCGCGGCCTGCGCTTCCAAGGTACCTACACGATGCGCGACGTGGCCGCGATCTTCAATGTGACAATCAGGTCAATACAGGAAAGAGTAAAGCGCCAGGAGCTCAACTGCCGGAACCTGCCCGGACGAGCGAAGTTTCTGTCGATGGATTTGGAGGAGTTTCTTAACAACAGTTCCCGCCCGCGGCTGAAGACGACGTAGATCATCCGTATATCTCGCCATTTCCCGCCATTCTCCGCATCCACTCGTAACCCCTCATCACTCTTCCAACTTCTTCGCTTTTATCTGCGATAAGTCCCTTCCTCCAACGATTACAACTAGGAGAAAAACAGAGATATGTCCGCGCAATCCGTCGCCGTTGGTACACAAAGTGCAGCGGCACTTCCATTGTCTTCAGTTCCCTTCGCAGATAAGCCGCCTCGGCTCGATAGCATTGGCGACTTACTGCATACCATTTCCAGTTCGGCCACTCGTCCAGACAGCATGCTTATGACAACGGCTCGCCATTTGGCTGCATTTGCTGGGGAACCCCTCGAGAAGCTGCCGATCGAAACCTTGATCGATATCGGCCCTGAGTTCTCTTTGTATCTCGCCCAGCATCGCTACGCCGAAAACTCCATTCGCACATACCGCCGTTACGCCCAGTTGTTGCTGCGGACTGCGCGGGAGCTTGGCTGGCAACCAGACTCTCAGCCAATTAACGATTGCTGGAAACCAGTACTCGACGCCCTGGCGACAGTTCCGGACGCTACGAAAGGAGTGGTGTGTTATGCGGTTCGTCAACGCATCTCGCCGGCCGAGTTTTCGGATGCACATCTTGCCGCTTGGGGAGAGTGGATGAAGCGGCGTGGCCGCAAACACATTACGGCGCGGAAACTGAAGTCTCGGTTCCGCAAAGTAGTCGTTGACAGCGGACTGGAGCATCTTCTGCCGCGTCTGAACTGCCGGCCTCATGGTGCTGACTACAAGATCAACACAGATGACATGCCTGAGCCGCTGAGAACGCAGGTCAGGTCTCTTCTGAAGTGGAAGACTGACCGTTATTCGAAGGGGCGGCCGCAACATGGGCGCCTGCGCCCTGTTAGTGCCGTGCAACTGGAGAATTGGATCGGTCGTCTGTTCGGATTTGTCCGAAACGTTGCTCAAAGAACCGACATCAGCAGCCTTACATATCTTCTCACTGAAGACATTGTGACTTCATTCGTTGAGTGGGCGATCAACGTCCGGAACCTCTCAAGAACCTCGTTGATGAAGTTGTCGTTGATTTACGCTGCCGTCCGTCACCACCCCGACTACAAGAACATGGATTGGCAGTGGTTCCACGAACTCTTCTCAACGTTGCCCGATGATCCGGAATCGGCTCGTCTCGAAAGAAAGACCAGCAAGATGTTGCCTTATGATGTGGTCGTTTCAATACCAGATCGCATTCAAGCGGAAATCTCGAAGAAGTCTTTGACGGATGAACAACGAGCGTGGCTGGCTCATGATGCTCTGTCGGTTCGTTGGCTCACTGTTCTTCCCTGGCGGCAGCGGAACATCCGCGAATGTCGCCTCGGGGATCCGCAGACAGCCAATCTGTTTGTGGCGGAGCTTCCGACAGGCCAGCACGTCGCACGACCGAAATGGGTGGAAGACGCATTGGTCAAAGATCCCAAGGCCCAGTTCTGGCAGTTTTACTTCCGCGAGAGCGAAACCAAGACTGGCCAACAGGTACGTGCGATCGTGCCTCGGTGTCTCATTAATCAACTGGAAGAGTACTTGAGCACTTATCGTGCTGCGCTGGTTGGTAAAGACGATCCGGGGACATTGTTCTTGAATCGCTGGGGTGGACGTCTTACGCCCCAACAGGCAACCGAGCTCATATCGCAGCTCGTTCTGAAGTACGGAGGCCGAAGAGTCACACCACACTTATTCCGCAGCATCTTCGCTTACAAATGGCTCGAGGTTTTTCCTGATGACTTCTTAACTTTAAGCAAGATCCTATGGCATCGCGACATTAATACAACGCTGAGGATCTATGGCGGCAACTTCGACGAGTCGAATGGCGCCCGCCGCATCGACGAGTGGCTTGGGGCATAAGTACCTAAGCGTTGAGTTCACGCCTGCCGCGATAGTCTAACTTCAGCGCACCAATCGGTCAGACGCGTTCTGCAGGCCGATTAGAGGCGACGTCATTTTGATAGACCTGCGGTAGCTCGCCACAAAGCATTCAAAGGCCGGATGGAATCCATCCGCCCACCATCAACCGTGATCGCTTTGGAGCCAGAGCTAATTCCTTTAGTGTAGATAGTAGAGCTCATTGCGAACGCAAAGAGCCGAGTTCCGGGACAGGCCGCCGGAAGTGACGGCCTCACAACCATACCTTTGTAGGAGCACACGTGAGTAAGAAGCAGCTGAACGATGATACTGAGACTCGCAGGTCACAGATTCTGCGTTTAGAAGATGGCGCGAAGCACTTGGGTCTTCGTATCCGTAAAGTACGCAAATGGTGTCGTGAAGGCATGCGGATTGCCTTCGTCCGCCGCGGGACCATGGAACTGATGATCATCGACCGTGGCGTTCCTTCTACGCCGCCTGCACCGAAGCCTCGGAAGGTTACCGGCAACATGGCGACCAACGTTCCGCCGGAAGTGTGGAGTCAGGCTGCCGGCGTCGTCCACTACCCTCCCGGGCCCGCAAGCTGGCGAAGCTAGGTTCAGCGTTTGACATTCTGATTCCTGCGCATCGACAACGCGCTGCGGATCACACATTAACTCAACTTACGGAGATGTATACATGAGTATCACAAGCACAACCAGTATGAGCACTGAGATATTGTCGGCGTCCAAGGCAGCTCGTACGTTTGGGGTGAGAGTCCGCACTCTTCGAGCCTGGGCGAAATCCGGCCTATCTATGAGGCCTTTCGAGTCGGACGGCCGCTATTACGTCGAGATCGCGAAGACGAAGGTTCAGGCTCCAGTTGGCGGGGTCCTGGTCACCATCGATGCTGTTTCGACGCCAGCTGGTGAACCA
>Ga0182014_10003215_pt1 | contig 19806 bp, 25 predicted proteins | sample 612S2DmetaG_FD_120489 | JGI IMG/M metagenome (GOLD analysis project Ga0182014, IMG submission 120489) | Permafrost microbial communities from Stordalen Mire, Sweden - 612S2D metaG | ecosystem: Environmental > Terrestrial > Soil > Wetlands > Permafrost | place: Sweden: Stordalen | collected... | reverse complement strand
CTCGACCTCGGCAACCAGCGATCGACGATCGTCGATCGCTGGTTGCCGGACGAATCTTCCCCACCGAAACTGTAAAGGATGTCCCGGGACGTTTTGTAAACCATGTCGTGGGACTAGACACAAGACGGCTTGAATGGGCCACCTAGCGCTAGATTAGCGGGGTGACTCGGCAAGTACCAAGTACGCACTCTTTCCGGACTCGACAAGGCGGCATTTTGCGAACGCCCGATCGATCATTCGCAGAGTTTGCCTTTCCATTTCCTGGTCGGTTCTGTCGTTGTACCTCAGCAACCTCACTACACATCCGTAGAAGAAAACTATTGCCTTTCCGAATAGGCCCGCAGGGATTGGGAGCAGCCCTCCCAATTTTGGAGGAAAGTAGCCAACGAAAAAGATCCCGTCTGGGCGAAGCACCCGGCAGATTTCTTGCAGAACACGCTGAGGATCGGGAAAGTGACGCCACGCACCCATGCACGTAACCACGTCGAAAGAAAGCGGAGCAAATGGCAGTGCCGCCGCGTCAGCCTGGATGAGTCGAATGGTGTCAGTAGCCTGGCCCAGTCGACAGAGCGATTGAAAGGAAAAATCTAGCCCCGTAACACGGAAGCCTTGCTCCTCCAACCGAGAACTGAGAGCGCCTGTCCCGCAAGCGATGTCGAGGACGTTGATTCGATGCGGAAATTCTTCACTCATGATAGCTGTCATCGTCCGAATGTGTGACAAATGATCTGTGAACAGCAACCCATAGAAGGGAGACACCCGGTCATAGAAAACGCGCGTGGAGCGCGATGTTGCCGTAATGCCAGCCAACCTCAGCAACAGGCTCATGTTAGGCATGACTCTTCCTAACGTAATAGATGCGGACCGGGAACAGAGACACGTGGCTCACTTTTGTGTACTCGATACTCAACGAAGGCGCGAGTTTCAGGTACCTGCCTAGCGCGATTGGTCGGCAGTGAGGCGCGTAACCAGCGAACAGAAACCTCCAGACACCGTTCCACCTGCCACGGTCATATCCCAAGCAGTAGAGTTCGTTGGTGACGCGGCAAAGAAATCGCACCGGCCCTGCAACGTCGTCCAGTTCCGTGGTCATCGTTATCAGAATGGCGTGGCCATCCGGGGCCAGCACCCGTTCCATCTCGGTTACGGTGGACTCAATCTCCTCGTCATTTAGGAGATCGAACAAATAACTTGAGACGTATAGATCGAAGGTCCCGTCGGCGTACGGAAGATGCCTGCAATCGCTCCTTACGAAAAAAAGTGAGGAAGAGAGAAGATTCTTCCTTATCAGATAGTTCTTGGCGGCAGAGATCATTTGCGGCGAGAGATCTACGGCGCTGATTGTCGTTGCATTCTTGGCTTTCTTTACCAACTGGGCTAAGAAATATCCAGTCCCAACGCCCGCTTCGATAACATTGGTCGTTCTTTCCAGCACAGGGCCGCGTAGTGCCGCCCGGTTGGACCAGCGTTCGTGAAAACCCATGATCCAGTCATAAAAGGGGTACGGATTGGGAATTAGCTTCACGAATTTAAGATGTCTGCTGATCGTTTCGAATTGATGAGCGACGGCAATGGACGAACCGTACCAGACGGGAACCTGGCGGTATCCGAAGTTGCGGGAATATCGACGAATTGCTGCCCACATTTGGCTTTTGCCAAATGGGCTTCTATCTCCTGAAGGCTGCATTCTGCCTATCGCCGGCGTGAATACTGGAGTCGTAGGTCAGCATAAGGTATCGGACGGGGAACTAACTCACTTCCTCTCTCTAACACGCGCTCACGTTGATACCCCCTCTCTACAGACCTAGGGCGCGTGGCACAGCCTGTCGTAATCATCCGGACTGCGGAGGGTGCCCCGCTTAAGCTTCCGCTTGGGCGGAGTGTTTACCGGTCACGCAATCGACTTCCGATGGCAGAATCTGAACACCTGTCAACAACGCTATAATCGTGCGATGGCTGACCACGTAATCCGCATCTCGGAAGCGGACGCGCCCGCGACTTCGCGGCGCTGCTGGCTCGGGTACGCGCGGGTGCGGAAGTTGTGATCGAGAGTGGCAAGCTGCCGGCGGAGGTGATCCATGTGCCAGTTCCGCCGCGCCGTTCTATTTCCGAGTGCATCGCCCTGCTGCCCGAGGACTCGACTGCAACGATCGACGCCGACTTCGCCAAGGATGTGCAGGCAGCGGTTAAGTCATCGCGAGGCGCTCGAACCACCGGCGTGGGACTGATCCTCGACTCCAGTGCCCTAATCACAGCTACCTCACCGGTAGGCTTCCCGCCGGTGCCGGACGGCTTGGATTCGAATCGTGCCGTCGGCCTCATTGGTGAAGCGTACACGATAGTCGCCGACTCGTAGCCGCAACTCGCCGGATTCGCCTTTGAGTTCCTTAACGTCGCCTTCGCCACTCTCCGCGAAACGCTGGATCGCAGTGAAGATTCGCATTGCTGTAGGCCGGTCGATTCGCCGAACATCGGCGCGCGCACCCTCAGACCAGGCAATTTTCCTCATCTTCAGCCTTCAAATCTTTGCGCCTGCTGTTATTTGTTCTTGAGATCGTCCGGAGTGAGACCAAAATCCGCGAGAACCTCTTCGTGCGGGATCCCCTGCCCGTGTCGCTTGAACCAAGTCTTCGACTCAGCAACCGCTCGGCGCTCTTCCTGGGTTTCGGGTTCGTCGTCAATGGGGGCGTTCGCAATCGCTCGAGAGACGGGATCAAGCAGGCTTTCGAGCAGGCTGATCGCCGCCGGCACCTGGCCCGGGGCCAACCGCTCGATCAGTTCGTGGGCGTGCTCTTTGCTTGCGGCCATGCGTAGCTCCTCCCAATATTTTACACGCCCGGGCAAGAGATGCTTTTCGGCGGTGCCCCGCGATCCCCTACTGTCGCTAGAGAATCCCAATTAAGGAAACTGCTTCTCATCTCACCCACTTTCTTCTTGCCCTCGTCCCCTCAACTGCGATAATATATAAACATCAATCTTATCTTTAAGCTCATATTGCTGTTAGAACGAACCGGTCTTTGACAACCCGACCGTCGGAGCAGCTTTGCGCCGTTGCCACTGCGGAATCCGACTAGTTACGGCAAGGTCGAAGACCTTTACCGAGATCCATCCCATCGGTTTCGAAACTGAACCGCTGGCTGGCAGATACGGACATAACTTCCATGTTTTCTATATTTTGCCTGTAACTACCTTTAGAACCATAGATCTAGGAGGCAGAATTTTTTTCGATCCTTTGTTTTCTAGATTTTGAGGGAAATCGAGCGTTTTTCTTGATGGTTTTTCTGCACCAAAAAGTGTGCATAGCCACCAGGATCTCGGCCAGAGGCCTAGCCGGAGCTTCCGGCAGCGCCGCGAATGTTATGACAGTTTAGTCCTCATTTCGAACAAATATCTCCGTCTTGCGAACGATTACTGGTTCGCGGGCGAGGGCGCCCGCGCCACTCTGCTTACGCCCTGAAGTCGGATGCGCCGTTCCAGACTAGTTGCACCGCGATGGCCAGGAGCAGAAAGCCGAAGATGCGGTTGATGGCGCCGACGGCGCCGGGGCCCAGACGCTTGACCATCGGGCCTCCGAGGCACAGAAACAGGTAGACGACGAGGCCGAGGGCAACGATGGCGATCACCATGCCAAGGTAGGAGACCATGCTGTCGGCGTGGGCCGACAAGCCCATGACCACCCCGATGGATCCCGGGCCGGAGAGCATGGGCATGGCCATGGGAGTTAGCGAGATGTCCTCTTTGGTGCTGGCTTCATTGCTTTCCGCGGTGGTGATGCGGCTGTCTCCAGTCACCATGTGCCATGCGGTGTTGGCAACGATCAACCCGCCGGCAATTTTTAGGACCGGCAACGAAATGCCGAAGAAGATCAGCACGAAACGCCCGAAGAACAGGAAGGTTACCAGAATTGCGATCACGGCGACCGCAGTCTTCAGGGCTGTGTGTTTGCGCTCGGCCGGTGGGAAGTTCGCGGTCAGAGTGAAGAACAGGGGAACCGCGCCGAACGGGTTCACGATCGGAAACAAGGCCAGGAATGTAGTCACGGCCGCCGAGGGCAGGTCTCGCAGAATGTGTTGCAGCGCGTTGCCGGTGGTCATTGGAAAGGAAAGCTTACCAGCAGGATGCAATTCGGAAAAGCTGGCGCGGCAACTGCTGATCCCTCGCGCTGCTCGGGATGACAACAAGAACTAAGGCGCAATAAGTTAGCGATCGTTCTCCAGCACTTGGGCGGCGCGATTCAATGCCGCAGCCAGGACCGCAATTTGTTGCCGCGTACGAGCGAGATCGTGCTTGTCGATGGCCTCGTTAATTCCGGGGATGACCACGGCGGCGTATCCAGTGTACTGGCCGGGAGCATAGATGGCATGGCGGAACCAGGGACGATTCGGCAGTCCCTCGGGCATGAGAAGCGCGCGCTCTGCGTCGCGCAAGGCCCGGTTCATCTTGGCGGCATCGCCGGAATAGTTTTGTTGCCGGACAAGAATCTTCGCTGCGGCTTGTTCGAAGTGATGAGCCGCTCGCGAAGCCTCGGTGAAGTTCACGGTTTGGCCCACGAATTCAGCCAGCGCTCTTTTCTTTGCGGAATCGATGTAGAAAGTGATTTCTCTGGCGTATTCCTCGTAATCGTAGGGGAGCACATCGGCGTCGGCCATGCGCAAGATCGAGATGCCGAAGACACGCGCCATTTGCTGCTCGTAAGTAAAATCGGGATCGCCAAATTTCTTGAACCAGTTGAAGTTGTCAAAAGCGGAGTGATAAACGCCATAGGAACCGGTCGAACCAATGTCGGAGGAGGGCACTCCGAGGTGTTGCAGGAAGACGGTGTAGTCGGATCCGCTTCCCAAGTCACCCACGGGCACGCCAGCTTTGACCTGCGCCGCAGGCGGACGATAGTTGGTGGTCGTGGTCTCCTGAGGATTCGCCGCGTCGGACTGGCTGGTTTTTTGCCAATCCTCATAGACCGTACCTCCCTTGGGACTGGGGACAGCCTTGGTGACATCGCGCAGAAACTGTTTCAGGCTGGGCACTGAGGCCGCCCCGAATTTTGGCCCTGAGACGGCGACGTCCATATTGAAGTAGGCCGCAGCATTGGCCAGTTCACTCTCGTGCTGCTCGCCCCATTCGGTCGAACCGATTAAACCCTCTTCTTCCGCGTCCCAACTCCCGAGAATTATGGTGCGCTTCGGCCTCCAGCCGGACTTCAACAATTCACCAAGGCCGTGCACTGCCTCCAGCATCGCGGCAGTGCCGCTGTTCGGGTCGACGGCTCCGTACACCCAGGCATCGCGATGATTGCCGGCGACTACCCATTCGTCGGGAAGTTCACTGCCACGCACCCGCCCGATCACATCCCAGATTGTGCGGAACTGGTAATCCTGTTTGAGATGCAGCTTCACCTTCACCGGTCCTGGTCCGACGTGATAGGTAAATGGCAACGCGCCCTGCCAGTCGCGCGGGGAATCCGGTCCTCCGAGATGTTCAAGGATGGGCCATGCATCTCCATAGGACAGCGGCGTGGTGGGAATTTTCGGCAGCTGTGCGGATTGTTCAGGCGGCGTGCGGTTGGCATCGGGCAGCGAGGGGACGGAGGCAATGCCAGGGCTCGTGGGATCGCCAGGAAATTCGAACATGTAGCCAATGGATCCGCGTTGCACACCGGTGTCGGGGCGCCATGGGCCTTGGGGATATTTGTCTCCGCGGCGCCAGCCGTCGTCGGCGGGATCGGAATAGATGATCAGGCCAGCAGCGCCGTGCTCCTGTGCGACGAATGCCTTCACCCCGCGGAAGTTCTGGCCATAACGCACCAGCACGATCTTGCCGCGCGGATCGACTTTCATCTGTTCCAGCTTCTTGAAATCTTCCGGGGAACCATAATTGGCGTACACGGCTTCCGCCTCGACGTCGCCCGACGGTGACATTCCATTGAACGGGGTGATGACTCGCGGATCGTCGGCGAGGGGATCGCCCTCGACGTGCTCGCGGGTGGGTCCGTGCATGTGAACGTCTGCCGGAGCGGTCACGTCCACGCTGATTTCCGCGGGGTAATTCATCCAGACACGGTACTCAACGATTTCCGCGTCCAGGCCAGCGTCGCGGAATTTTTGCGCGACGTAATCGGCAGTCGCTTTGTCCTCGGGCGTGCCGGCGACATGGGGAGCCTGGGTAAGAATGCGGAGATGCTGCTCAGCGAGTTTAGGGTCGGGCACCGCGAGGAACTTGCTTTCCTGAGCAGCTTCCGCGGACGAATCGCGAAAGCCAAAGATTGCCGTGGAGGACTTGGTTCCCTGCGCCGTTTGAGTCTGGGGAAGGCTCAACAGTAACAGGCTGCAAAACAAGGTGGAGGCAGATCGAATGGCCATAGGATTTCGCTGTGAAACAGGTAAGTGTACATGATTCGCCGCAGGCGGTGATCGTCGTCGACCGCAATCGATGGGACTCCTAATTCAGAGGAGAAAAGCACCATGTTCACCAATTTCACCAACATCATCAATTGAACCAGTTGATGATATAATTGAGATTATGAAACGTGCAACCATGACCTTCCCGGACGACTTGGCCGAGGCGATGGAGAGTTATCTGGCATCTCAGGAAGCACCCCCCGCGTTAACCACCGTAGTGCAAGCTGCCTTGCGCCATTACCTGGGCGAGCGGGGGTTTCTCAGGACCCAGCGAACTTTCGAGATCACGCCTGCGCGAAAAGGAAGCGGACGCTCCGACGTGAGCCAGCACCATGACCGCTATTTGGCGGGGGCGCAGAAGTGAGATCGGCCGTGCTGGCGGACACCGGGCCGCTGTATGCGGCTGCCGATCCAGACGACGCCCACCATAAACGGGCCCGCCGGGAACTCGGAAGGCTCGCCAGCGGACGCCAAGAGGTCGTTGTCGCCTATCCGACCCTGCTTGAGGCTTACACGCTGGTTTTGTTTCGCTTGGGTGAAAGTGCGGCCCTGAACTGGCTGGAAGAGATGGGGAGCGCAGCTTTGGTAAATCCCATCGTCGAGGACTATCGCCAAGCCGTCACCAAAGTGCAGTCCTTGAAGGACCAGCCTATCACGCTGTTCGACGCGCTGGTGGCTACCCTGGCCTGCCGCCTAGGTCTGGAAGTGTGGACGTATGACCATCACTTCGACGTGATGCGTGTTCCTGTCTGGCGCTAGCGTCCCGCGCCGGCAACCGTCATCGTCAGCCGGACGATTTCCCCGCGGCCTGCGGACGGTCGCGAAGCGGTAAACTGCTGCCATGCGGGTCCAAGACGCTACTCAACGCTTCTCCTCACGAGTTGGAAACTACGTGCGCTACCGGCCTGGATATCCGACGGAAGTTCTTGAGCTTCTGAAGAACGAATGCGGCCTCACGCCCGAATCCGTGATCGCCGACATTGCCTCCGGCACTGGGATTTTCACGCGGATGCTGGTCGAGAATGGCAATCACCTATTCGGTGTCGAGCCGAATGATGAAATGCGGCAAGCTGGGGAGCAGTTGCTGCAGAGCTATTCGCGTTTCACGAGTATCGCTGGAACGGCGGAAGCGACTACCCTCCCCGACCACAGCGTAGACATGGTTACGGCGGCGCAGGCGGCGCACTGGTTTGATCGCAAGAAAGCTAGCCGCGAGTTTATCCGCATACTTAAACCCGGGGGATGGACGGTGCTCTTGTGGAACGAACGCCGTACCGATTCGACGCCGTTTCTTTGCGAATACGAAAAGCTGCTGCTCACCTATGGAACCGATTACCAGGAAGTACGGCACGAACGCACGACGGCGGAGATTGCCGGCTTCTTCGCGCCGTCCGCGTTTCGATCTCGTAGGTTAGAGATGCGCCAGGAACTTGACTATGCGGCACTCGAAGGCCGGCTCCTGTCTTCGTCGTACACGCCGCTTCCTGACCATGCAAACTACGAACCCATGCTGCGGGAGGTGCGGCGGATCTTCGATGCGCATCAGGTCGGGGATCGAGTGTCTCTTGAGTACAACACACTGGTTTATTACGGGCAGATCGAGTAAACCCCAAAGGCATAAATCTACAAAAGCATAAACCACAAAGGACACGAAGGTACACAAAGGAAATCTGGAATGGCTGACGAAAAAAGTTTTCATATGACTCTCGAGGAGTTCCGCCGGCATGGCCACGCGGTGGTGGACTGGATCGCGGATTATTACGCGCGCATCGAATCGTATCCCGTGCTGTCCCGTGCGGAGCCGGGACAAGTTCGGGCTTCGCTGCCGGCGCACCCTCCATCGAAAGGAGAATCTTTTGCGGCGATCCTGGGAGATGTCGAGACGCTGATTCTTCCTGGCGTGACTCACTGGCAATCGCCGAATTTCTTTGCCTTCTTTCCCGCCAATGGGTCGGGACCGGCGATTCTTGGGGATTTGCTTTCCTCCGGATTGAGCGTGCAGGGGATGCTTTGGGCGACCAGCCCAGCGTGCACGGAACTGGAGACGCATGTGCTTGACTGGCTGGTTGAAATGCTCGACCTGCCACGGAAATTTCTTTCTACCAGCACAGGAGGGGGCGTGATCCAGGACACGGCCTCGAGCGCGTCGTTGTGCGCATTGCTGGCGGCGCGGGAGCGCGCCACCAATTTCGCCAGCAACAAACATGGTTGCGGCGGAAAGCTAGTTGCGTACACGTCGACACAGGCGCACTCTTCCATCGAAAAAGACGTTCAGATTGCCGGGCTTGGCTTGGACCAGTTGCGACTGATTGAGGTCGACGAGAACTTCGCTATGCGCCCGGAGGCGCTCGCACGACAGATTGAGCAGGATCGACGGGCGGGTCTGGTTCCATGTTTTGCTTGCGCCACGATTGGTACGACGTCCTCGAATGCGATTGATCCGCTGCCAGAAATTGGCCGGCTCTGCCGCGAGAACAATATATGGTTCCACGTCGATGCCGCGATGTCCGGAACGGCTTCGCTGTGCCCAGAATTCCGTCATACTCATAGCGGAGTCGAACTCGCCGACAGTTATACTTTCAATCCGCACAAGTGGATGTTCACGAACTTCGACTGTAACTGCTTCTACGTGGCCGATCGCAAGGCGTTGATTCAAACCCTGAGCATTCTGCCCGAATATTTGCGGAACCAAGCAACTGAATCGGGTGCGGTGATTGATTACCGCGACTGGCAGATTCCGCTTGGCCGTAGGTTCCGCGCGCTGAAGCTCTGGTTTGTGATCCGTCATTACGGGGTTGAAGGCTTGCAGTATCACATTCGACGTCATGTTGAACTGGCGCAGAAGTTCGCAGGGTGGGTGCGGAACGATCCTCGGTTTGAACTGGCAGCGCCTGCACCTCTTAATCTCGTCTGCTTTCGTCACCGAGGCGGGGATGAAGCGAATCAGACGCTGATGGATCGCCTGAATCGAAGTGGAGATCTTTATCTGACGCATACGCGGCTGAATGATCGGCTGACCCTGCGATTCTGCGTCGGCCAGACCAACACGATGGAGCGACACGTCGAGCGGGCGTGGAGCAGGATTCAGGAAGAGTCGGCAAAATTGGAAGCAGGATCGCGGCGTGCAGGTTAGGCGGTCGATTGGCTACAGGCAAATCGGAACTCGACGCGACCCCGCTGCTGCTCATCTTCAGTTTCTTGGCTTCTCAGGCTGCGGCTGCACCGCTGGCGGTTCGGGTTTCAAGGCGCTCGTGTTCGCCGGGGCTGACGGGTTGACGCCGAAATCCCAGACGTAGGTGTTGATTCCTTCCTTGCCCAGCATCTCGACGACCGCATACTCGCCCGGCTCAAGCGCGCTCACCGGTGTGAGCTTGAGCCAGCCTCCAGTCAGCCTTTGCGAGGTGGTTAGAACCAGGTTCTGCTCCTGGCTGGCTTTGCCGAGAGGATTGATCTTTATGTCTCCGATTATTCTCTTGCCTTTTTTCGACTGGACGCGGACGATGTGAAACCGATCCAGCGGCTGTTCGGGTTGTTGTGGTTGTTGGGGCTGCGGCTGCTGCAAATTTGCGGTCGAACCCTGATCCTGATCGAGGTTGACGTAGATTGCAGGCAAAGTCGCATGCGCCTGGACGCTGGCGTGCGGGCCGTCAAGCTCGATGGTCTGCTTGCTGCTGGCGATGGGATTGATAGCGGAGCGCAGGATGTTTGCCTTCGTGTTGCGATTGACTTCGCCGGTGTTCTGCTGCAGCAGGACGAGTTGCGGCTGAGTCTGAAAGGTATCGAACAATAAGATTCCGCCATCCTCGGGCAGGCGCAGGCCGGGGGCGACCTGGGGATTTTTGGCTTCCTCGGCGCGGCGTTCGGCTTCGATTTCCTTGTCGAGTTCCACCGCTTCTGGGGCGGGAACGCCGGCGGCGCGATCTTTTTCGAATTTGTCCGTAGCTGCCCAATCCACCAGCGAGTCAGGCAACTCCTCCCACTCGTCGCGCTCCGCGCTCAGGTAACGTACGCGGTCGCCCTTGACTTCCCACTTGGTAGCGAGTTGGTAGGAACCGTCTTTCAGGATGAGGCGCTTGGCGAGTTGCTGGGCGGAGCTTGGGATCACAAGGACGAGCGCAGCCGCTACCAGAAACAGGCCGACGCGAATTCTAAAACCTGCCTTCATGATCTGTAATTTCACGATCCCCAATATTATGATGCGGGCTTGCCCCGCGTCGCTCTGCCATCAACTCGTCAGCCAGCGAAGTGCCGGGTCCTAGGTATTTTCGGACCAAGCGCTGAGCGCGCGCAATGCGCCCTTCTAAGTTCGAAATCCGCAACTCATTGCCCTCTATCCGGAACACGACTTCATCGCCGGCGCGGATTCCCATGGCCTTACGAAAGGCAGACGGAATCCGGATCTCCCCGTTCTTGGTCACTCGGATTCGGGCTTCTTTCTGCATCTCAGTCCTTCATCGGCATGCACCCATACTATCGTCCCAAAGGAGATTTCGATTAGCGATCAACCGCCGGCCTTCCGGAATTCTCACGGCGGGCGTTGGGCGGGCCCAGCCACCAGCATCGCTAGTAACTGAAAGTCAAGAAATGCAACTGCTCGGACTGCTGAAAGCGTTCGAGTCCCCAAGGCAGGGGACAAACTTAGTTGCCGATGACGAAAGCTCCTGTGACAACTTGAGCATCCCCGCCCAAGCGAAGCCTGAGCGGGGCACCCCGAAAAGTAGTTTAGAGGTTTAGGCTGGCCCAGCCCAAGATCCCTCACTTGGTTCGGGACGACAATCGCTTACAGGCACCGTTGGCGAGGAAAGTGCGATCAAGGTGGCGCATTCGTAATTTTTGCCTTCTCACTCTGGGTGGGGGAACGTACTCTTCGATGATGCCGTAGAGGTCAACGCGGCCGCGCTTCAGCAGTGGCGCCGGGGCACGGTCGTGGAGCAGATGCCAGGCTTCGCGGTAGTGCTCCCACTGGTTCTGTTTGTCGCCGGGGCAGAGGCAGATGGACTGTTTGCGCCAGGCCACAGCCCACGGGATGATGTACCAGATATCTTTAGGAATGCAGTAAATGGCGAGGTAGTCGAAGTCGGTTTGCTCGTAGCGGTGGTTGGGCCCGCTGGGGTGCACAAGGCTGGCGACGAAGTTGCCCGGCTTCAAGTTGCTGGCCTCGAAGTAAGTGGATTTCACCTGCACGCTAATGAAGCGCCCGCCCAGATCGATAACTACGTCGTATTGGGCGGTGTCGCCTAAGGGCGTGTTCAATTGGAAGCCCAGTTCGGCGGCTTTGGCCATGAAACGAAGCTCGGCCCAGTGGCCGCGCTTTTTGTGGTTGCGGATATCCATCCCAGAAGTTTTCACAATGTCCCCTGTGTCGCGAAATGTGTGTCGCTCTATAGGTGTCGCCAAATAAAAAGGCGCGGCCGCTGGGCCACGCCTTCTTTTTTATGTTCACTTAAAGTATAGCATTTCTGGCCGGGTATTCCGCCAGTTTTGCGAGATTTATATTTGGAATCGTTTCATCGGGTTGGCGGGATTTGGGCCGCTTCGGCCTCTTGACAAGATTTTAAGAAAAGCTGCCGATCGCGTGCTCTGGGCGTGAGAACTCACTTGCAAGGGAGAATGGCGGCATGAAACGCGTCACAATCGAGCCCCAAAGGGGCGAACCAGCTTAGCCCAGCGCGACAGCGCTGGGAAAAGTGGAGAAAGGGTTCGAGTCCCGGAGGGACGACCGAGCCTCACGCGCACACTGGCCCCCTGCTAATCCCCTAAACGACAAAGCTGCCGATCGCGTGCTCTGGGCGTGAGAACTCACTTGCAGGGGAGAATGGCGGCATGAAACGCGTCACAATCCAGCCCCAAAGGGGCGAACCAGCTTAGCCCAGCGCGACAGCCCTGGGAAAAGTGGAGAAAGGGTTCGAGTCCCGGAGGGACGACCGAGCCTCACCCACACACTGGCCCCCTTCCAATCCCCTAAACTACTCTTAAGGGTGCCCCGTTCAAGCTCCGCTTGGGCGGGGATGTTCAGTCGTCACAGAAACTTTCACGATTGCCAACTAAGCTTGTCCCATGCCTTGGGGACTCAAACACTTTCAACAATCCGGGCAACCGCATTTCCTCACGTTCAGCTGCTATCGACGCCGGCCAAACCTCGCGACTCCGCATCCCCGTGGATGCTTCGAATCGTCACTGGAACGCGTGCGCCAGTCCTACGGTCTGTGCGTGTACGGCCACGTCGTGATGCCCGAGCACGTACATCTGCTGGTCAACGAGCCGGAACGAGGCTGCCTATCACAAATGCTGCAGTCCCTGAAGCAGTCAGTGGCACGAACCCTCGCCTTGCGAGCCCCGGATTCGTTCTGGCAAGCGCGTTACTACGACTTCAACGTGTGGAGCGAGCGGAAGTTCGTGGAAAAGCTGAGGTACATCCATCGCAACCCCGTTGTTCGCGGATTGGTGGGGCGGCCCGAGGACTGGCTATGGAGCAGCTTCCGTCACTATCTCACCGGCGCAGACGGAGTGGTCGAGATCGAATCCCAATGGACAGCTCGGCGCCGAGAAAAACTGGGGATCATGCCGACAGCTCGCGTTCACGAAAACCCCGCCCAAGCAAAGCTTGAGCGGGGCACCCTGAAGAGTAGATTAGAAGTTTAGGTTGGGCCAGCCCCCTGCTCATGTTCCGGCATGGCCTTCGCGTATCCGAAGCCTGCCAGGTGAAACTCGATCAAGTGGACACCGAAAGCCGCGTGCTGCACATCGCCCGACTGAAGGGCGGGCTATCGACGACGCAGCCGTTACGCGGCGACGAGTTGAGGGCTATCAGCGCATGGCTGAGAGAACGCGGACGGATGAAGCCGACCGGCAAAACGTTTTTTATCAGTGAGCAACGGAAGCCGTTGCACCGCTCGACCGTCAACCTTCTATTGCGGAAATACAGCGCCGCCGCGTCCCTGCCCCTTCTCGCCCATCCTCACACGTTGCGCCACGCTTGCGGCTTCGCGCTCGCCGATCAGGGCGCGGACACCCGGCTCATTTAGGATTATCTTGGACACCGGAATATTCAGCACACCGTCAGGTACACCGCCACCAACCCGGCGCGGTTTGGAAAGCTGTGGCGCTAGAAACACGGGCGGGCCGGTGCCTACTTAGGTTGTGAATTAAGCCAGCCCGATAGCTCGTTCCGTCGTTCCGGCAATCCGTAGTTTGGAATGGTCGCGAGCATCTGCCCTATGGCCGTTGCGTCCATCCGTCCCGACCGGATAACGCCGGTGATCCATTTCAGATCCTTTTCGCCTTCCAGATAATCTTGCAGCGATTTGCGGACGTATTTTTCGTTGCTTTGCTCGGCTGTTTTGGTCGGCATCGTATTAACCCCGTCTAAGTCTATGCTATGCAAACCCACCATTCTTTAATAAATCTGTGGCAGGATACGACCAGGAAGCACGGGGCGGGGCAACAGGGAAGGAAAGCAGGATGCAGGAGCCGGACAGCATACAGGCCCTTGCGATGTTCTCAGCTTTTGAGAGCGTGCGGGTGCGTTCGTTCGAGGTGACGTTGACCGATCTTGACGGGAACAAAACCGGCTATCAGCCTCGCCGTCCGGTTGAGGAATTGCGCCGCACGATCACCAAGGCATTGCAGGCAGCGACCGAGACAAAAACAAATTACATTATCCGGCCGATTTTCACCACCCCTCAGCTTATCCAGCTTGACGACCTTGACGCGACGAAGGCCGCGGGCGTCACCCCTCATGCCTTCATGGTGCTGCAAACGTCACCGGGAAACTTTCAGGCATGGCTTGCGGTGAGCGACGGGCCAAAGGATAAAGCCGCCGCGAAAGATTTTGCCCGCAGACTTCGCAAGGGCACCGGAGCCGACCCGACCGCAAGCGGGGCAACGCGGATTAGCGGCAGCGTGAATTTTAAGAGAAAGTATGAGCCGGGATTTCCGCTTGTGGAATTGCGCCAGGTCAACGCCGGCCACGCCGTCACGACCGCCGAACTTGACGCCGCCGGCGTCGTCGCTCCGAAGGAAGAACCGCGACAGCTGCGACCGGCAGCGCATCGAGTTTCATCCGGGCGACCCACGCGGAAGAAATGGCCGAGCTATAAGTTTTGTCTCGATAACGCGCCGCTTGCTCACGGCGAGAACAAGCCCGACACCAGCCGCGCCGATTTTACATGGTGCCGGACCGCTATTGAATGGGGATGGAGCACCGAGGCGACCGCAAGCCGCTTGCTTGAATTGAGCGCCAAGGCGAAGGAAAACGGAGAGCGTTACGCAATTCTCACGGCGACCCGCGCGGCGGATTCCGTGGAGCGTCAGCCTTACCGATTAAAGCCTTCGCCCCGGCCCAGCTAGGCAAAGCGCACCAAGTCAGCCTTTTATTTACATTGCCAGATGTACTGTGAGGAATCTGCGTCCATCGTGGCAAGGCAGTTTTTGGTCATTTGAACTCTGCTAAGCAATCCGGCGGATTTCCTGAATTTGACAAAACCGGACCATCGCCTGTCTGACTCCTTGATTAGACTGACCTGTTCGACTGTAAAACCTCGCTTCTCAAAATCAGTTTTGATGGCCGCCTCGACGGTCGTTTTGTCCCCGGGGTGGATCGACTGATTTGCGAAATAAGCGCCCGCAGCCAGAGCTAAGAGGAGAACGAGCAGTGCGGCAATAAATCCGCCACGTACCATAGGCGCTCTCGGCTTCGTGTTTATCGGTGCCGCTCCGACTTGTTTACCGCATTTGGAACAGAAGTCGGAACCATTCTGAAGTTCGTTAGCGCAACCTGGACAGTACATTGGCCTCCATCCTTGGCCCGTCACACAATCTTCGCAAAGGATCACACGGCAACAGAAGGTGACCAAGGTAATTTCACCGCTGCCTAACATGACCTTGGTTACTTACAATCTCTGCTCCTGACAGACGAGAATCATCGCAGCGAACATAGACAATGTGGGCTGGGAGTGCGTTTCATGTTTCATTTACTTGCCGCCGTCGCAAACCTCGCTTTGAGAAGTCCGCGATTGAAAAAGAAGCCCGCACCAAGAGAGAAATATCACTCCGGCTCAAAAGCCCCTGCGTCTGGAATTTACGGCTGCGTTGATTGCAGCACAAAAAGAACGGTAAGCCGGGGGCATCGGTTGCCGCCGTGCCACAGCGCATGGGTGATTTTGGAACGGACAACGTGACGGTAATCACCAAACCGTCTTGAGGCTGCTCAGCCCCGCTCCGTTTGCACACCTGTTGTGCGCGGTGTAGTGTGTCTGGGGCATAATGATAAAGGAGGCCGCTCTGATGACTATTCAAATTACAAAGCCCGAAGTCGAGGCGCTTATCAATCAGCGCCTCCAAACAGGCCGGTTTAAGGACGCCGAGGATGTTGTGTTCCAGGCGCTTCAGTCTTCGCCCCCGACGACAGCGACAACGCCACAATCCGACGAGCCGCCCGCTAAAGACATTGTGGAACTCTTTGCCCCGTTGCGAGGTCTTAATCTGGATTTTGGTCGCAACCCGTCGACTGGACGCCCGGTAGACTTGTGAGCGGCTACCTTCTCGACACCAACGTCCCGTCAGAATTCAGCCGGGATCGTCCCGAGCCTCGCGTCGTGCAGTGGCTCAAAGCGCAGCCCGTGACAACCCTGTTTCTCAGCGCCGTCACGATTGGTGAAATCCGCAAGGGACTTGTCGTGCTTCCCCAAAGCCGCCGCCGTTCCGACCTTGAGACGTGGTTTCACACGGACCTGCTGGTATGGTTTCGCAACCGCATCTTGCCCGTCACACATGCCGTTGCAGATAAGTGGGGTGTTTTGGATGGTCAATGCCAATTAAGAGGAACGCCCCTCAACACGGCGGATGGCATGATTGCCGCAACCGCCATTGAACATGGCCTCACGCTCGTCACACGCAACGTAAAGGACTTTGCCGGTCTTAGCGTCGATATCTTCAATCCTTGGGAAGCGTAAAAGCCCCGCAACGACCGGGACCATGTGACCCCCGTTACGAGCGGTTGTCCCTTAAGAACTCAATCTATCTTCAACCGAAACTCTGGAACATATCGGCGCGGTCGGCGTCGATTTCCTCTGCCGATGGAGCCTGTCCGTATTTGGCGAACATGCCGCGGCCTGTTTTGAACGGAGCACCCGATGATTGGCCTTCGAGCGCGGACGCGAGATCACGTTCAAGAACCTCGCAAACATAACCTTCGGGGGAAACGCTATGCGCGTTGGCCTGGACCTTCAGGGCCGCTTCAAGCTTCTCTGGAAGTTCAACCATCATGGCTGATTTCCTTTGTCCTTGACCAATTGTAACGATTTCCGTGGCTCGGTCAAACATCAGTGACAGGCCAGCAAAAACCACCTAGCCACGCCCGTCCGTTTCTGGCATAATTACTCGTGCATCCATCCTGCACAAAATTTCAAAGACAATTTAAGGTGAGGAAGCGATGTCGGCAAAGTACATCTTTGTGACCGGGGGAGTCGTGTCTTCGCTCGGGAAGGGGCTGGCGGCGGCCTCGATTGGCTGCCTGCTGGAGAGCCGTGGGCTGAAAGTCAACCTGATGAAGTTCGATCCTTACCTCAACGTGGACCCAGGGACGATGTCGCCCTTCCAGCACGGCGAGGTTTTCGTTACCGACGACGGCGCCGAGACCGATCTCGACCTCGGCCACTACGAACGCTTTACCCACGCCAAACTTTCTCGCGATAACAATTGGACCACCGGTCGCATTTACGAGCAGATCATTGCCAAGGAGCGCCGCGGCGATTACCTCGGCAAAACCGTCCAGGTCATTCCCCACGTCACCAATGAAATCAAGGCCGCGATGAAAAAAGTCGCGCAAGATGTGGATGTAGCCATCGTCGAAATCGGCGGCACGGTGGGCGACATCGAGTCGCTGCCATTCATGGAAGCCATCCGCCAGATGCGCCAGGAACTGGGCCGCGAGCGAACGTTGTTTATGCACGTAACGCTGGTGCCCTTCATCGCGGCAGCACAGGAGCTGAAAACGAAGCCCACGCAGCACTCAGTAAAAGAGTTGTTAAGCATCGGAATCCAGCCCGACATCCTACTCTGCCGCACCGACCGCTTTCTCTCCAAGGAAATCAAATCGAAGATCGCCCTCTTCTGCAACGTAGAAGAAGAAGCGGTAATCACGGCAAAAGATGTCGCCTCGATTTACGAAGTCCCAGTAGTGTTTTCGCATGAAGGCGTAGACACGCTGGTCCTGCGCTATTTACGCATCGAAGCCAAAGACCGCGATTTAAAGAATTGGGAAGAGCTTGTGCATCGCGTCTACAACCCAAAAGCCGAAGTCACAATCGGGATCGTCGGCAAGTACGTCGAATACGAGGACAGTTATAAGTCGCTGAAGGAGGCGCTGGTGCATGGGGCTTTGGCGCACAATCTGAAGCTGAACTTGAATTGGATTGAGGCGGAAGGGCTTGAAGCCGGGGATCAAGCCAGCGAAGAGCAACTCGCGGAATATGATGGAATTCTGGTGCCTGGCGGGTTTGGCAAGCGCGGCATTGAGGGCATGCTGGTTGCGATCCGCTATGCGCGAGAGCGGAAGGTTCCATATTTCGGAATTTGTTTGGGGATGCAGACGGCGTGCATCGAGTTCGCTCGCAACGTATGCGGCCTGCCAGACGCGAATTCGAGCGAGTTCGATCCCGCGACTCCGCATCGGGTGATTTACAAGCTGCGCGAATTGCGCGGCGTGGAGGAACTCGGCGGCACCATGCGGCTGGGCGCGTGGACCTGCAAAATTGAGCTGGGAACTTTGGCCCACAGGATCTACGGGCAGTTGGAGATCAGCGAACGCCACCGGCATCGTTACGAATTCAACCGCGAGTATGAAGAAACACTAACCGCGGGCGGGCTGAGGATTTCCGGGTCAACGCCGGATGGAACGTATGTCGAGATCGTGGAGCTTCCCAACCATCCGCATTTCATCGGATGCCAGTTTCATCCGGAGTTCAAATCCAAGCCGCTGGAGCCGCATCCGCTGTTCAAGACTTTCGTGGGAGCGGCTTACGAGCACGGGTTGAAGCGGCGAGCGGAGAAAGCGGCAGCCGAAGTGGAGATGTTCCACCGGCCGCAAAACGTGGGCAGCCGGTAAGAAAAAGACATTAACCACTAAGGACACAAAGGTACACAAAGGAACCCCTTTTGATCTCCGGTTCCTGCTGAGCTTATGAGTATTTCTTTTCAAGTCGAGGGGGTCCGCATCGGATCTGGCAATCTGTTTCTGATCGCGGGGCCGTGCGTCATCGAGAGCGAGAAGCATACTTTGTTTATGGCAGAGGTGATCAAGGGCGTCACTCGAGCGCTGAATCTGCCGTTCATCTTTAAGGCTTCTTACGACAAGGCCAACCGCACATCGATGCGCAGCTTTCGCGGGCCGGGGCTGATCGAAGGCCTGCGCATTCTGAAGAAAGTCAAAGATGAAGTGCACGTGCCGGTGCTCACCGACGTGCACGAAACGGCGGACGTCGCTCGGGTTGCGGAAGTCGCCGATGTGTTGCAGATTCCGGCCTTCCTCTGCCGCCAGACCGATCTGATCGTCGCGGCCTCCATGAGCGAGCGCGCGGTGAACATCAAGAAAGGTCAATTCGTTTCGCCGTGGGATATGAAGCACGCAGTTGAAAAATGCCGCATGGCCGGGAACGACCGGATATTTGTTACCGAACGCGGATCCAGCTTCGGCTACAACAATCTGATTGTTGACATGCGATCGCTCGCCATCATGCGGAAGTTCGTTCCCGTAGTCTTTGACGCAACCCATTCGGTGCAGTTGCCGTCATCCTCGCATGGAGACGACGATGGAGGGGCGACCAGCGGCGGACAGCCCGAGTTTATTCCCGTGCTGGCGCGGGCAGCCGTGGGAGCGGGGGTGGATGGGATATTTCTGGAAGTGCACGACAATCCGAAAGAAGCCAAGTCCGACGGTGCAAACTCGCTGGAATCGACTAAGCTAAGGGGGTTGCTGAAAGAATTGCTGGCCGTGCAGGGGGCACTGCAGGCGGCGCGCGCGGCTTCTTAGCCTTATTAGATGAATTCGATTGCTGGAATACGAGTGCGACATAGGTCGTCCCTACGGGACTTGCTCTACTCTTGCCTTTCTCCCCAGCGCTGCCGCGCTGGGCTAAGTTTGGTCGTCCCTTCGGGACTGGATTTGGGCGCTCACGCTCAAACACAGTAGGAGTTTTGGAAACCCGCTGACAGTACCGAAGAGGCGTGCTGGGCGGAAATGCAGGCTCGACCGAGTCCCAGAGGGATGGCCGACTATCCCAGAACGTGGAAAGGATCGTAACTAACACCATACTTTTTCAGGAAATCGAGGAACTCATCCTCATAGCTTCGCTTCGCATGGTGCGCCGCCTGGCCCTCTATGTATTTTATGACCCCTTCCGTTTGCGAGGCG
>Ga0182014_10003213_pt1 | contig 19815 bp, 20 predicted proteins | sample 612S2DmetaG_FD_120489 | JGI IMG/M metagenome (GOLD analysis project Ga0182014, IMG submission 120489) | Permafrost microbial communities from Stordalen Mire, Sweden - 612S2D metaG | ecosystem: Environmental > Terrestrial > Soil > Wetlands > Permafrost | place: Sweden: Stordalen | collected... | reverse complement strand
CGGATTCCTTGGAACGAACCCGAAGATCATTCAGCGGTGGCCGTCCTCATGCCACCACGACACACCGGGCAACACAAGAGATCAGGGACAACTCCTGAAACAGGGGTTAAATAGCAAGCTTAGCGGGCGGGTGGCGAGAGCAGGGCGGACATGCGTGCCAGTGCCGTGGGCACGAGCCAGTAGTGGACCCAGGTGCCGCGCCGTTCGGAGTCGATGATCCCGGCCTCGCGCAGCACCTTCAGGTGATGGCTGATGGTGGGCTGGGTCAGGTCGAACGCGGCGGTCAGGTCGCAGACGCATACCTCGCCGCCCTGGTGCGCGCCGATCAGCGACACCAGCCTCAGCCGGACCGGGTCGCCCAGGGCCTTGAACACCTGGGCCAGCCCGGCCGCCGCGGTCTCGCTGAACGGCTCGCCGATCAGCGGCGCAGAGCACGCGTCGACCACGACCCGCAACTCGGCGGCCGGGATGAAAGCTGCCGGGGAGCGCTCCGCCTGTATCGACATACCTCTATCTTGACGGTTATCTATCCAGGCTGGCAAGCTGGAGTCTGCATCGATGTTTATCGATAAGGAAAGCCGGAGGGGCGGGCGTGGTGACTGGGGCCGCCAGCGCCGCATGCCCCTGGTTCTTGAAGTCAGTGGCCAGGACGAGGCCCACGCTAACCCGGCCTGCTAAGAGGAGAACGCCATGCCCGTGATCAACGTCTACGAGCCAGCCCTGTGCTGCAGCACCGGGGTGTGCGGCCCCGGCCTCGACCAGGCCCTGGTGACATTCACCGCCGACGTCGATCACCTCAAGAGCCTGGGCGCCGGCATCTCCCGGCACAACCTGGCCAGCGACCCGGCCGCCTTTGCCGGGAACGACAGCGTGCGCTCCTTCCTGGAGGTGGCCGGATCTGAGGGGCTGCCACTGACCATGGTCGACGGCGTAACCGTCGCCACCGGCCGGTACCCGGCCCGGGATCAGCTGCTCCGTTACGCGGGCCTGGCCAGCGTGGCCGCCCCGGCGGGCGTGACCGAGCTGGGGCTGACCGCCGTCACCGGCGACAGCTGCGGGCCGGCCGGATGCTGCTAGCCAGCGGGATGAAGTTCCTGGAAACCCCCCCGCGGTTCCTGTTCTTCACGGGCAAGGGAGGGGTCGGCAAGACGTCCGTCGCCTGCGCCGCAGCCTTGCAGCTGGCTGGCCGCGCCAGGCGGGTGCTGCTGGTCAGCACGGACCCGGCGTCCAACGTCGGGCAGGTCCTCGGCGTCACGATCGGCAACACCATCACCCCGGTTGACCAGGTGCCTGGCTTGTCGGCCCTGGAGATCAACCCCGGGCAGGCAGCGGAGGCCTACCGCGAGCGGATCATCGCCCCGGTGCGCGGGCTGCTCCCGGACAAAGAGCTGGCCATGATCACCGAGCAGCTGTCCGGTTCGTGCACGACCGAGATCGCCTCGTTCAATGAGTTCACTGCCCTGCTGGCCGACGAGAGCCTGACCGGCCGGTATGACCATGTCGTGTTCGACACCGCGCCGACGGGTCATACCATCCGCCTGCTGCAGCTTCCCGGGTCGTGGACTGACTTCCTGGCGGCGGGCAAGGGCGACGCGTCCTGCCTGGGCCCGCTGTCTGGCCTGGAGAAGCAGAAAGCCGTGTACGCGCGGGCTGTCGGCGCGCTGCAGGACCCGGGCCAGACGAGGATGGTCCTGGTCGGCCGCCCGCAGGCCTCGGCGCTGGCCGAGATCGAGCGCACCAGCGGTGAACTCGGGCAGATCGGCATCACCGGCCAGTACGTCGTCATCAACGCTGTCCTGCCCCAGACGGCCGGTGAGGACCACCTCACCCGGGCCGTGCGGGCCAGGGAGGCCAGCGCCCTGGCTGCCATGCCGCCCGCGATCGCTGGCCTGCCGCGCGACATGCTGTCCCTCAAGGCGGCGAACATGGTCGGCGTGGAGACCCTGAGCACGCTTTTCAGCGCGGCCAGCACGACGGCCGGAACCTGCTCGCCCCCACTGCCGGATCTCCCCGATGCGCCCCTGGCCAGGCTGGTCGGCGAGATCCTGCGGGCCGATCACGGACTGGTCATGTGCATGGGCAAGGGCGGGGTCGGCAAGACCACCATCGCCGCGGCCATCGCCGTCGCGCTGGCCCACGCCGGCCACCAGGTGCACCTGACCACCACCGACCCGGCAGCGAACCTCACCGGGACACTGCACGGCACCGTCGACGGCCTGCAGGTCTCCCGCATCGATCCCGTTGCGGCGGTCCAGGCCTACCGCGACCATGTGATGGCCACGAAGGGCAAAGACCTGGACGAAGCCGGGCGGGCGGTGCTGGCCGAGGACCTGCTGTCCCCCTGCACCGAGGAGATCGCGGTCTTCCAGCAGTTCTCCAGGGTGCTCAGCGAATCCAGGCGCCGCTTCGTCGTCGTCGACACCGCACCCACCGGGCACACACTGCTGCTGCTGGACGCCACCGGCTCCTACCACCGCGAGATCGCCCGCCACATGAAAGGCTCGGCGAGCTTCACCACCCCCCTCATGCGCCTGCAGGACCCAGCCCAGACGAAGGTCATCCTGGTGACCCTCGCCGAGACCACACCGGTCCTGGAAGCCCAGGACCTGCAGGAAGACCTGGAACGCGCAGGTATCCGTCCCTGGGCGTGGGTCATCAACAACTCCATCGCCGCCGCCCGCCCCCAGGCGCCGTTCCTCCGGCTGCGCGCCGCCAGCGAGGCCGGGCCGATCGAGCGGGTGAGCGCCCTGGCCGGCCGGATCGCCCTCGTGCCCCTCCGCGCCACCGAACCCACCGGGGAGGAACACCTGGCCGCACTGGCCGCACCCGGCCACACAAAGTCACCGGCCCGCCGGGGACAGCGCGCACCGGCAGGCATGCCAGGGTCAGGGAGCAGCGGTGAGGCTCGGCGCGAACCGCTCGATGCGATGACCCAGCTCAGCCAGGGCTGCGTCGAAGCTATCGGGGTCTCCGGCTGGTACCGGGTCGGGGACTGACCAGTGCACCGCCGCCAGCGGGCCGAGCTCCTCGCGGGCCCGGTCGCATACCGTGACGACTAGGTCGCCGTCCTGGCGTACCCGGCTGATATGCCGCGGCTGCTGGCGGCGCAGCGGCAAGTGATGCCGCCCCGCGGCGGCGATCGCGCCCGCCGCGATCATCGCGGCGGGATGGGTTCCGGCTGATGCCGCCGGGACCTTACTGGCCCGGCGCCACAGCGCGGCCGCCAGATGCGAACGCGCCGAGTTAGCGGTGCACACGAACAGCACCCGCCGCGCCCGGCGCGACGGCAGGTAGCTGAGCGAATCGAGCGCGCCCGGTACCAGCCGCAGGTAACTGCGGCGGCGGTCCCCCTCGGAACGGCGGCGCGTGAGCAATCCGGCCTGCTCGAGCACGTGCAGATGGTGGGCGAGCAGGTTGGACGGCATCGCCAGCATGGCCGCCAGTTCCGACGGGGAGACGTCGCCGGCGGCGAGGATGTCGGTGATCAGCAGCCGGGCCGGGTCGGCCAGCGCCGCATGCACCGCGGCCCGGGCGGCCACGTCAGCCATTTGCTCAGTGTTCATTGACTCAATCTTGACTGACCTATCTTTGTCCGTCAAGATGGCCCTGTATCCCCGCCTGACCCCGGCGCAGGCCTCCGACATCCTCTTCCCCCACCACGCCAGCCAGGCTGAGGCGGCGCAGGCCCACGCGACGCCCGGCGGCGCCACGGCGGCGGCCGGACCGCTGCCCGGCCACGGCCCGTCCCATTGACCGCACGACCCGGAGGGATCCAGCCATGCATCTGGTCATGATCGGCGGCAGCGACGCGGGGATCAGCGCCGCGCTGCGGGCCCGCGAGCTCGACCCCGGCGCCGAGGTCAGCGTGGTCGTCGCGGACGCCTACCCGAACTTCTCGATCTGCGGCATCCCCTACTACGTCTCCGGGGAGGTCACCCACTGGCGTAACCTCGCCCACCGCACCACCGCTGACCTGGAAGCCACCGGGATGAGCCTCCGGCTGGACACCACCGCCCGCCGGATCGATGTCCCTGACCGCAAGCTCCTCGTCACCGGCCCCGGGGGGCATGAGGAGCTGCTCGCCTACGACAAGCTCGTCATCGGTACCGGCGCGGTCCCGGTCCGCCCGCCGATCGGCGGCCTGGAAGCGCTGGGCCCCGATGATGGCGTGCACCTGCTGCACTCGATGGGCGACACGTTCGCCGTCATGCGCACCCTGGAGGACAAGACACCGGGCACCGCGGTGATCGTCGGCGCCGGGTACATCGGCCTGGAGATGGCCGACGCCCTCACCACCCGCGGCCTGCACGTCATCCAGATGGAACAGCTGCCCGAGGTGCTGCCCACCGTCGATCCCGCGCTCGGCCATCTCGTCCGCGCCCAGCTCGCCGACCGCGGCGCTGAGGTCCTGACCGGCACCACGGTGCGGCGGATCACCCGCACGGGCGGCGAGGCGGGACAGCTCCAGGTGGAGGCCGCCGCCGCTGACGGCACGGCGGTGACCCGGCAGGCTGACATGGTCCTGGTCGTTGTGGGTGTCCGCCCCGACACCACCCTGGCGGCCAGCGCGGGAGCTGCGCTGGGGGTCAGGAGCGCGATCGCCGTGGACCGCGGCATGCGGACCAATCTCCCTGACGTATACGCCGCCGGGGACTGCGTGGTCACCTGGCACCGGCTGCTCGGCGAGACCTACCTGCCACTCGGCACCACCGCCCACAAGCAGGGCCGCGTGGCCGGGGAGAACGCCCTCGGCGGGGACCGGGAGTTCGCGGGGAGCCTGGGCACCCAGGTGGTGAAGATCTTTGACCAGGCCGCCGCGCGCACCGGGCTGCGCGACCACGAAGCTGCCGCTGCCGGGTACGACCCGGTCACCGTCCAGTCCGAGGCTGATGACCACAAGGCCTACTATCCCGGCAGCCACCGCATCACCATGCGGTTCACCGGCGACCGCGGCACCGGGCAGCTCCTCGGCGTGCAGCTGTTCGGGCACCGGCACGCCGAGATCGCCAAGCGCGTCGACATCGCCGCCACCGCCATCTTCCACGCCATGACCGTCGACGGGCTCAGCGACCTGGACCTGTCCTATACGCCACCCCTCGGCAGCCCATGGGACGCCATCCAGATAGGCGCCCAAGCCTGGCTCCGCGAAACCGGGCGCTGGGAAGCTTACGGAGGGCATGGCTCCCGGGCCCTGCTCAGCCGGCCGCCGCGTAGCCGGTGACCGATGCTGCGTTGTTTTTGCGCTGGATGGTTCCGCTGGTCGGGCATCCGGTCCAACTGCCGGCCGGCATCAGCGAAGTCTCGGTCCTCAAGGCCCGGATCCAGCCGCTTAGCCAAGTCGATCAGCTGATCGACGGTGCAGCCCTCCAAGGCGGCCGCCGTATCGACGTAATCCCGTGGCTCTACCCCGGCTTACTTCTCTGAACTACCGCGGCCGCGCACGGCCAGCTTCAGATCTGTTCCGGCACCTGACTCCTCTTACTGGCGCGGCGGTGCGGTCCGCGGCCAGTCTTTGAGCTGCCTGCGCAGCCAGGTGACTTCCCTGCCGGTGCCATCCAGCACCGCCGCCGGCGCGTCATCGCGCACCCGGTCGATGTACTGGCCCGCGTCCGCGAAGTCCGCGGCTTGCAGGCCGGTGTCACGCTCCAGTGCAAGCGTGATCAGCTGCTCGACACTGAACCTGGTGAGCAGTTCGGCCACGTCAGCCGCATCGCGAGTCAAACGTCTGTTCGATTCTCTGAACTACTGGCTCAGGACACTTGGGCGTTCGCCAGGCACGCCGCTCATCGTCCACGCCCGGCTCTGTCTCGTCCGGCTGCGAGTCGCCGACCTGCGCCGACGCCGGGAACGGAATGGCCGCACCGGCGGTGCGGAAGATCTTTGCCAGCTGATTCATGACGAGTAAACCAGCATCCCGGTCGATGCCGGCCTCAGCGGAGAAGACGGATTCTGCTCGTTCAGGCATGGTGGTCACTGATTTCTCCAAGAGGACTGCGCTCCTAAAGGACTGCGCTACGGCCACGCGCTGCGTTCGCTTATGCGCCTGGGTAATGATGAGGAGGCGTCGCCAGCCCGTTTGATACCGACGGGAGCGCTATATCAAGATCTCACCGGTCGCGCTTTTAGCCGGCATGGCGACAAGTGCAGGAACTGCCTGGCTGTCCTACTACTCCGACCGCGACCGTGTCATCTCTCCGGCATCGGCGCGGCTCGATGATCTCCGCTGCGGTGCGGCTAACTTCCTGATCCCCTCCGGCGGTGTCGCCGAATTCGGGGAGCTGATCGCCGCCTGATGGGATCCGTCGCGGCGCTGACGGGCGGGAACGGGCGCTGGGCCGCAAACGAGCGCTCGCGGTGGCTCGAATCGATGGCAGGTTCCGCTCCGCGCCGTGTATCAAGTCGCCGGGCTAGGTCTCTGACCATATGTGCCTGCTGCCAGATGCGCAGGCCACCTGAGATCACGTCCGTGCTGTCGGGGATGCCGGCCGGACGTCTTGAGACAGCAGGCCATTGAGACGGGGTTAGGTATGGCGGCTTCAAGTGTCATGTGTTCAGCGCCGGTGATCGACTCTGCGGGTCGGTCTTGGCGCATCACCGATCCGCACGATGCGGTCCTAACGGTCGGCGCGCTCGAGGCGGCGGACCTGGCGTACGTAGCGCACCGCCTGGCGAGCGAGCACGGCGCGGCGAAGGGGATCGACGACCACGAGTTCCTCGTGCGGGCTGAGGTTGCGATTCGCCGGGCATCTCCGGAGCTGGTCGCCTCACTGGTTCACTTTCGCCTGATGGGCTCGCGCGACGGCATCATGCTGCTGCGCGGGCTGCCGATCGATAATCCGCTCCCACCCACGCCGCGCGGCGGTTCCTTTATGGGCTCGTGGCGCGAACTGAGCCGGAGCACGATGACGCAGCTCATGGTCATGAGCGTGCTCGGCGACGTGATCTCCTACGCCGACGAGAAGGACGGGCGGCTCATCCAGGACATCTGCCCTGTGCCCGGCGCCGAGCACCAGCAGGAGAATACGGGCAGCACGCTGCTCGAATTGCACACCGAGGATGGGTTCCATCCCAACAAGCCCGCCTTCCTGAGCCTGCTGGCGCTTCGCTCTGACCACGCCAGCGAAGCGATGACCGTGGCCTGCGGTATTCGCGCGGTCCTGGCCCAGCTCGAGCCGGAAGTAGTGGGGGTTCTCCGCGAGCCCTGGTACAGGATCAGGCTGGCGAGCTCGTTCGCGGGTGCCGACGTGACGACGTACTCACGCCCGAAGCCGGTGCTCAGCGGATGCCTGACCGATCCGGACCTGTGCGTCGACTTCCACGCCACCGAGCCGATGAACGAAATGGCACGCGACGCGCTCGAGGAGCTGCGCCAGCACATGTTCGGGTCGCTCGTGGGCGTGGCGCTGGAGCCTGGCGACATGCTGATCGTCGACAACCGCAAGGCGGTCCACGGCCGTACCGCGTTCTCGCCGCGGTACGACAGTCGTGACCGTTGGCTGCGCCGATGCTTCGCAGTGGCCGACATCCGCATGTCGCACCCGATGCGTTATCCCGCCTCGCGCGTCCACCGGCCGCTTGACAGCTTCCAGGTCGGCGGTGAGCCCCATGAGTGAATCCGTTGACGCGGACTTCTACCCGGAGCTGACCGCGCGTAACCGCGGCGTCATCGATCAAGCCGCGCAGGAGGTGCTCAGTGCGGCCCGCGTGCTGATCGCCGGCTGCGGCTCGATCGGCGGAGCCGCCGTCGAGCCACTGGCGCGCCTGGGGGTCCAGCACTTCACCGTCGCCGATCCAGGTACCTATGAACTGAACAACCTCAACCGGCAGGACGCCACGATTTCCGACATCGGCCGTAACAAGGCCGAGGTCGCGGCCGAACGGATCAGGGCGGTCAACCCGGCATGCGACGTTCGCGTGTTCCGGCAGGGGGTGACGGGGGAGACGCTCGCGGACCTCACCGGGACCTGTGACGTGGTGGTCGACGGCGTCGACGTCACCACGATGTCCGGCCTGCGCGCGAAGTACCTACTGCATCAGGAGGCGGCGCGGCTGAGGCTTCCCTTGATCACGGGCTGGGACATGGCGGGTGCCCAGTACGTCCGCTGTTACGACTATCGGGAGGTCCGCCGCGCGTTCGACGGGCAGATGACGCTCGCGGACGTGGATCGCCTTGGCATGTGGCAACTGCTCAGGCGGATGGTCCCGGCTCGCTACGTGCCGCTGGAAATGCTCACCGTCGCGACGAACAACCTAGATAATCCCGAGTTCAGCTTTCCGCAGCTCGTCTACGCGGCCGATCTGTTCGGGGCGCTCAGCGCGCACACGGTGGTGCAGCTGCTGACCGATCAGCCGGTGCGCAAGCACATCTACCTCGACCTGCACCAGGCGGTGCGGCCCACGGGACCGCGGTGGCGCGCGCGCTTCCAGCGTCCGCTCCGTGCCATCGCCGCACTCGCCCAGCTTCGCCGTTCGGCTGCGGCGTAACCCACCTCGAGCAACCACTACCAGGGCGTGGCCCACCTCGAGCAACCACTACCAGAAGGACACGATCACCATGGCTACGTACGAAACGAGCGATAAGGCCGAGCAGGTCTTCGGCAAGCTGTTCCGGATTCTGATCGAGGACAAGACCTTCACGGCACGGCTGCGCGAGAGCGGCCTGACCGTTCGGCTGCTTCACAACAAGCCCGAGTGCAGCATCTTCGTATCACCCGACGGGGTCGTCGTGGGCGACTCCGTTCCGGAGAACTCGGCGATCACGATCAAGATGTCCTGCGATACGGCGCACGCCCTGTGGATGGGCAAGCTGATGATGCCGACGGCCGTCGCGACCGGGAGGGTGCGCATCCGCGGCAAGGTCGCGAAGGTCCTCGAGTTCGTCCCGATCCTCCAGCCGGCCTTTGACCGCTATCCCGAGATCGCCGCGGCCAGCGGCATCCTCGGCTGACGCATCGCGGGAGTCGATCATCATGAGCGTGATGGACCAGGCATTCGAACTCGACCTCGATGGGTTTCCCCCGGAGGTAAGGCAGTTCCGCCAGGCCGTGCGGGAGTTTGCCCGCGAGGAGATCGCACCGCGGGCCGTGGAGCTCGATCAAGAAGCGCACGATCACTTCGCGTGGGATCTCGTGAACAAGGGGCATGAACTCGGGCTCACCCGCGCGATACTTCCGCCGGAATATGGCGGCCTCGGCGTCGGTGTCGTCGGGGTATGCCTCGCGATGGAGGAGCTGGCCGCCGCGTGCCCGGGTGTGGCCCTGATTTTCGGGGCCACGATGCTCGGCCAGGCGCCAGTGCTGCTGTCCGGCGATCCCCGGCTGCAGTCGCGTTTCCTGCCCCTCTTCAGCGGCGAGCATGCGGTTCTCGCGTGCAACGCGGTCTGCGAGGAGGACGCGGGACTGGATCTCGTGATCCCGGAGAACATCCGCCACGCGCGGAATCTGACCACGATGCGGCGCGACGGTGACGAGTACGTGCTGAACGGGCACAAGCGTGTTATCACGAACGCCGCCGTCGCCAGCTTCGCCTCGGTGTTCGTGAACATGGACGGCCGCCGGCCCGAGGCGGGTCTCACCTGCGTGATGGTGCCGCTCGACAGCGCGGGCGTCACCCGCGGGCCGGTGGCCGACAAGATGGGCTACCGGGCGTGCCTGGGCAGCGAACTGTTCTTCGAAGACGTTCGCGTCCCGGTCGAGAACATCGTCGGCGGCGAGGGCGAAGGACTCGACATCCTGGTCGCGCAGGGGAACATGGCGAGATCATCGGTGGCGGCCGTCTCGACCGGGGTGGCGCGGCATGCGCTGGAGGCTGCGGTCGAGTACTGCGGCCAGCGAGTGCAAGGTGGCGTCGCCCTCCGTGAGCACCAGATGACCGCTCGTAAGCTGGCGGAGATGACGTCGAAGGTGGATGCCTCTCGCCTGCTGTACCTGTCCGCCGCCGACAAGGTGGACAATCAGCTGCCTGCCCCCGAGTACGAGCCGGCGGTGGCCAAGTTCTTCGCCGACCGGATCGCGATCGAGGTCGCGGGCGAGGCCGTTTCGCTCCTCGGTTCACGCGGGTTCATCCGCGAATTCGGGCTGGAGAAGGTTCTGCGTGACTCCTACGGGGCTCGCATCTACGAGGGGACGCCGGAAGCGCTCGCGCTGGCCATTGCCGGCTGCCTGTATCGCGCCAATGACGAGGATGGCTTCGACGATGACGACGTCTGAGAATTTCCACCCGCCGGCGGCCGGCGGCGCGGCCGAGCGCTACGTGCGGGAGCTGGTGCGGACGCACGCGGCGCGCCGCTACCCGGGTCTGGCCGGCGCGGTGCAGGGCGAGCCACTGTGCAGGCTTGACGGATACGGCGACGGCCTGACCACGGTGAGTTTCCGGGAAAGCCAGCTGCCTGGCCCCTTTTTCCGCGGCGTGCTCGGCTTCCGGCTCACGCAGTTCCTCCAGCTAGGGCTGATGGACCCGGACCTTGTGTACCAGCAGGGACTGGTCCACGAACCTGTGATCCCGAGCAAGGGCCCGGAGACCATCCACACCGTTACGGTGACGGACTCGGGCCAGATCGTCGGCTACATCGGCCTGGTCGGATCCGATGATGCGGCACCGCTGCCGCTCGACTCCGCAGCCCGCGCCCGATTCCCCGCGGAGGTCGCGCACGATGTCGACCTGCTGGCATCCCACGCGGCGTCCGGGCGGACCAGCCACAACGCGTACGAGGTGAAGCGGTTCGTGCGCGAACGGTCAATGCCCCGGGGGGCGCAAAGCGACCGCGTGCCATGGCATCTGATCCTCGCCATTGGCACGGTGGGTCTGCGGCTGGAGGAGATCCACGTGGTGCTCGGCGACTCGGGCGAGCGGGGCGCGCTCCGGCACCTGCGACTGCTTGGCTTCGATCTGGTGGTGGTCGAGGGCACCCAGCCAAGGCTGCCGCGCAGCGAGCTCATGTGGCCCAGCTACGAATTCCCGCGGGAGAAGCTGGCCAAGCCGTTCGTCGGAGCCCTGCCGCACGACTTGGCCGAGTACATGAAAGCCATCGAGTCTGGCCTGGCCGACGACGACACGGAATCGCGTCGCATGGCCATCGTGCGGCTCATGGAGCTGCACCGGTCACGGGAAACCCAGAAGAGATTGCAGGCAGCATGAGCGACATCCACGAATTGACGGCGCTGCGGCAAGGCGAGGCCATCCGCGCCGGTGACCTGTCTCCGACGGAGATCGCGTCGCATTATCTGGACCGGATCCGGGCGCTGGACGAGACAATCGGCGCGTTCGTCACGATCACCGAGGAGCTTGCGCTCGAACAGGCCCGGGCGGCGGAGCGCAGACTCAGGCAGGCGCGTGAGACGGGGGAGGATCTGGGGGCGCTGCATGGCGTACCGGTCGCGGTCAAGGATCTCGCCCGCATCGAGAACGTCCGCTGCACGCAGGGGTCGGCGGTGTACGCGGATGAGGTCGCCGACATCGACGACCATGTGGTGGCGCGTATGAAGCACGCAGGGCTCGTCATCCTCGGTACCACGAACACACCAGAATTCGCGCTGCCGTGCTATACGGAGAACCGGATCGCCCCCGTCACGCGCAACCCTTGGTCTCTGGAGCACTCACCCGGCGGTTCGAGCGGCGGCTCAGCCGCCGCTGTCGCGGCCGGCCTGGCGCCGATCGCACACGGAACGGACGCCGGGGGATCCGTCCGGATTCCTGCCTCGGCGTGCGGCATCGTGGGCCTCAAACCGAGCCGTGGCCGGGTGAGCAACGGTCCGATCGATCATGACGTGACCGGGCTATCGGTGCACGGCGCCCTCGGGCGCAATGTCGCCGACGCAGCCGCGCTGCTCGACGTCATGTCCGGCGTGATGCCCGGGGACGCCTACACGGCTCCGCCCAACGTGCCCGGCGCCGAGGGCGGCCCGCATCGCCGCTTGCGCGTCGTGGTCATACCCGAGCCAATGGTCCCGGGCGTCACCGCGCACCGCGACTGCCTCGATGCGCTCGATGGTGTCACGCAGGTGATCCTCGACGCCGGCCATAGCGTCGAGGAGGTGGAGATGAGCGCTGACCAGGGCGTCGCTGATGCCTTTGCCCGGGCGTGGTCAGTCAAGGCCGCGCGTATCACCGTCGAGGAGGACGAGGAAGAGCAGCTGACGCCCTTCACGCGTTACCTCCGCGACATGGGCCGCGGTGTCTCCGGGGCGGAGATGCACGCCGCCCTGACGACGTTCCGGGGAATCGGGCAGATGCTCGCGGACCTCTTTTTCGAGACCTACGACCTGATCCTGACCCCCACGGTGGCGAAGCCGCCGGCGCTCATCGGTGAGTTCAGTTCAGACCCGGATCAGGCGGCGGACTATGACCGGATGACGGCCTTCATGCCGTACACGCCGATGTACAACATCGCCGGGCTGCCGGCCATCTCGTTGCCGGTCCACTGGAACGAGCAGGCTCTGCCGATCGGAGCGATGCTGGGCAGCCGCTACGGAGATGAGCGGACCCTGCTCGCGCTGGCGAGCGAAATCGAGTCGAGCATGCGGTGGGCCGATTCCGCGCGGCCGCCCTATGCCGAGCTATGCGTACAAGGAGGCCCAGCATGAGCCGCGTCCATCCCCCCGCCAACTGTCCTCCCGCCAACTGTCCTCCCGGCACCGCCGACGCGTCATGGTCGCCGCGGCGCTGGGCAGCACTGGCGGTTCTTCTCGCGGCTGGTTTCATGGACCTGCTAGATACGACCATCGTCAACGTCGCGATCCCGTCGATCAGAGCGGACATCAACGCCAGCTATGCGGTCGTCCAGTGGTTCATCGCCGGGTATCTGCTTGCTGTCGCGGTGACGTTGATAACCGGCGGGCGGCTGGGCGACCTGTACGGCCGCAAGCGGGTGTTCCTCTGCGGAGTCATCGGTTTCGGAATCATGTCTCTGTCCTGCGGGCTCGCGCCGACGCCGATGTTTCTGGTGATTACGCGCGTGCTGCAGGGAGCGTGTGCCGCGGTGATGATCACGCAGATCCTCTCGGTGATTCAGGTCAGCTTCCCCCGCGAGGAACAGCGCAAGGCGTTGGCTCTTTACAGCAGCATCGCCGGGGTGGCGGTCATGAGCGGCCCGCTAATGGCCGGAGTGATCTTGAATGTGCTGGATCTTGGGTGGCGCTGGATCTTCCTGATCAACGTTCCCGTCAGCGTGGTGGTGACGTTCGCCGCCCTCGCGATCGTCCCGGAGTCGCGGTCGAAAGAGGCCCGGCAGCTGGACCTGGGCGGCGTCGCCCTGGTCAGTACGGGCCTGTTCGCGCTGGTTTTCGGGATCATCCAGGGACGCGAGCTCGGCTGGCCGGCGTGGGTGTTCGCGATGATGGCCACGGCTGTACCGTTGTTCGCCTTCTTCGCCCACTATGAGCGGCGCAAGGAGGCCCGGGGCGGTTCGCCGCTGGTATCGATGGCGTTGTTCCGGGATCGCTCCTTCTCGGCCGGGCTGGTCGTTATGCTCGTCTTCTTCTCCGGCATCGTGGGGTTCTTTCTGGCCTTCACGATCTTCCTTCAGCTGGGGCTCGGTTATACGCCCCTGCAATCCGCGCTGACGACGTTCCCGAGCTCCGTCGGCCTGGTCGTTGCCTCGCAAGCCTCGACGCGATTGGCGCCTCGCCTGGGCCGATCGGTCCTCGCCGCGGGCGCGCTCATGATGGTCGCGGCCCAGGCGGGACTCGCACTCATCGTGCACTTGCACGGAGACCATCTGACTCCGTGGGACGTGCGGCCGGTGATCTTCGTATTCGGGCTGGGAATGGGCCTGATCCTGCCCTCGCTCGCCGACGTGATCATTGCGGGGGTGCACGAACGCAACGCGGGAGCGGCGTCGGCCGTGCTCAACACCGGAATGCAGGTCGGGAACGCGGTCGGGGTCGCCATCATCGGGGTGATCCTGTTCAGCGTCATCGGCTCACACGCGGGGCGGAGCGCAGCCAATGTGGCCCCGCAGATCTCCCGGCAGCTCACCGCGCTCGAAGTACCGGCCACGGCGCGTGAATCGGCCATTCAGGCCTTCCAGGTATGTTTCACCGACAGCTCGCGCCAGGAGGATCCGGCGGCGGTTCCGGCGAGCTGCCGGGGAAACCAAGCCGGGCAGCTCCCGGGGGCGGTTCAGCAGAAAATCCATACCGTGCTGACGACGGCCGCGACCGAAGCGCGGAAAGACAACTTCGCCGCAGCGATCCAACGAGCCCTGCTTTACGAAGTCGGTGTCTTCCTGGCCACGACCGGCCTGCTCTTCCTGCTTCCCCGGGCCATGAGGCCCAAAGTCGCGAAGGCCGATGGCAGCCTGCGGGAGGTCGCAGCGGAGCTCAGGTAGCGTCCCGGCCCGGGGGTATGAGCTGGTGGTGACTAGGTCCGGGGCCAGCTGGCAAAGCGCTCCCGTAGCCGGGCGACATCCTGCTGACCGAGCTCGTACCGGGCGAATAGCTGGTCGGGCATCCGGTCCAACTGCCGGCCAGCATCGGCGAAGTCTCGGTCCTCAAGACCAGGATCCAGCCGCTTGGCCAAGCAGATCAGCTGGTCGACGCTGTACCGGCCGAGCGCGGCCGCCGTGTCGACGTAATCGCGCGGCTCCACCCGGCTGGCTTCTCTGAACTAAGAGTTGATCATCTTCGTTGGTGGTGTGTGATTGCTCGGGGCGCTTTCCTCACGGCCGAATGGCGAGCGCGGCAGGCCCCAACCGCCCGGCGACACGAAGGCCGCGACGTTCCAGCTCGCCCGGGGCGTAGCTGTCGTGGAAGTCGAGCAGGTCGCCGGTTAGCTCGCGCTGTACGAACAGCGCGTCGCCGATCGCGGCCGGTCCGGGTTCATCAAGCGAGAGGCAGAGCTGCCGGCGGTCCGAGTCCAGCTGCCAGCGATCTTGCATGGAGCGACACGGCCGCTCGCCAAGCTCGGCTGCCATCCCGAGCAGCCGTTCGTCGAGGTGCATGTCGGCGGATGGCCGTGCGGCAACGCGTACGAGCGTCGGCAGCGGGAACACGCTCGGCTCGCAGAAGATCACGCCCATCGCCAGGCAACAGCGGTGGACGGTTTCGCAACACAGCTCGCTGGTGATCCGGCCGGCACCGCCGCACCGGTCGCACGTGCCCCGGTATCCCGGGTCGTCGTACAGCCCGGCAATCCCGTGCCCTTCCGTCCAGGTCATCTTGTGGCCGAGTTCCGCCAGGGAGGGGCTGATGTAGCAGAGAACGAAAAGTCCCGTTAAGTACCTTCATAAACAAGCTAAAACGGCAAAGATAAGGCGCGGGGGGTCAATATTCAACCGACACTATAAAGGGCTAAAATTCGGCCGGCGTTGACATGGTGGAGTAATTGTGACACCCTGCAGGAGGCCTATACCATTTACAGGAATTTGGTTGTGACGAGTTCCTGGAAGGGAGGAATCCCCATGAAGGTGATCAAGATTCGCAAGGCTGGCCCCGTGCGCCTGACCTCGCCTGCGTGCACCACGTACCACGCGCCCGGCTAACCCGTCCGGTGATGCGTGTGGGCGCACTTGTGGCGCCTACACGCATCTCAATCGCGTAAACCAGTCACGCACATAAGGGTGTTATCGTGTCAGTTGACGATACCGGTTACGCTAATGACCGCGCACTGGCGATTCATCCGCTGATTTATTTCGCCGACGGTGAAGAAGTGACGATCGGGCGGGCCGATATCGACTCTTATGCCATCTTCCCGCTGGACGGCGCGGAGCTGGTCCGGCGTCTTGCCGACGGGGCAACGCCCGAAGAGGCGGCGCGATGGTATGAGTCGGAGTATGGCCAGGCAACCAGCGTCGACCATGTCCTGGCGGCGCTGGATGAACTGGGATTCATCCGTAAGGACGGCGAGCCACCGGCGGATGCCGGAAAGGTACGGTGGCAGCGGCTGGGCCGCGCGGCGTTCAGCCCGGTGGCCTGGGTCGCCTACTGCTCGATCATAATTTGGGCGATTGTAGTGATGGTGCGCGTGCCAACGCTCGTGCCCGATTACAACGACATCTTCTTCACCAGTTATTACTCGCTCGTTGAGCTGGGGCTGTTTGCCGGCGCGATCCCGCTGATTCTCCTGCATGAGAGTTTTCATGCGCTAGCTGGACGCCGGCTCGGACTCCGGTCGCGGCTGAGAATCTCGCAGCGATTTTATTACATGGTCGTGGAAACGGGGATTGACGGGCTGGTGACGGTACCGCGCCGCAAGAGATACCTGCCGATACTGGCCGGAATGCTGATAGACACGGTAGCGCTGGCCGCCCTCATCATCGCCGCCGACCTGAGCCGCGAGCCAGACGGTGCGTGCTCATTCGCCGGGCGGCTCTGCCTGGCGTTCGCGTTCGCTGTTGTAGTCCGGCTGGTCTGGCAGTTCTTCTTCTACGTCAGGACCGACCTCTACGTGCTGATAGCGACCGTGCTCGGTTGCGTAGACCTGCACACCACGGCGATGCTGTTGCTGTTCAACCGGATCAAGCGACTGCTGGGCCTCCGCGGTCGGCTGGCCGATGAGTCGGACTGGTATCCGGCCGACCGGCGGGCCGCGCAGTGGTACTCATGGCTCATTTTGTGCGGCTACCTGACCAGCCTGACCACGATCGTTCTCGCGGGCGGGCCCATCGCCATCCACATGTTCGCCGGGGCGATCGACCGCTTTACCGGGACAAGCAACGTATCCGCCAGAGCGCTCGCCGATTCCGTGGTTTTCCTTGGTCTCAACGTCTCTCAGATCGCCACCACCATGTGGCTGGCCATGCGCGCACGCGCCGACCGCCGTAGGGCGCGCCTTGAGCATGTCATCAGCTGACTGGCCTTCGGCAGGTCATCACCTGGAAGGATGATCATGGCAACGCATTACTGGGTCACTGCCTCCCGCCGATCCGGACGGGACGAGGTCCGGGCTGGGCTGGCGCTTGCGCCGGTTCTTGCCGTCGTGGATGCGCATCGCCGACTGCGCGGGCCGTATACGGCGGCGGGCACGATGCTGCGGCTGATCGGGGATGATGCGCTGGAGCGCTGTCCCGGGCTTGGCGCCAGGCATTACATCGAGATTCAGGAGACCACGCCGGAACTCGCCGACCGGGTGCCCCCGATCGGTAGGCCACTCGAGTCCATAGCGAAAGGTGGCCAGAGCAGATTCCCGGCGCCGCTGCATACGCTGCGGCTTGCGCATGGGCTTGTTGATCTGCTGGTGACATATCTTGCCGCGCTGGGCGGTCAGCCGCGTGCGCTGGTGGTCGAGAACGTGCATGATGCGGATGCGACTGACCGGGAGTTCCTGGCGGTGCTGCTGCGGCGGGTCAGTCCAGAGCAGCTGACGGTCGTGGTGTGCTCGGCGGAGGGGCCGCTGGCCGACCCGCCCGGGCCGGTGTCGGCATCACTGCCGCAGATGATCGGCCGTTACGCCATGCACATCACCGGGACCGCCGCCGATGCCGACCGGGAGATCGCCAACGGAGAGGTCGCGGACCTTGCTCGCCGGTTCGTGGACAGTGACGGGACCAGTGATGACCCGCGTGAGCTGGCGGCGTACGAGATGGCGGACCCGGCGCTGCGTGCCGCGCTGCACGACCAGCGCGGGGCCGTGCTCGAGGCCATCGGCACGCCCTCGCTCCAGACGGGTGCGATTCCCTATCATGCCGAGCACGGTACCGATCCGCAAGGAGCCGGCGTCGCCGCACTGCAATGGGCGCAAGCCCATTGCAAATACCTCGGCTTCTACCAGAGCGCGGCAGAGTACGGTATGCGCGGCCTGCGGCTGGTCGATCCGGTCAGCCAGCACAAGGCATGGTCGAAATTCAGTCTGGATACCGGGGTCGGCCTGGCCACCGGCGGCCGGCCCGCCGAAGCCGAAGCACTGCACGACCAGACCCGCATGCTCTCCACCGATCCGGTGATCCACATGAAGGTCGCCTACGAGACCGGGATGCTGTATGCCCGCCACTACGATGACGACCGCCGCGACCCAGACCGTGCCCGCGCCTGGATCAACGAGGCAATCGCGATTGCCTCGTTGATCCAGGACCCGCATGACCGGGCCTTTTACTCGGTCTTCTACCGCAACGGCCTCGCGCTGGTAGAAACGCGCGTAGGCAAGTTCGGTGAGGCACTGCGGCTGCTCGAAGACGGCATGGCGCGGCTGGATCGCGAGATGGCTCCGGACGAGGAGATCATGCACCGAATTGGACTCCGCTATAACCGAGCCCAGGCCTACTCCCTGAGCGGTCACCTGGAGGAGGCGCTGGCCGAATACAGCGCGGTGATGCGGGTCGACGACTCGCTCTCCGACCACTACTTCAACCGGGGCAATATCCTGCGCCAGCTGGGCCGGACCGAAGAGGCGATCGCCGACTACGAGCAGTCGATAAAGCTCGAAGCGCCCTTCCCCGAAGTGCATTACAACCTTGGTGACGCGCGGATAGAGCTTGGTCTGGAGGATCAGGCGGTGGCTGATTTCAGCCGGGCGATCGAGCTGGATCCTGAGTATGCGGCGGCGCGGCTGGCACGGGCGTCGCTGCTGGCCGATCGCGGTGAGACCGGCGCCGCTATGGATGACGTGCTGGCCGGGCTGGACCAGGAGCCGGGTAACGCGCACCTGCTCAGCCTGCGCGGCCGGCTGCTCGCCGAGCAGGGAGATACCGAGGCGGCGCGGCAGGCGCTGGATGCGGCGCTGGCCGCAGACCCGGGCCTGGCCGAAGCCTGGGCGATCCTGGGCCAGGTCGCGTTCGAGGCGGCGGACCTGGATCAGGCAGCGGCGGCGTTTGACCGTGCGGTCGGCCTCAGCGGCGCGCCGGAAGTTCGGTACAACCGGGCCGTTGTGTACCAGGCCGCGGGCCGTCTGACCGAGGCGATCGAGGACCTGGACTTCGTGGTGGACGCCACCGGCGACGCCGACGCCCTGCACCTGCTCGAAACGTGTCGCCACGGCGTCAGCGCCAGCCAGCCGACCGCATTATGACCGCAGCCCAGGCCGTCGCGCCGGTCCTCACGGAGTTTTTCACCGAGGCGATGACCCGGCTGGTCTCCGGTGTCGCAGTCATCACCGCCCGGCGCGCGGACGGGATGCCATGCGGCCTGCTCGTCTCGTCCATCTGCTCCTACAGCGTCCATCCGCCCTCGGTGCTCATCGCGATCGATCAATCGACGCGCAGCTATACGACGCTGACCAGCTGCGAGGAATTCGGCACCCACCTGCTGGGGAGGGAGCACACCGATATAGCGAACACGTTCGCCGGGCAGGCCGACGACAAGTTCGCTGGCCTGTCCTGGAGCTGGGACGGCACCGTGCCGCAGCTCGATGACGTCCCGGTCTACCTGAACTGCGTCGTCAGCGCGCTGTTCTACCACGGCGATCATGCCATCAGCATCGGCGTCGTGAAAAACGGGTACGTCCGGCCGTCGGAACCACTGGTGTATTTCCGCCGAGGGCTCAACTGGCGGCTCAGGGCGTATGTCTAAGGCCAAGATCGCTGCGATAGCCGCGAGCGTCACAGTGCTCACCGCGGCCGTCGTGGCGGCCACGGCTCTCACCACCCACACGGGGTCGCGGAGAAGATAACGCCATCGCGGCTAGCGATCGCGATCCGGCCCGGAGCGATCCCGCACCCCTCAAGCTCACTCCGGGATGACGTTCCGGGGCCAGCTGGCAAAGCGCTCCCGCAGCCGAGTGACGTCCTGCTGATCGCGCACGTAGCGGGCGAACAGCCGGGCCGGCATCTGGTCCAGATGCCGGCCCGCGTCGGCGAAGTCCCGGTCCTCCAGGCCCGGATCCAGCCGTTTGGCCAAGGTGATCAGCTGATCGACGGTGTAATGCTCCAGGGCGGCCGCCGTGTCG